>TARA_R100000808_G_scaffold6524_1_pt1 | contig 10679 bp, 12 predicted proteins | sample TARA_R100000808 | Tara Oceans TARA_R100000808 (sample SAMEA2622852) | marine metagenome | biome: marine biome (ENVO:00000447); feature: marine epipelagic mixed layer (ENVO:xxxxxxxxx); material: "saline water (ENVO:00002010), including plankton (ENVO:xxxxxxxx)" | depth 140 m | reverse complement strand
ATTGCCAAATACAAGCCAAAACAACCCCTTAAAGGCGATATTTATATGAAGGCTATATTTTATTTTCAAAGACCAAAAAACCACTTTAGATCGGGTAAATATTCACATTTGTTAAAAGATGCCTACAAGGATGTAATTTATAAAGGCTCAATCCCCGATTTAGATAATTGCGTTAAACTAATTGCCGATATAATTCAACCGCAGATGATATGCGATGATTCGCAGATTTGCATGCTACAAGCAGAGAAAATGTATTCAACTGATCCGAGAACAGAAGTTGTCATCCAAGAAATATGAAATTAAACGACTTATCTAATAACCAAATTGCATTAGAAGAAACTTTAAAATTATTCCATAAAACAGAGGAAACAGAAGATGGGTATATAACTTGGTGTAATGGGCAAGGAATACCTCAATTACAGATTAATATGTATAATAATATTATTTATATCTTATCAGATAATTTTAGAATAATTCTAAATATAAAAGAAAAAGCCTTAGAACAGCGCAAATTAGAAGAAGAACGAAAAAAACGATTTGATCCATTTTATTTAAATCTTGAAAAAAAAGGTAAAAGCATAGGAAATAGAAGTCAAAATACATTTCAAGAAGAAGAAACACAAAAGAAACAAGAGAGATTGCATGTTTCTGAGCGATTAAATGTTGATTATTTAATAGATACAGAAGAATATTTAGATGATTGTCAGCGTGACATTTTAATAAATTTATCAGATAGTGGATTTGTTAGTTATAAACACATATTAGAAGAATGTGAGCCTAAATATATTGATAGATACACAACTGCATATAATTCTGAAATAATGAGAGCAATATTAAGCCATCAATGAAATATCTTGACTACATTCGCAAACAGCCATGTCTTGTATGTGGTTTACAGCCGTGCGATCCAGATCACTTGGAAGCTCGTGGAATGGGTGGAGCAGGTACGGAAAAGAAAGATTATTCCTGTGTTCCTCTATGTAGAATACATCATTCAGAGCGACATCAGGCAGGAAATGAGAAATTTGAAAACAAGTATGGTATAAATTTATGGAAAGATGCTTTTAACTTAATAAGGAGATACTTTGTTCCAGAATGATTTAATAGTCGGGGAAACACTTGAGAAACACATACTTAAAAAAGTTCAAAGACGATACCCAAAAGCGAAAAAAATAGAAGGTTATTTCAAGGGATATGATTTATATGTTCCTGAGATTGGTGTTCGCATCGAAGTAAAACAGGACATGAAATCGCAACACACGGGTAATTATGTCATCGAAGTGGAATTTGGCGGTAAACCCTCTGCGCTATCTACTACGGAAGCTGACTATTGGGTTATATTTGATGGTAAATGCGAAATATGGACAACACCATACAGAATAAGAGAAGCCATAAAAGGACTACCATTAAGAGAATTTGTTGGAAAGGGCGATACTAAATCTAAAAAAGCATATCTATGCCCTACAGAAAGAATTAAAAATAATGCGGAGTTTGTATATGAGGTTCACGGCTAACATAAAAGACGGAAAAATAGAATGGCACGATACTGAGGGTTTAAGGAAGTTTTTATATGAATCTGAAGGTGAGGTATATATTGACATAAAACCCACAAATAAGCGCAATACTGCTCAAAATAACTACTATTGGACAATGCTTACGGAGTTTGGAAAACAATGCGGGTATCATTCTGATGAAATGCACGAAGTATGTAAGCGAAAATTTAAAATAAAGTCTACTAAAGATTTAAACAGGGATGAGTTTAGCGAATATTTAGATAGAATACATCAATGGGCAGCCGAAACAGGATTCCCAATAAAAGACCCTCGAACTACCAGACTTCCCTAATTTTCATTTTCACATTATAAACCCCATTGGCAACCTGCTTAAAGGTAAACCCTGAATCTATTTTTGCTATTGCGAAATTAGTATTATCATCCTTATTAGGCTGAAATATGAATGGCAGTTGTCCTCCATTTGTTTTATGGATGACTTGGCTATAAAAGTTATCATCACCTAATAGATTTTTTCCATATTCAAACCAAGCACGATTAGAATTTAAATCCCCATCATCGTAATCTGCTACAGCAGCATCTCCATCTCCTGTAAATGTTCCTATATTTTGATTTGCACCAAAAACATCGCCATCATCAAGATAGGAAAAGGATAAATCCCATATTCTACGACCACTACGAGAAAGAGGCTTTAAACTATCAGGAATATAATTTACATTTGTTTGGATTTCTTCAGTATCCAGTTGATCCCCTGCATAAGCAATGGCATTAAATTCCCAAGCAGGTAAATCTCCCCACATTGGAGGTTTTGAATAGAACGAATTTGAAAGTGATGCCCCTCCACGAGTTGTTATCTCCTTAACGCCTGAATAATCGTATGAGAGTGACAAATTCAAATCAGGAGAATGAGGCATTTCGTAGTATGTTCCAATTATTATCGATCCAATGTCAATATTGAGATAAGTATCATCCTCCTCTACTGTAATAAATGATAAATTTAAATCATTATTTCCTGTAAATGTAGCAATACTAAATCCATTATAAGTAGGGTTAGGTCTGCTATTAGATATTTCAGCGTTTACAATATTTTCATAATCATCAATATGCCCTATCCTAAAAAAACTATTATCAAAGTTGCCATAATTATGACCAAGAACAGCAATAAATGATTGGTTTGTGTAGGCTTTAATATCAGGTAATTGATATGTATGGTCATCTAATGCTTGAGGATTAACTGGTAATGTTCTAAATAAATCATCTATTTCCAATACCCCATTCAATGCTCCCCATTCTAAAATATTTACATAAAATCTTGGTGTTCCTACTTGTTGATACGCCATTAAATTTCTCCCATTTGAACTAAATCGCCTGTTAATTGTAATACATATAAAACTTGCGAATCTTTTGTATGTGTTGCACCTGTCATCACATTTCCTGTACTTATGTGAAAGTGCATTAATCCTGTATATGGATTCCCATCAGAAAAATAGAAATTTCCAGTTGATTGCAAGTCCTCTATCAAATCATTGTCTACTGTTGATTCCAAAACAGGATTGCCTTGAGAGATACCTGCACTCAAATCCTCTGAATTTAATGTAATGTCCTCTGATTTTGTATTTATCAATTCAGAATAGTGCATCTGTTTCTTAATGTTAATTTGAACAAAATTACCATCAACCCCTATTGCTCTAACTCCTGTTATTTTAAATTCTCCCTCATATTCAAATAAATCACTCAATATGTCTGACCCACGTAATGGAAAGATGACAATCATGTTTCTCATTACTCTAATCCTATGATTAAATCCTGTTTTATCGGTGATTTTAACTTTTCCATTATATTTAATTTCAACAAGGCGGACACCCCCTTGAACAGAACAATCACCCATGCCGTAATATAAATTATTCATTTCCCACCAAATAATTACCAATAAGAATACCAAAGCCCCAAAGTGTAACATACCAAGTAAAAGAATCTTCGCCCATATTAAATATGTCATATTCTTCAGAATATCCTTCATTGGAATGTATATTTGCACCTTCAGGAATAGCATTGTCAATAATCCAAGTATGGTCATCCCAATCCAAAAACCCATCTTGATTAAAATCAAATGGATGTGGCTCTACATACTTTAAGTTGATATTTTTTGTAAACTCAACAAATCCATCCATGTCAGGCAATACGCCAGTCAATGTAATGATGCTTTCTTTTTCCGTAAATGATTCACCAACCTCATAAATATTTGACAAATCAATGTTTACATCTACATCAAGAGATACAAAGTCTAAAGATGAAACATCAAATGATTCTGAAAACCAATCAACCCCATGATCTGCTATCTGCATCCTTAATTGTGATGTTCCTGCAAACGTAGCATCTGTTTTGAAAAATACCTTGATGACTAAATCCATTGTATCAATATTTTCAAGCATTGCATTTGTTATTGGAAGTTCAAGGTTTTCATCAACCAAAGCACTTGAAATAAAATCACCATCACTATTTTCTAATTTTAATAAAGTAATTTCGTGTGGAATACTATTCTGCCAAGTGCATTCCGAAACAAGATAAATTTTTAGAGGATAATCACCTAATCCTAATGTATCCTGCATTAACCAAAAATAATATGGAGTTCCTTCAATATATTCCGCATCTAAAACTGGATCATTCAAATCATTTGCTTGAAATGCTCCAATCTCAAGATTACCTATATAATTTGTTGAAACATCAACACTACTATCATCCTCCGAAGAATACGCAGGATGTATTTCAATAGGACATTTATTCCAAACAACAAAATCACTTGGATAAATTTCACTTCCATCACTATAATCCGCATCCGAATTAAAGTTCCATGCTGTTTCACCATATTGTGATAATGCCATTGATCCACCTACCCAATCAGATGGAAAAGCAGAATCAGATAAATTGTGCATCTGAATCATCTCAATTTCAATATATTCCAATGTTTTATTGGTGCTTGTGCATAAAAAGACAGGATATGATTGTTGTTTGTTTATTTCAAATCCTTCAAGAGTATTTCCATTATCATCTACATAAGAAGCATCTTGCGAATAATCAATGCCATAAGGCTTTATATCACCAAGTATCTTATCAAATACGATGATGTTTCCCACCTCCGTACCTAAATGTTTAAGGGGAAGCCTAACTTTAATCTTGAGATGTTGATTGCAATGCCAATATAAGAGCCATTTTACGTATTTCTCGGCTGTTTCTTTATCTCTTATGAATTTACCCCTATCATCATCAATTTCAAGTATATTATCATCCATGTTGATTCCATAATAATTAAAATATTCTTGATTTGCATTGAATTGTTCTAATTGTGTTACGTCTAATTCATGGAATCCATCAAATTCACCTCTACCGAAATTCCAATCATATTTGAATTTAATCTTGGTATAAACATCCTCAATGGGCGTTCTTGTGTATGACCATTTTATGCAATCTTCCTCTTTTATCTCCACATCCGCATCACCCACCTTGTATGTTTCCGTGATTACATCAAATTTAAACTCTCCTGAATTTCCATATCTTGGCAAAAATGGAGATGCTGAACCTAATGTTTCAATTAATTTCTTTGAGTTTACTTTTTCATTTATGCAAAAATCATATTTCCAATCAGAATAATGCTCAATGGCATTAAATTCTTCAATCCTTGCCAAAGCATCAAAATCATTCAATTCATTTGCCAATATGTCCGCAATAATACTTGGGGCTGTTCTATCTTCATGCAATCTTCCATTTACATTGGCAAAATAGTCTTGTTCTCGCATCTTGTCAATTAACATCCAATGGTTTATGTATATGTATGGAAATTCCAATGACATTGCCAATGCACCATTTGAACTCCAAGTACTGCCAGTTACTTTGAATTTTGTATATAAACCAAGTTCTCTATATGTGCCTAATTCAAAACCAAGCCATTCATCATAATCAAGATAATAATCTCCATCATGTATATTATTTGAACCTGCCCCAAAAGCGTGTGTTCTATAATCGTTTATGTGATTTATCCAACCTGCATCATCAACACCCGGATCAATAGTTGCAAAGGGGAGGTCGCCATTAGGATGGGTTATCCACGTATTTCCACCAAATCTTATATGGATTCTAATTTTTGAAGATGCTGAAGTGAAAAATGACACATTATGCACATGAGTTTCACAATAAGCATTTAAATACCCTGCCTCTGTAACTAAATCACTTGGGGTAATCACATCCGTTTTAAATGAACATTGCAATTGATTCCTGTTAAATGTATCATCAAAGTTTTGCATGTCATCATTGCCAATTCCCCAATGTTCGCAATAATCCGTCGTGCGTGAACTTCCATCAAATTCATCCAAATTGGCATCATAATACTTCGTTCCTGATATGGTAATCATTTTACCGCTTGGCATATATTCGGATGGTTTCATGATTACTGTTGTGTTTGTATTGTTTGGCAAATTCGCACCACCAGTTCCCTCATTTACAGGTAATGCTTCTATGGGATATGCAACATCATGGGCAATAATCATGTTATTTTCTATTGCATTAATTGGCATTCCATCACCTGATTCAGCATATACTGCATCTCCTAAAGTAAAAATTATTTCATTATTTTCAGCAATCCATTGATTGCCTGTTTCATGTCCATATCCAGTAAAATCCTTTTTTCTTGCAACACTTGGTATGCTAATATATTTAGATTCATATAATTTTAATCCATGATCTCCATCCACATTTACCCTCGAATCCTCATCTACCTTCATCACAATCCTATTTCCACCTAAATATTCTTCACTCGCAAAAGGAGATTCGACAATAACACATGGGCTTCCTGTTACCTTGCCATAGACAATGGGAATCGGTTTGTTTTTATATTTTTCAGGTACTTGATTACCATCCAAATTAGACAATGGTAAATCCTTGTGCAATTTTGATTGGCTACGATCCTCTACAACTAATGTCACTTTCTCATCATCGTGAGTATATCTGCGAATTTGCCCTTTGTATATTAGGTAAGGCTCATTACTTTGCCCTACCCAAGAAATATCTACCACTTTGTTGATTAGAGATGAATCCTCCACCATTTCACTAAAGCGGACACCCTCGTGTGGAAAATTTGAGAGTGATAAATTCAGATTGGAAATTTTGTATTTCCTTTCCTCAATGTCGATGGATTCTTTTAGTGATGGAACATTTAATAAGAGTGGTTTATAGTAATTGTCGCCAACAGTAACAGAATTAGTGGATATTTTTATATCTTCACCAATTCCTACTATGGGAAATAGATTTGTATCTCTTGATTGTATGTCCTCGTTAAAGCCCATTAACTAATACCGAAATCAGTTCCCCTGCGAACTGCCTCTTTAATGTTTTCTGCAAGTTCACCCTCAACGAAGTCCTGCGATAATACATTTCCTGATACGTTTACAGTTACAGCACCGCCACCACCTTGATTCATTCTGTTGAGGTTTTCTATTCCTATGCTTTCTACTGCGCTTCTGCTCATTATGAACTCACCCTGCTCTGCTTCTATCATTGTACCACCCTGCGAATGTCTGCGCCCACCTATAAGACCTCCTTGTTCCATCTTATCAGCAGCAGCCTTAGTGGCAGCAGCCTGAGCCAATCCTTTAGCAAGAGTAATACCATAAATCGTAGAAGGGTAAGCAGGGAATGGAATTGTCATTGGATTTTTTGCTGCTTGCATAGATGCTGTTTGAGCCATTGCAAAAGCATCAACAACTGAAGCGAGAGCCTGTATGTTTGCAACATGTTTAGAATTTTTTGAATTAAGATCAAGAATATTACCTATTGTAGAAATTCCATCTGCCCATATTTTTATTTTCTTAACCATGTGAATCTTATCTATGTCAATATTTTTCTTTGTTGCTGCGTTCATTTCAGCCAATATTCTTTGAACTTGCTTTGCTCCTTCTGACATATTTTCAATATCCTCTTCATCATATAATAATGGAAAGGGTCTATCTTCAAAACTTTCTCCATCTTCTACCCACTTTGCAAGCGGAGAAGGCATTGCCTCAAACATTAACAATGTAGCTAATAAATTTTGCGTAGATTCTGCACCTTTGCCAAACTTTTCAGCTATATTGTCTAACTGAAAACCCCAAATCCCAAGAATAGGGGTAAGAAGATGTGCATTATCTATAAAATTAAGCCATATTTGATTATGGTCAATTAATGTAAGTTTTTGACCTTCAATTACCTTTGTAATACTTCTAAGACTTCTTGCAAAATGAGGTAAATTTTTATCTAAACTAAATAGTGTAATGGCAAAGTTTCCCATTGCTACATTAGAATCCTCCCATGCTGCTGTTACTTTTTCAAGAGAAGATTGAGTAGATGGTAATTCTTCATTTAATTGAGATACTTTTATTCGGGCAGCCTCCATTGTAGCATTTAAAAACGCCTGCTTCCTTTGTGTTTCAGTTAATTGATCTGCATTAACCCCTATCATTTCAGCAAATGCTTGATAGGCGCTTTCTGCTTTAACAATGATACCAATATTATCCAACATAAGACGGGATTGCCGCCCAATACCCGTTATAAGAGATTCAACTGAAGATTTTGTATCTCTGCCTAATGCACGACCTAAACGCTGTGCAATGTCAAACATTTCAGCCATTTCATTAGAATTTCGTGAAACACCGAGAATTAAAGCATTATTTGCTTGTTGTAATAAGTCAAATTGGGACATTGCTCCATTTGTAGCGCTTTGCAATTTTTGCATTGAATTTACAGCACTATCAACACCTCCAGACAATGAATTAAACGCTCTTGACATTTCTTCTATCTTAGCAGATTGTTTTATAAACCCAATAAGTTGCTTAACACCCATACTCATGGCAAAAGATACCAATAACATTTTAGAACGAATAGTTGCAAATGAATTGGCAAGTATGCCATTAGTTTTAGCAAGCCTTTTATGCCCAGTATCTAATATACCACCTGCCTTAGCTTGTTTTTTACTTTCCCCTGTAGCTCGTCTTTGCGCATCAGCAAGTTGATTTAATGCGGCTATTAAAGGTTTATGTCCTTTCGGCTCAAACTTAATTATTATCTTTTCTTGCGCCATCTATTTGATCCTTTTCTTTTTTAGCGAGAACATTCTTAATGGTGAAAGCTCTGTCCACCCATTTCGCAGGTTGATCTCCATAGCTCCCCTGATACGGAGAAATTCCAAACTGCTGACAATAAACATATCTTTCAATGTCTTTCTGCATTTCTCTTGATTGCACAACATTTCTACAACAAAAAAAAGGCAACTGAGCATTGACGGATTTTGCGATGTCAAACTGTTTGCCTTGTTCATTAAACTCCTTAGCCTCGTCTATTAATAAATCAATTATTTCCCATACATCTTCATCGCACTCAAATGTGCGTGTTTCATATTCCCCATTAATGCGAACAGGAAGTTGTGCATCATACGGATATGTATGAAATCTACAGCCTCCACACACTTCCGCATGTATGTTTAACTCAAGTTGGAGGCGTTCCCTTCCCCCGTTATCAGCTTTTCTTGCATCTTGAGGAAGATTTCCGTTCTTTCTTCAAATGTTAAACCAAGAATGAACTCATCAGTTGCTTGACCATTTAATCCGTTTCGTAGCCATTTGGTAATGGTGGAGTGCATCATTTTCACCCCACTTACATTACCTTTGTCATCGTATATGTACTCAACACTATCAAGCATTTCATCTCTTTCGTCAAGAGTTACATCCTTAATGTTAATTTCACGCCCTGATTTTAGTTTTAATTTTTCCATTAGCAGGAAACCTCAAATAGCTCTGTAGATGATCCAGTACCTGCTCCAACAGCCTTTACAGATACATCTAACGCCATCATATCCCCTTCAGAAAAGGCAACATTGGTCATAACGGAACTTGCAAATTTAAACTCAAATTCTCCATCTGAAGGTGTTGCATCTGTAGCCATTAAGGTAGCACCCTCAGATTGTCCAGTTACCTGATCGTGAAAGTTCTCAAATAAAACATCTGTGTTAGCATCATATTTAATATTAAAATCAGCAATAGCAGATACTTCGCCTATTCTTGCAACTTGTTCATATCCTGTGCTTGTAACTCCAGCAAATACCGCATCATTTTCAATCGTTAAAGAAAAAGAATTAACAAGGCAATTTGCAATACCAGCAACTATTCTATCATCTGCATCCCAACTACTCATATAATAATTATTAGCAGTTATTGCAGTATCTACAGTAGTTTGAGCATCAGTAAGATCGGTAGGCAAACTGCCAGTCTTAAAAGTTGCAGAATACTTTATTCTGCCACCTTCAGTACCCATATCTCCATTTAAAGTAATGCTCGTCATAAAGCAATCTTTAAATGATAAATCATTGCCACTTGAAGGCGACCTATATACAATAGATAATATTTGTTGATCTGTTTGGTTTGTTGTCGCAGTCGTAAATGTAGCCCCTCCTGCATTTGAAGCCATCGCATACGGAACAGAAGCATCTAAAGTTATATGTGACAATAGCAAATCTAAAGTTTCAGTATTAGCAGTTCCACTTATAGTAATCTCAGTAACTTTAGCTTTATTATCTTGAAAAAAATCAGTTGCTTGCAGAACACGACTTCCAGTCCTATGGTCAAGAACTTGATTTACATTTAAAGAGGGACTTCCAACAGAATCCACATCAAGTGCTAAAAAATTATTATTAGGCGAAGTTTCATCAGCAGCATGTGTGCCAAAATCATCTTGCTCTGCAACAAGAAACATAAACTGCTTCGGTGAATAAGCATTAGTATCAATAGCCATTATTTATCTCCTTTTTTCTTTGTTTTTATTTCTTCAACATATTCTAAAGCAGCCTTTGGTATCCTATCCACCGACACTTGCTTTCCAGAATTTATTTCATCAATTAAAGTAGAACAATAACCTGCGTTTTTAAAGCACCACATAGCAGTTATTGGATTCTTTTTATCAATTAATTTTATCTTCATATATCTCCTAATCTGTGTTACCTAAGTGCATACATTTGTATTCCCACTCAACAACATACATGTCATCATCTCCTGCATTTAACTCTGTTGATTGCATCCTACAATTAAACGCTTGGGTGCTATCTGCAAGTGTCATGCTTACATTGTCATGTATTAAAGCCTCTATTCGTGA
>TARA_R100000808_G_scaffold4305_2_pt1 | contig 10692 bp, 16 predicted proteins | sample TARA_R100000808 | Tara Oceans TARA_R100000808 (sample SAMEA2622852) | marine metagenome | biome: marine biome (ENVO:00000447); feature: marine epipelagic mixed layer (ENVO:xxxxxxxxx); material: "saline water (ENVO:00002010), including plankton (ENVO:xxxxxxxx)" | depth 140 m | reverse complement strand
GAGCCGAATTTAAGTACCCTTGTTCATACCGTATTAAGCTATCTGCCCCGCTCTGGCCGAGAGCATCTGAGGCCGATAGACGAAATACTGTAATACATGAAGCCTGTCATCTAATAGATTATTACCAGAATAAAAAGATGGATCATGGCGATACATGGAAACAACTGATGCGCGCCTGTGGAGAATCGGCTAATCGCTGCCATAGTGTGGATCGTACAGGTTTAATTAGAAAACGTAAGCGTCACGAATTTAGATGCGGATGTAGTAGTAGTAAATTTATCGGGCCTGTAAAGGCCAAACGTATCAAACAAGGAAGTTTATACGTTTGTAGAAGTTGTAAGCAGAATATAGTTTTGACAGGTAAGATTGTAGAGGTATAACATGACACTTCCACAGGTTAGCAAAGAATGTATCGAGGCGGTAATAGGCAAGGCCGGACAATCTAGCCCTGCCGAGTACGCTAAAGATTTTATTGAAGAACTCGAAGACAAAAATCCACACCTAATGAACGAACTAAAAACCTTTTGCTTTAACACATGCAAAGAACCTAAAAGCATGGCATTAAGCATGGCTTATATAGGAGTTTTCTACAATTCTATCAAAGCACAAATAGAAGCTAACGAACTAAAACAACTCTTTAATGAGGATAATTAAATGAGTGACTTAAAAGCTGGAAGACCCAGCGACAAAGAATTATACATAGATGCTTTACTTAGCCATTTTCATTATAGTCTAAAGGGCGATGTTGAAATAAAAGAAGCACTATCAAAACTAAACGCAAAAGATTTACTTCTACTCAATGCCTATCTTTGCAAGACAGCAAAGGTTCCCTTGAAAGAGCTTCTTGAGCAAATACCGAAGAAGACGGTTGCTCAGTCACAGAGATATAATCATGTGGTAGATGTTTACAATAGCATGGAGAAAAGTTATGATGATTGATACTCCAGTTGAAAATAAAAATAAGGCAAAAGCCTTGCACCAAGAAGTCGATCCGAGTAAGATTAAAAGTCAGCAGAAAGACAAGCTGAAATCCATCGTTATGGAATCTCTCGGAAAGCCAAAATACTTTTCGCAAATTAGATTAAGCAACGTGTATAGTGATAGATGGAGAGTGGATATTTTTTGCGATATTCCTGTAGAGGGAAGGTTGTCAGGTATCCCAGACACCAAAATTACAGATTCGTTCTTTATCATCTTTAGAGACAACGAAATCTTTAGTAGTGACCCAGTTATAGAACCCAAATATAAGTGAGAACAAAATGCCCACAAAAGAAGAAATGGCGCAAGCCTATATTGAGCAGGTTAAAGGTAAAATTGCAGAACTCGGCGCACAAATTAATGCGTTAGAGAAACATTTAGTTGAATGTGAACAAGAATTATCCAATAAGGAAGAAGAAGGATCGGAAGATGAAAAAAATGAGTGAGATGCAATTTTTACTAGCACTACAAAAGACTAAGAAATCATACAAGTGGCATCTTAGTGGAAACAAAATTCGTGGTGTAGCTAAAAACGGAAAAGACAGGGGAGAACTATTTGATCCTGTTACTGCGGTTAGTCGTTATACTGGAAACGGTACTTATGAAGTTACCCAGAGAGGTCGTAAACGTGCTGGTAGATCAACCGGCTTAAGTACAACCTTAACTCATACGGTAATTCATGCGTCTGACGCAAAAAGCAACCGTGGAAATAGCCAAGTTTTGAGAGGAAGAATCCGTCAGATTCTTGGACTGTAGATATTTAAGGAAGCAATAACCTATAAGACCTAGAGATGGACTTTAGGCTTTGGGTTGGTACATTTGACTTAGGGAGTCATTTTGATGAAGACGTTTGATAAGTTTGGTTTTGGACAAAAAATGGTTTGTCTTGCTTTGTTGGTAGCTGTTGGTACAACAGCGAACTACATTGTTCATCTACAAAGTAAAGTTGATAACCTTACCGGCCTTTTACAGTTGGCTGAAATGCGTTCGGATGTGAACACCGAATGGGCTAACGAAGTTACTTGGGGAGCTATTCATAGTGGAACCAAAGAGATGATTAAAGGTCAGGGTAGAATTGAAGGGATTGTTAGTGTAGTCAGTCCTGTCGAAAGTGAGAAGAATGATTACTACTCAACTGTTTGGCATGATGGATACGAGAGGGGTTTGAATCAAAATGAAGATATGATTGAAACTCAGAGTAAAATCTCATACACGCAAGGCTACAAGGAGGCTATGCAAAAACAGGGCAAGACTCTGGACGATGCAGAGGTTATTCCTCCATCAAAGCCTGTTAATAGTGCCGCAATTAAGACTCCTGATTTCGACGATCAGGCTGGACAACTGCTTGAAGCCAATGAAGAGCTTAGAAAGACTCTAAATAATACCTTCAAGCAAAGACTTCAGACCGAAGACAACGATCAAGAGGTCGAAACTAAAGCTAAGGACTAGACACTAGACCTTAGAGACTGTCGATGTGGTGGGACACATATCATCATTGCCGAGGCTTGAAAAAGAGTCGCGAGATCTGTGATAGATTATTAAGGTTCAAATCCTTACAGTCTACTTTGATTACAAAACTGAGGAGGGGATTAAATAAGCCCTCGTAGCTCAGTGGTTAGAGCGCCGTTCTTATAAAGCGGTAGTCGTGAGTTCAATTCTCACCGAGGGTACGTACACGGGGGTGAAAATGGTATCGACTGGTTGCGGAAGTATTAGTTGCATTGACTGGTTGATCGGTAGGCCAGTATAAAAACCGATTACATTTTTAATTGCTGAACATAGTTTCGCAATGGCGGCTTAGTCGTCTGGGGTTATACAGACCTTATTACCAAATTGTATTGACTCCGATAACTCGGATAGGGATGGCTAACCTGAATCAATATGCCAAATGGTTGTATTCAACCTGACTCCGATAATCGGATAGCTTTGTCTATTGTGCTAATACAATAGAATAACAATGTAGACACTAGTATGGAAGTAATACAGGACGCGGGTTCGACTCCCGCCGCCTCCACTTGAGAGATAATGATGGGCAAGAAGCAAGACGCTAGAAAATTAAGAGCTAAAAAAGAAAGAGCGAAAAGAAGGGTTGCGGCTAGAAGGAAAAGAATAAGAGAAGAGAATAGATTACAAAAAGAAGTTGATCGAATAAAATGGGAAAACAGGGAACGAATCAAGCCTATAAGAAATAAAGACAAATAAATGGCAAAATACTATGTCGAAAGCGGAAACTTCAAAAGGGTCATCATGTCAGATGATCCTTTTAGTGCTTGTGTTTTAAGTCTGGAGTCTCATATAAAAGACTGCATGAATGAGCCGGAGCAGTTCATGTCTATTGAACTGGAAGAAAATTTTGTTGTCAGTGAAAAGGGTTTTCTTTCTTGCAGAGAAGAACTTACCGGCGTTTTTTCAATATCTATTCCAGACGAAAAGATATACCACACAGAAGAAATACTAGATGAGGTAGATGGAGTATGAAAAACAACAGCAGTATCGGCATTATGTTTCGTTTTGCTGTAATTGGTCTTGTTATTGGTGTGTTTGTTTCTCAGTACATGAGAATTGAACGCATGGAAGCAACACTAAATACATTCATGAAACAACAGGTAGAATTCAAAAACGGTGTAAATGCTTCTTTGAATGAATCATTTTTGATGCACATAATTTCTGCTAGACAAATACAAACTCTATATAACATAGAATTGCGTCGAAACAATCCAGAGATACAGAAGAAGCTGGAAGAGGAGAGAAAGAAGTATAAAGAACTAGATCAGGTGAGTGAAGAATCTACGCCCTCGTAGCTCAATGGATAGAGCATCGGACTTCTAATCCGAGGGTTGGGGGTTCAAATCCCTCCGAGGGTACTTAGGACAACTAAATGAACAGAACTACCCAATTAAAAGGCTTTATGGCAGAGCATAAGTTTATAGAGACATGCGCAAAGAAGAATATTCCAGTCTCTCGCCCTTTATGGGACATGAGATATGATTTTATAGTAGAAGATAAAGGCTCTCTGCTTAAAGTTCAGGTTAAATATATTGGAAGAAGAAAAACAGGCAACAAATCTTATGACAAGCTAGAAGATCCGGGGGTTGTGTGTGTAAACGCCTATGCAGTAAATGCTAGAACTAGAGTACCTTACACAAAAAAAGAGATAGATGTCATTGCCGCTTGGTCAGAAGAGCTTGAGAAGTTTTTATGGATTCCTATTGAAAGTTTGCAAGGCAAGCTAACAAAACACTTCAAAATCAATAAACCTCTTGTGAAGCAGGCAGAGGGAAAAGTGACTTATGCTAAAGATTACTACTGGGATTGACTATGGAAGTACCAATAAACTTAGTCCTTGCTACAGAGAAGGCGGCTATAGCGGCATCTAGCTGGATAGGGTCTGGACAAAAAGAAGAGGCCGACAAAGCCGCCACCGATGCGATGAGGGAAACTCTTGACTCATCAATTGAGATTGCCACCAATGTTGTTATAGGCGAAGGAATAAAAGATAAATCATTTGGTTTATTTAGAGGAGAGACTCTAGGCAAGAAAGCAAAGGTTTGGGAAAATAATCCAACTAGATATAATATATTATACGGTAAAAAACCTTACTGGCTTGATATGGCAGTTGATCCTCTAGAGGGAACAACCCCAACCGTAACATCCGGCCCAGAAGCTATGTGTGCGATAGCTTTAGGTAGCCCAAACTCAATGTTCCATACGCACTATTTTTATATGAATAGAATAGTGTATGGAAAAAAGATTAAAGATAAGGTTAATCTATCTTTAGATAACCCCATAGAAGAAAACTTAAGACTTGCATCTGAAGCAACTGGAAAACCAATACCAGAACTAAAAGTGTGTGTTTTGGATAGACCTAGACACAAAAACATAATCAACTGTTTGAGAAAAAACAATGTAAGGATAAAACTTCTTAGGGATTGTGATATATCTGGGGCTATTGCCGCATGTCTTCCGAATAGCGATGTTGACTTTCTCTATGGCATAGGAGGATCGCCAGAGGCAGTAATATCAGCAGCGGCCATTAAAAGCCTTCAAGGTGGTATGGAAGTACAAATTTACGAAAAGAATCTAACAGGAAAACCATGCCCTATCTTTACAAACAAAAAGGATAAATGGTACGCTATTGGAGATGTGTTACCTATAGAGAGAATGATTGCTGGAACTGCCATGTTTGTAGGAACAGGGGTGACAAAGGGATCTATATTGGATGGTGTTAAAAATACCAAGAATAAATTAATCACACATAGCGTATATATGAAATCAGACACAAGAGAAGTTCGCTTTATACGAACCTATCACGATAAGAGTAATAAATAATGGGCTATTGGGCTTTGGTAATATCAGTCTTGCTATATGCAGTCGTTTCTTTAGACTTGGCAATGAAAAAGAAGTATGCTATGGCTATTATATTCTTCTCATATGCAATAGCTAACATAGCTTACGTCTATATCGCCTACAGAGACAAAGTAGAATGAACGTAACAATTTTAGGAAAGGATGCAAACAAAACGGTACTAAAGATTTAGTTTGTGAAGTTGGAAATCGCGGAATTTAATTGCAAGAGGTTTAATACCTAAAAAGAAACTGTTGTCATACAAAGGTGTGCCGTTTGATAAGTTCAATGAGAACTTAGCAAACCCGTATGAAAATAACAGAAGTAGAGACGGAAGCCCTAACAACAGCTTTGAACGATCCAAACCTACAAGAGTCCGTAGCACAATTCTTAGGACTGCTAAAAAGGTTTGACAAAACAGAGGAAGAAAAATATCTAGAAATGATGATAGATGTTGCGTTAGAGGTGTGTGGACTATTGCCCTACAACGAGGTAAATGTTGACGGGGAATGGACTACATCACCAACAATGGTTTGTATGATAACCGGCTATCTAATGATAGACTTTGGAATATTGCCACGCTTCACCTGATCGAGTTCTTTCCCTTTTTCTCAAAAAAAAGTGCTTGACTTGCGTTTTCTTGCCGATACAATGGGTATTGACGTTGAGACAAGTTTCCTTTTTATAGGTGTTGAGAAAATGAAATTGCAGGAAAACACAAACACGATTGAACGGTCTGGTCAGTTTGAGCAATCGAACTACACTATTGAGGCTACCGCAAAAGCCTTCTCTATTCTTTCTGACGGATTGTATTCTAACAAAATCCGTGCAGTTATCCGTGAGCTTTCAACAAACGCTTACGACTCTCATGTGGCGGCTGGATGTCCAGAACTCCCATTTGATGTTCAGCTTCCCTCTACTATGGAACCGACATTCTATATTAGAGACTACGGAACAGGCTTGTCGCATGAAGATTGCATGAGTCTTTATACTACGTACTTCCGTAGCAACAAGACTGACACAAATCAGGCGGTCGGATGTCTCGGCTTGGGCAGTAAGTCTCCCTTTGCCTACAATGACTCCTTCCTTGTTGAGTCATTCTTTAACGGTATGCACAGGACATATACTGCATACAAGAACGAAAATGAAGAACCTGTGTTTGCACTTCTTTCAGAGAAGGAAACAGAAGAACCTAATGGTTTGAAGGTTAGTCTTCCAGCAAGAGATGATGACTACTATGAGTTCATTAACGAAGCTGAACAGATTTACGAGAGTTTCGCTGTAAGACCAAATATTACTGGTGCTGATATTACCATTGACGAAGTAGAATATACTTTGACTGGTGATTTTTGGGGCATCAGAAAGGGCTACCACGACGCTGTTGCAGTCATGGGACAAATTGCATACCCTATTGATGTAGATGTTTTTGATGACTACGAAAACAGCAATGTTAAATCTCTTCTTAAGTCTCCCATTGTAATTAACTTCGATATTGGGGAGTTGAATATGACCCCCAGTAGAGAGCAACTTAGTTACAATAAGTATACTAAAGATGCTATAGTTAGGAAAGCTGAACATATCCTCAATGAAATGAAAGAGATTCTCGCTGATAGTTTTGAGGATTGTAGAGATATTTGGTCTGCTCGTATGCACTATTGTAGTCTTCAAGACTATGGACATATCCTGAATAAGATTACAGGTGTTTTCGATAGAGATTTGATCGAGTGGCAGGGTCAGAAACTATGGGATGATTTTGGTATGGGTGTTCAAGTCATCACTACCATGCCCATTAAGCATTACTGGCAAGATTCTTGGAAGAGTTCTGTTAGCTGTGAGCATGTTCAGAACATTACTTTTGCCGGTACTGATTTTATTATAGTGGTTGATGACCTGAAGAGAGGTGGTGTTGGTAGAACCAGAGCGTATATTAGAGATGTATGCGGAGACAAGTGGAGCAACAACAAGAAGTTGCGAGCCTATCTCATTAAGGGAACCGAAGAAGAATTGGAACAGTTCTTTAGTCAACTTGGAATGACAGAAGATGCTGTATTAGAGTTCGTTAAATATACTTCAGACTTTCCTGCCGTAACCTCTAATAAGTCTGGTTATAGCGGCGAAGCTAGGTCTAAAGCCTGCGAGTTTATTGGTCATAAAGAGGGTTATGGCAACTGGACAGATGCGGAAATTGACTTTAAGGACGGTGGAATCTATGTAGAGATTAACCGTTATAAGTATAAGAACACTAGTGGTAATTTTAGAGATGCCCATGATCTAAGCAGGAAGATCAAGACGCTTGAAGGTTTGGGCATGGAGTTTAATGAGCCTTTGTACGGCATTAAAAGTGCGGCTCTCAAGCAAAAAGGTTTCAAAGAATCTGAGTGGACTGACTTCAATAAACTCTATGAAGATGCAATTTTGTACTTTGCCAGAGAACTTGAAAAGGCATATGTCTGGAGCAAGTGCCGAGAGGAAGTATTCTATAAGTATGATGTTATGAGAAAGTCAGAAGTAATTAAGCTAATTGAAGAGTGCGATGTGTACACTGACTTCTCTAAACTTGTTGAGCTTCATGGGGAAGACCCTTCTAAAGAGGACAATCGTAAGCTAGAACATCTGGCTAACGGTCTTCGTCATATCCCCAGAGACAAAAGACCGGAGTCTTTTGAGAATAACAATCTTGCGAACCCTATGAAAGAACTTGAGGACAGTCTCTATGAGAAATACCCAATGCTTAAATTGTATGTCGATGAGAAAGGATGGAATGAAATAGACGATAATGAGATCAAAACTATTGCTCGATACATCGAGCTTGTTGAAACCCAAAAAGCAAATGTTTAGTACATTTTAGTTAGGAGAAAAGAAATGGCTATTAACTACATTATTAGCGGTAACGGAACCATGACCATTGTTCTCAACAATGAGTCACACAGTATCGGGTATGACCACCCAAACTATATTCATATCAAAGAATGTTTGGTCAACAATGATGAAGAGAGTATGATTCCTCTTTTGAACATCCCTGAATCCATCCTTAATTACACAGATGAAAATGTGACAATTGAAGCTGGAGTTCTTAAGTACAAAGATGAGGAGATTCATAACAGTCTTACTGAACGTATTATGACAATGATGCGTGACGGATTTCCATTCCAACCTATGATTAAGTTCTTGGGTAATATTCTTGAGAACCCGTCCAACAGGGCGGTGCAGGAACTTTATAGTTTCCTTGAACACAAGAATCTTCCTATCACAGAAGATGGTTGCTTCTTAGCCTATAAAGCTGTGGACAAGAACTATATGGATAAGTATAGTGGAACCATTGATAATAGTGTTGGTCAGTCAGTCACAATGCAAAGACGTAAGGTAGACGACAACTGCAACAACGGTTGTAGTGATGGTCTTCATGTGGGTGCTTTGGATTATGTTGAAAGCTATCGAAACGAAGGCAACGAAGATAAGGTTGTCATTGTAAAGGTAAACCCGCAGGATGTTGTGTCAGTGCCTACTGATAGCGAATGTCAGAAGGTTAGATGCTGTTCTTATGAGGTAGTGGCCGACTATACCGGCCCACTTAAAGAACAGGTGCATCACGCTCAAGACGGTACTGCTTGGACTATTGGCGACTTCATGGAGTTCATGAACATGCAAATGTCAGACAGTGAGAACCCCCTGATTGGAGAGGACTCAGACTGGAGCGTTGATAGCGATGGCGCACAGAATGACTACTTCAGCGATAATTGAGGTGGATTATGCTAGACTTTATTGAGACGTTTATCATATCAGCCTTTTATATCATAATCTTCTCTAATCTCGTTTTGTATTGCATTAAAACTATTGACTGTAGTGAATGGACAATAGTTCAACCGTTTGCCAATACCGAAGAGGCTGTCGATATAATAGAGGGAGATGTCAAAGAGGTTACGTCACCAGATGTTATGAATGATGCGGTTTCGGGGCTTGTAAACATGGGCTTCAAAAAGACGGAAGCTAGAGTTGCTGTTGCCGGTAAGGTACAGAACAAGGTGTATACAGACCCCTTAGAATTAATTAAGGATGCTTTTGCTAGAGATTAATTTTGGCGGCAGGGCTGGTTTTCCAGTCCTGTCGCTTTTTTAGTGTATAATATATTAGGAAAAATAATGATTAATAGATTAAAAGGAATGACCGCATATCTGTGTGGTGCTATGGACAGGGTAGAAGATGGTGGAGTTAAGTGGCGACAATACATAACCCCCAAACTGCAAGAGCTTGGGGTGGGAGTGCTAGATCCATGCGATAAGCCAAGTAACTACGGAACTGAAGACCACGACACAAGAGATTATATAAGCGACTTGAAGAAGCGTGGAAAGTATGACGAAGTGTCGAAGGTAATGAAACCTATTTGCGCTATTGATCTGAGAATGGTTGACATAGCTCATTTTATAGTAATGAGTTTAGATGTTGATTCCCACCTATGTGGTTCTTACCACGAAGCCTCAGTTGCTATAGCTCAGAAGAAACCTGTTGTAATAATGTGCAAACAGGGGAAGGAAAATTTACCAAATTGGATGTTTGGTGTAGTTCCCCATGAAATGGTTTTCTCTAATTGGAGTGAACTGTTGGAGTATCTATGTCATATTAATGAAGATGATAATGCAAAACATATGAATCGTTGGCGATTCTTTGACTTCAATAAGGTTTATAACAATGATAGATTTACAATTCAATCGTAGAGACTTTATGAGAGTGGGTAGTATTAGTGCTGGACTAAGCGCTATTGGACTATCAGATATAAAAGCAGAAGATGCTCCTTTGTGTTTATCGCCAAATGACAAATCTGTTATATGGGTTTGGCTTGGTGGTGGTGCAACACAAGTAGAAACATTCGACCCTAAACCAGATGCTCCTGATAATGTTAGAGCAGTTAATGGCTGGGTTAAAACAAACGCCGGTTATAGAATTGGTGCTGACTGGGAAAACCTAGCAACAGTTGGCGATAAGATGACTGTTGTTAGATCATTTGCTCATGGCAATGCTAGTCATAGAACTGGAACCCATTGGGTTATGACTGGTTATAACAGTACAGACAACACACCATTATCACCAGCTTATAACCCTTCATACGGTTCTATGGTTGCTAGTTCATATGGATCGAACAATCCAATTACTGGTATGCCAGCTTATGTAAGAGTCAATAACATTACTTACGATGGTGGAGCTTGGTTAGGTACTGATTACAAACCTTATGAAGCCACTGGCGAAGGTGTTAAAAACCTACAGCTTAAAATTGATAGAGAGCATTTTCTCGGTCGTCAGGATTTACTGACGGGTCTTGATAGATTGCGAGACAATACTGGCTTGCGCGATCAATCCTACAATATGCTTCTTGGT
>TARA_R100000808_G_scaffold18893_1_pt1 | contig 10701 bp, 22 predicted proteins | sample TARA_R100000808 | Tara Oceans TARA_R100000808 (sample SAMEA2622852) | marine metagenome | biome: marine biome (ENVO:00000447); feature: marine epipelagic mixed layer (ENVO:xxxxxxxxx); material: "saline water (ENVO:00002010), including plankton (ENVO:xxxxxxxx)" | depth 140 m | reverse complement strand
GAAAGGCTCAACCCGATAAAAAAGCATTAAGCAAAAGAGGAGAAAAGACTATGAGTAAAAATAGATTAGTAATAGATACTAGAAAAACAGCAAGGGAAGTTTTTGAAAAAATAATTGAACCTGAGCTACAGGAAAAAGGTATTAGTGAAGAACTAATAAAACAGATAGAAAAATCATCTTCATCATGGGATGAAAAATTTATTATGGAAGTAGCACAGGAGAATGGAATATATCCATCTTGGGAGTTCGTTAATCAATATGACTTTAGAAGGTCTTCAAGAGTAAGAATAAAAGAGTTCCTGCTGGATAATCATGGGATGAAATATACTTATGATGAGATTGCACAAAAGTTACAACTTATACCTAATACTGTTTATCAACTTTTACACAGAATGATTAAGAAAGGCGATAGTGCAATAATGATTGAAAAAGGTAGAACAGATGGCATGGAATCAAATAAATATTGGATTCCTTCAGAAAAATACCACAATGAATTGGAGAAAGACTATGAATGAAGAAATAAATACAGTATTTTTAATAGGCAATAATTTATATTCCTCTGAAAATAATGAGAGTGAAAAATTATCATTACAGAGGGATAAGATTATAGATCAGATGATAGAGGTTAGAAAAAAAAGGTTATTCAATATTGCAGAGCATCAATTTTTTATGATGAATGGCAAGTTGATAGAGTTAGGCATTGAACTTAAAAAAATTGAAAAAAGATTAAAAGAAATATGTCCATATCTTAGCGTTGAAAACACAAATAAATTTATGAATTATGAATCTATTACAAGTGAAGATTGGATAGGAGATAAAAAATGAGTAGATACGAATTTGAAGTTGATGTAACTAAAAGAAGAAAAATAATTGTTGAAGAAGAAAATTCTGAAGACGCAATAGAGAAAGTGGCTTCAATGTTAGTTGATATGGAATACGAAGAAAGAAATGTAATTCATGCAGATATTCATAATTATAGATTGATTAAAGATTAATAAAGGGGAGAAGAAATTCTCCCTTTTATTTTTTTGTATTTGTATAGTAGTGTACACTACTATACTTTTTTGAAAACTAATTATTAATAGCTAATCATATGTCTTATTGCTAAAAAAATATTAGTAGGTAAGTGTACATATACACACAGAATTTTTAGGGTATTGCACAATAATTTTTTATGTATATAATTATGAATATAAATAAAAATAGTGAAAGGAACAAGAATGATTGAAGAAACAGAATCAGGAACAATTCTAACAGGAAGGCATATTGGATTATATAGGCTCAATACCTTGCTATATGGTTTAAAGGTAGAAATTGAATCAGGTGGCAAGAGAAGATTAACGAGGGGTAGAAGCTGCTACGCTATAATCAAAAGCCAATTTGGTTTTAAAGGTAACAAAGAGAAAGTTTACAATCAGTTGCAAGACTACATAACAGAAAGAAAAATTTTAAAAGATAATGATGTTTATGGGCTTAAAAAGGAAATTAAAAATAAAGGAGAAAAAAGACAATGAAAGAATATTTATTTTCAGTTAAATGCCATATGAATTATCTCATAATGGCAGAGAACGAAGAACAAGCTAGAGAGATACTAGAAAATGATGGTATTGATACTGATGATGGTGGGTATCTAGAATGTCCTAGTGGGGATTTAGATATTGATAGCAACGATTATAAAGAAGCACTTTTAGTAGATGAAACGGAGATGGAAAATTATGACTAAAACCTTTCGCTAAGAGGGGGGGGGAATGAGTAAAATCATTCCCCCTTTTCTTTTTGTGTAAATCAATAGTAGTGTACACTACTATACTAAGATTTTATGTACTTGACTACTTAAATACTTATTGATAAAGTTCTTATTGTGGGGTTTGGAGATAGCTTCTCCATTCGCTTGACTGAATAAGGCTTTAATTAGAGGTCTAAAGTTTCAAGCATTACATCCAACGAACAAGTGTTTGAGGGTCTAGTGTTTTGAGAAGGAGTAGGCACAGAGCAAATCTGATTCCGAAACTTAGAGGTAATTTGCTAATCCTCTAGCTTTCCCACAAAAAATCTTACACATTATTTAGTAAAGGAGATTTATCCTATGAGTAGAGTAAAAAAAATAAGAGAAGGTTTAATTAATAGTAAAGGCTTAACTTATAACCAAAATAAAACAGTATTACCTGACGATTGGACAATTAATGACTCTATAGAACAACAAGTAAAGTTGGCGTATGACACAGGGAAGGGAAGTAGGGTTATGTACAAAGACATAAATCAAGAACCTATTGTTCATGTGGAAGTAAAGGTAGAGGAAAAGTTAGGTAGAAAAGTAATTAATCTAATAGTGGAGAATCAATAATGAGCCATGAAGGAAATGATTTTTTAAGAGAAAAATTATTTGAAGAGGTTAGTGAAGAAGCAGAAAAAATGTATTTCATTAGCGAACAAGAAAAAAACAATTTCATAATTGATGAAGTTGATAAACGATTTAACCAAATGGGATAAAGGAGAAAAATTATGCCGAGATTAGAAAAAGATTCTGTATTAATAAGTCCAACTTCAAAAGAGAGGGTTACTTATTACTTAGGAGAAGAAACATTAAATAGGGTAACTTCATTGTCAGAGATGATGAAAGTACCCAAGAGCTTGATAATTGAGAAATCTGTGTCTGTGTACACAGATTTAGTTATCAAAGAAAGGAAGAAAAATGCCAACAGTTAAATTAATTGAAGATGAATCAAAGCTATATGTTAAAGGTGGAAAGAAAAGCCACACTATGAACATGGCTCAATTAACAGTAAATAGTGTTGAAGAAGATACTATTAAAACAAAAGAAATAGCAGACAGGGGGAGATGGAAAGTTAGTTTCGTAGAGAAATTAGTTTGGGGGAATGACGATAAAGATACTTTTTCGGATTGGTCGGCAACTTTTGATGACTACAAAAATAACAATGAAAACTTTAAAGAATTAAGTAGGGGAGATACTGTTAATGTAATCCTTAAATTTGATTCTAGTGATGATGGATATTTTCAGAAGGTAAGGCTTATCAAGAAAACTAATGGTGGGGAAGTGTACAATGCCACAGAAAGTTCAGAACCTGTTGTAGATGAGGTTTTACCTGATGTTTCGGGGAATGAAGAAACTGTGTTAGTGGACACACCCACAGAGGATGTGAACTTGCCCCCCGAAGCTGAATTTAGATTCGCAATCCCTTACCATGATAGAAAAAATCTTTCTATTCAAAGGCAACAATCAATTAAGTTTGCTTTGGAATATATGGGCATGATGTCTAATTTGGATTTAGGTTTTACTGAGGAAACTGAAATAGAAAGATTGCAAGAAGTTCAAGGATTCATATGGAATGGAATCCAAGAACTATGGAAGGACATTCCAAGAGAAGTTGAGAACGAAGAAAGTTCTGAAAAGTAGTTTTTAGAATTGTCCATTGGGAAAATTTCCCAATACCAAAAAAAATAAATTTTAGAATGTGGGGATTGAGAATTAACAACGAAACTCTGTGTGTTTAATTTTTAGACTCAATTCCCACAGCAGAAAGGAAGAAATGAAGTATGTTGTAAGCCGATCAAGTGGAGAATGTGCTTGTGGGCTTAATGGATGTCCAAATGAATTTAACGAAGCTGGAGTAAATGTTGGATGTCTAAATCGCTTCACTTTACTTGATGATGATAATGAGATGCTAGAGTTCAACTCATTAGGAGATGCGTATAACTATCTTAGTGTACATATCCCTACTGACAGGTTAAACCAAGAATTAAGAGATAAAGTAATAAGTATTGATCCAATGGAGTTTGAGTAATGAAAAATGATAAGCCCGAAATAGCAGAAGCCCATATAAGAGCTGGAAGAAGCATTCTACCTTTAATTTCAAATGATAAGAAGCCGAATGGAAGTTGGCTTAAATACCAAAAAGAAAGAATGACACCCGAAGAAGCATATAAATATTTTGAAGATAATCCTGATGCGAATATAGGAATGGTTACAGGAGAAATATCAGGAATAACAGTAATTGATATTGATGGAGAGGATGGTGTTAAAGCTCTAAAAGAAGCTAATATTAATTTGCCCCCAACATCAGTAGTTAAGACACCAAAAGGTTGGCATTACTATTATAAATATCATCCCGAATTAAAACAGGGAGCAAACAGATTAAATAAAGTTGATATTAGAAATGATGGTGGGTATGTAGTTATACCCCCAAGTATTGTTGGTGGTGTACATTACTCCACTATTAAAAAATCAGGAAAAAAGATAGCAGAGTTCAATATTGATGTACCCGAATATTTTAGGGGGATTGTGCAAGAACCTCTAACCTCCAAGAAAGAGATAAGCAAACCACAATGGGTTTCAGATGCTCTAGCAAATGGTGTGGATAGTGGCAGAAGAAATGATGTCGCTACTAGACTAGCTGGGTATTTCCATTCTAAAGGGATAGCAGAAGATATAATCTTTTCTACCTTGAAAGAGTTTGCATTAAAATGCAATCCCCCGATAAATGAAAAAGAATTAAAAGAGATAATTCTTTCTGTGGGAAGATATTCGCAGACAAGCATAATATCTTATCAAGGGAATGTAGTTCCCCCCCCATTAATGGATTCTTCAAGCGACAGAATAAGATCATTTATATGGTCGGATTGGGGATTAAAAATAGTAGCAGAAAGCATCAGAAAAACTTCAAGAGGTATTGAATGCAAATTAAATATATCTTCAACAGAACAAGGGCATATGTATATGGGGAGATTGAATCTACATTCAGCATCACAGAAACAGCAGTTCGTTAGAGATTTAAAAGGAAGAGCAGAATATGATTGGAGTGGGATTATAAATCATGTGGCAAAACTGATTGAAGATTCAGTAGATGCTCCCGAAGAAACTATAGATTTAGCAAAAGTAAAAGAAAAAATTGAAGACCCATTTTTAGTTTATCCATTTATGAGAATTAATAACCCTGTAATTTTATATGGAGATGGGGGAGAGGGTAAGTCTACATTTGCGATTGCTGTAGGTTTATCTGTTGCGACAGGGGAAGAGTTTATTCCGAACCTAGAACCTAATCAAATAGGTAATGTTATGTACCTTGATTGGGAACAAGAAGCAGAAGATGTAGCAGATGTGATGAAGAAACTTTGTACAGGAAAGGGTCTTAAAATCCCTTCAGAACGCTTTTTATACAGAAGAATGGTCGGTAGTCTATCCGATCATATTGAAAGCGTACACAGAGATATAATTTCAAATGATGTCAAAATGATTATTATAGATAGTCTTGTGGCAAGTAGTGGTGGAGATGTAAACGATTCTGAAACAGCAAGAATTTTATTTAATTGTGTTAGAGCATTTAAAGTTTCAGCGATAATTATTACTCATATATCAAAAGCTGATGAAGGTAAACCATTTGGGAGCATATTCTTTTGGAATTATGCAAGGAATGTTTGGATGTTGGCTAAATCACAGGAAGCTGGAGTTAAAGATTCAGTTATTGGATTGTTCCACAGGAAGAGCAACAGAAATATGTTGTCAGCCCCTGTAGGGTTAAATGTTGAATTTAATGATGATTCAATAAAATATGAAGAAGCAGATTTGCAAGACGAACCTGATTTGTCTATAAGAACAACAGTTGCCGATCAGATTGAAGGTTTATTAAAGAGGAGTAATGATGGAATGACTGTCAGAGATATTGCCGAAGAGTTGGAAAAAACAGAGGGTCAAATTAGAAAAGAGTTGGCTAGAAAATCAAAAGGAAGAGATATTAGATTTGAACAGGAGCATGGCAAATGGCAACTTGCCACGCAAGTGCCACGCAATATGCCACGCAATAGTGGTAGTGTACACATGGCAAGTTCTCCCCCTAAAGGGGGAGAGAACAACGCCATGTTACAACCCAATGATGGAGAAAAAAAAGAAAACATGGCAAATGAAAGATTAAAGGAGATATTAGGAGAATGAAAGTAGAAATTAGACAAGAATTAGTTATTAAAATAAAAAAAATAGTTGGAGATGATGAACACTTTAAAAATAAACTAGAAGTTTTAGCAAATCTATTAATTAAAGATGAAATTAAAAGACATGAACAAGAGGATAAATTAAATGAAAACACCTATCTCTACTACTACTACCTTGAACACTTAAATCCACATGAACAAGAGGGATCAAAAAAATGAACGACAAACCACACATATCACAATCACAAGTAAATAAATATTTAAAATGTGGACTTCAATATAAATACCATTATGTTGATAAGGTAAAGAAGCCATCTAATGGTTACATGCTAAGAGGTAGTGCGATAGATAATAGTGCCAATGTACATTTTCAAAACAAAATTGAAGGTGGCAAAGGAATATCATCAAGTCAGTTCGTAGATTATGCAGTAAATTATCATGATGAAAATTCTAAAGATGTTGAGTTTGATATACCAAAAGATAAATCAAGAGATACAGTAGCACACCTTTCAGGGGCATATCACGAAGGCTTCGGAATGATGACACCATCAAGCGTTCAACTAAAACTTGAACAAAAATATGATGACGAATTAGATTTTATTGGATATGCAGATATGTGGTTTCCTGATAAAAGCTTAGTCTTAGACAATAAAGTTTGGATGAGAGATAAAAAAACAGACCCTGACTTAACCAAAGATATTCAAATGGTTAAATATGCAGAGATATTGGGAGCAAAACAAGTAGGTTTATCTGTGGTTACATATGCAAATGGAGTTCCTAAAGTTAAATTAATTCTTCAAGACATTACACAAAAACATATTGAAGTTGTCAGAAGAAGAGTAGATAAGGCTGTGGAAGGTATTCGTAAGGAAGTGTACATACCCCCAGACCAATCAGTTTGGTGGTGTTCGGAGAAATGGTGTCAGCATTGGGATGAGTGTGATTTTGGGGGAGTGTACACATGACCACTATGAGGATAAAGGAACAGGAAAAAGTTAAAATACACTTAAAGAAATTGCAAAAAAAAATGACTGAACTTTACGAAGAAATAATTGTCAAAAATGCAAGTCGTTGGAATAATTCCAATCTTGTAGATAAGTTTGAGAAACTCGCTGAAGAGTTTCATAAAGACGATTTTGATATGCGACAAATTGGATTAAGGGGTTGTATACATAATGATGTGTGCCCACAGTATGTGGTTTGTTGCTGTAATTGGTGTTCAGCTTTAGGACTTTGGAATGAAGAATTAAGAAAGGAGCAAGAGTGAGTAAATTAAAAATACCTTGTGATTTCTGCCAACAAGTAGAAGCCACAAGACAAGATTACAGAACAAGTAATATTGGAACTGAAGCAGAGCAAACAGAAAAATATTTAGTATGTGATGATTGTTTATGGCTAAGTGATGAACAAGTAAAAGCAAAAAGAGAGGAACAAGAATGATTAGCACTTGTACAGATTGTAAGACAGATATGGATATAGATTGTCTTAGGGGTGGGCTTGATGATATTGATTATGACAAAATTAATCCATTCACTGATGATGATTTTTTATGTGATGGATGTATAGAAAAAAGATTTAGAAAAGAGCAAGAATGATTAAATGTAAATATTGCAGTTGTGAATTTATAGCAATAGATGAATTAAATATTTGTCATTATTGTTATGTAAATGTTTATAGATAAGGAGAATAAATGAATCATGCAGAATATGAAGACTATATAAATATGAGTGAAGAAATAGAAAGGAAAGGCAACGCAATTAGTAGTCAAAATTTACTAATAAAAGAATTAGAAAAGAAAATTAGTAAACTTGAAAAAATTAAAAAAGATAATAATTTCTTAGATAAATTAAATGAAAATTTATCAATGATTGCTTATCAACTTTATATTTCTAATCATAAAGGCATGGAAGAATATGCAACAATAAAAAACTTTTTAGCAGATTTAAAAAATATACAGAAAGAGGGGCAAGAATGAAAGAGTTAGTATCAAGTGATGAATACAACGAGTTCATAGCAAAGAAACAAAAAGATAACAAAGTTACACGAGAGGATAAGTACATAGTGATACTTGAATGGTGGGAAGAAGGTTGGAAAGGTGGAGATTTTGGTGACATCATGGACGAGTTGACAGGCTTACACATGGGAGAAAAACCACTATCTCAATACGAAGATGATGAACTAGATGCAGTTTATAAACAAGCACTAGAGGAGCAAGAATAATGACTATAGATGATTTTATAAAAGAAAACATTCCTGATGATGTCATATGGACAGAAAAGGTAACTAATCTTGTTCGGTTGGCATATGTTCTAGGAAAAAAACACGCAGTTGAAGAAATAAATGAAATGAATCAACTTGCTAGAAAAGTTTATGAGGAGAATTGTTCGTGAATAACCAATTAAAGTTTGATTTTGATGGCTCTGATTACAAGCACAAAAGAGATAGTGTTAGACTTTCAGGACAACTTTTGAGAATATGGGATGTAATGAAGGATGGTCAATGGAGAACCTTAGACCAAATTTCTGAATTAACACGAACTCCCCATTCAAGTGCATCTGCTCAACTAAGAAACCTAAGAAAAGAAAGATTTGGTTCTCATATAATTGAGAAAGAGTACATGGATGATGGATTGTTCAAATATAAATTGATTATAAATACTGTAGGAGTGTACACAGATGAACAGGGAAACTTGGAAAGCACAGGAGAGGGATTACGCTAAAAAAATACATGGTAAGCGTATTCCTGTTACAGGTAGGTCAGGAAGTGATGTGCCTGATATAACTAGCTTAACCATTGTTGGAGAGGTAAAAAAATCTAGCACAGGAAAAGCAGTTAGCTTAAAAACAATGAAAGCATTAAGAGGAATAAAAAAAGTAGGAAATTCAACAGGGAAACTGCCAATCCTATTTCAAGCACAGAAAGAAAGTGGCAAAAGAGATGTTGAGCATGTCGTTACTATGTACTTAGATGATTTTATAAAAGTAGCAAAACATTTAATATTAAAAAATAAAAATCATAATGAACTTTTAGAAAGCAGAAAGGATTTATCAATATGAAATGGGGAAAGATAAAACATATACCCTATAAAAATTTACACCATAAACATCAAGGAGAGGGAACGAAAATGTATTCATTTGTATATAGAAATTATTTATTAGATTGCAATAAAGAAGCGTTGCTTTTACCTGATGAATTTGCCCCAGCTTTAGTTGGTGTTGCACATCAAAGGAATAAATCTTTAGCAATATATGATTCAGTTAAGGTAATAAAATGTTTGATGAATAATGAGAAAATGACAGAAGAAGAAGCTAGAAAGCATTTTGAACTTAACATTAAAAAGAGCGATCAGGGGGAGAACACTCCATTGTTCTTAGATCATATACATGATATACTTTTATAAATTCATATAGCTTCCTTTCGCTAAATGGCTAAAAACCTACCCTTTCGCTAATTTTGGGTAGGTTTTTATATTAATTACTATAGTAGTGTACACTACCCTAGTTTTTTAAAATTAGAGTTCGGTAACCATTCCTACAATTACAACAGTTAGAAGCATCAGAAGGTACAGCAGAATCCCCCAATCGTACCATTTCATAAGTTACATCCTAAAATCAAATTGGTAGAATTTTTTTCTATCTCTAGTCCCTTCCCCACAATCAGGACAAATTTCTACGCTGTCATCATATCCTGAAATCACTTCAAAGGTATCAGTTTTACAATCAGGATTGTTGCAAAGATATTCATATAATGGCATGTCTATGTACACTCCTACACTTTAAAAAAAAATAAAAATTTCGTTTAAATAATATTGCGAACTAATCTGGCTGTCTTTCTACCTCACCCATCAAAACTTCAATGTTTCCTGTCACATCCCAGTTTGCACTTTTTACTGTTGAACTTACTGAGAACGCTTTGGTAGTAAGCGATAAATCTCCACCTATACGATTAAACTGAATGATAAGTTCGCCTATATCAAGTTTCTTTAGATCACAAGTACCACCACTAGAAACAATATTATCCAATAGTATTGTGTTTACCCTAGTTTTAGATGATGTCATACTATCTAATGGTGCAATCCACAATCGGTCATAAGTGCCACCTTTAGTTTCAAGTAAGTCAGCCATATAGTTTCCACCACTTACACGCAAGTTTGGTTGTGTGCTTGTAGCACTTTGATATATAGACAATCCGTCAGCCTGATTATCTTTGATTGTTACTTTATTGGCATTAATATCAGTAAGAGATAATGTTTTACAACTGTTTCTACTAAATGTAAGTTTACCTACTTCTATCCTAGTTGCATTGCCATCTATAAGTATTGCTTCAGTTGTACCTGTAGGTAATGCAGAAGGTTGCCCATTACTTGCAAATGATGTTCCAAGGTTTACTGACTCAATACTAAGGGTTTCAACTGGTGTTTCATTTAAGATCACCCTAAGCGTGTTGTCACTAGGATTATCTTTACGCCATGCTAGTTCTCTTTCTAATTCCTCACTAGGCAAGTTCTGTGGTGCAAGATATATACCTGCATCTCCATTAGCGAAACTTCTTTCTTGTATAACTTCTGCAACTCCAACTGCTGCACCCGATGCTGTACCAATACCTAGAACTGCTATAGCTAGTTGTGGAGAAAGTCCAAATGATCTAAGTAGCGAATAAGGTGACTTAAGAACGCTAAAGAACCTTCTCCACTTAGCAGATTCACCATTTAAGTATTCAATTTTTTCAAATAACCAATCCCTAAACTCTACAAGTTCT
>TARA_R100000808_G_scaffold19871_1_pt1 | contig 10787 bp, 10 predicted proteins | sample TARA_R100000808 | Tara Oceans TARA_R100000808 (sample SAMEA2622852) | marine metagenome | biome: marine biome (ENVO:00000447); feature: marine epipelagic mixed layer (ENVO:xxxxxxxxx); material: "saline water (ENVO:00002010), including plankton (ENVO:xxxxxxxx)" | depth 140 m | reverse complement strand
GCCGCTAGCCGCTTGCACGCGCGTTGCGGTCGTTGACTGCGTGATGGCGATGCTGACCGACGCCGCCATAGAAACGGTAAATTTCGCGGACGCCGAAACCGCCGCCGCGCCCGTGACTGCCGCCGCGCCGGACATGACGCCGATGGCGTTAGCCGTCGCACTTGCGGATACGGAGACCGCTGCGGCGACATGCTGGACGCGCTTAACGTCTGCCGTTGCGGTCGCCGATACGGATACCGCAGCAGCGGCTTCAAACAGGTTTAGGTCGTCAAGCTGCTCAAGCGTACCGTAAGCATCGAGATCATCCATCGACCCCCAAGCATCAAGCTGCTCAAGGGTCGGCCCAAGAATTTCAGCCATGTTAGGCGGCGGTTATATCCAAGTCGCCCGCGCTGATCCGCAGGATATCGCCTGTCGTGATCGTCTTCGCTGCGCTGAATGCGCCGTGGATCAGTAAATTCCCGCTCGTCGATGCGTCGAAGATTCCAAAATGAGACACGCTGCCCCAACTCCCGGTCGCGGCGTTAAATTCCACCGTGCCGCTGTTCGATGTGGTGCCGGAAGACGCTGCGGAAAAGGTCGCTTCCTTGCGCGCGTAATTATTTCCGCTCAATTCGGTGCCGCTATTGTCGTCGCCAAAGCTGCCGGTGGACAGTCCGACATAGACGTTCGACGGCATCGTGTACGCGCCGACGCTGCAAATGTGGTCGAGAATTTCATTCTCCAAATAATCGCTCATGGCGCTCATGCAACTTCTCCGTAATCGCTCGTTAGTGTCAGTGGACCGGCGAACCGCGCACGGTCTTCGTCGGCCTGGATCGCGGCGGCTGCGCGCTGGAATAGCGCGTCATGCTGCGCCTGCTTCTGGTCGTCCATCAAGTAACCGAAGGCTTCCGCGAGCGCGCCGTGCAGATATAAATCTGGATGGCGGGTGAGAATATTGTTCGTCGTGTTGCTGTCGCTTAACGCACTGACATTCGCAACGTAGGTAATCTCCACGGTATGCGTGTCGTCGGGCGTGGGCCGGAAATAAATCTCGGTGCCGACAATCGAATACGCTTTTGGCTTGCCGTTGCCGGTCGATGGGAATTCCCGATCCGCCTGTTCCGGCGTCATGTACTTGAGGATCGTGCGCGGCGAGGTGTTTAAACGGACGTGGCGAATGGCGCGCACATCGGTCGGCAGCGACATATACGCATCGCCTGCCGTCAGCGTTGCGGTCACGCGGGTTTCTTGGCTGCGCGTTTCCAGTTCCCGGTTCATGCGGGCTTCGGCCAGCGCGATAAATTCGGCGGCGCGGTCTGCCATATCGGTGCGCGCGAGCCAGTTATCTATCGCGGTTTTTAGCTCCGCGAAGGTCGAAATCGCCATTAAATTTTACCCGCAGTTGTCCTAAAAAACCGGTTCTCGGGATCGTTCAGCCACTTTTTCCAAGCGGCCAAATTGTGCCGTGGCTCGCCCAGCTTTCTGACAAGATCGTAATAGAGAGACGCCGGGATATCCGCGACCTTGTGATGGTGGTGGCTGCCGGTTTGGTATCCGCCGGGTTGCCAATCGTTCGCGGCGCGCTTGTTGGCTTCCAAGATCGGATCTACCGCTTGCCGCGTGACGACGTGCATGTCGTCGCCGCTCGTCTCGAAAGTTGTGACTTTGCCGGGTGCTTTGCTCAACAATTTCTTCATATAGAAAAAGGGAGGGCCGAAGCCCTCCCCCTCCGTTACTAGGTCGTTGACAAATCGACCACCGCTGCGTGCGCCTTTGGAGCCTTCATAATGAGGGTCCATTCAGACACGATGCTGAAGCGGGTGGCGTCACCCACGGGGGCAACGTCGCTTGCCGAGAACAAACGTCCCGGCAAATGGCCGATGGAGTAATGGTCGGAATCGAGCAGGAAGATTTCGGTGTTAGCCGCCTGCCTGTCGATGACCACGTTCAAGGTGCCGAAATCCGTCAGATACATCGACACGCTGCCGATGATTACTGCGTCAGTCGGATTTCCCGCAGTCATGTGCAACTGGTTCGTCACCGCACTGCCCGAAGACAGGTCGGAGAACGCAACCTTATTCGCCGGCGAAACAACCAGCATGTCGGGCGAGCCGCCATCGTCATATGCCATTTTCATGGCACTGTCGATCTTGGCCAACGTCAATGCTGCGTTGGTGCCAGCCATATCACTGACATTGGAGCCGTCGCCGGTCGGTGTCGTTGACGCGGAGACAAGTTCCATGTTCGTGATGTAGGACAACAGCTTGCCCGCTTTGCGGGGGTCGCTGCTCGACCGGGCTTCGTTTTTGAACAACGCCTTGTCGATGTCACGTCGCTGCTCGATGCCTTTGAGCAGTTTGACGTATGCCGTCTCTTTCGCCCTACCGGCAGTATCAACGGCGTCCAAAGTGCCGCTAACCGATGCGGCTTGAACACTGATTTGATGATAATTTCCGAGGCGGGTCGTTGCGGTGGGGTTCGTATAGCTGAAGTCAGCTCCCTCATTCTGAGCATTGCTGTCAGAAGCTGCCGTCAGTTCTTGCACCTGCCATTCGTGGAAGACGCCCTTGGTGACTTCCTTCTTGGCATTCGAGAAAACAGGCGTTTCGTCGGGGTCGATTCTCGCGATCACATTGCTCAAATCTTCCCGCTCACCCACCGCATTTGCGGTCGTGTAAGTAGCCATAATGGCCTCCTATTGGTTGAGAAGATAATCCACGGCAGCATCCATGGCCTTAGAGCCTTTTTGCTTGCCGATGCTCTGAAGCTGTTGCCGCCTCCGTTTCGCTGAAGTCTCGCGTTTCGTCGTAGGTTGTCCGGCTTTTGCCATCTTCGGAGCCTTTTTCGCCTTCTTCGTCGCGGCTGGCTTTTGCTTCATGAGTTCGTCGTAGAGATATGCTTTTCGCAAAGCGTTAATCGCACGATGATCTCCCGCAGCCTGTAATTCGTCTGCGGTATAACCGAGATGCCGCTGCGCATAGGTGTAGACCGCAGTCTTTTCCTTCTGCGCCACATCCGGGTCACGCCATTCGGGAATGGCTTGCAAAAGTCGTTGGCCTTCCTGCCGCAAACGCTCCTGCGCTTGCGCTTGTAGGGTTGCCAATTGCTCCTGATGTACCCGCTCCTTTTCCGCCTGCACTTGGGCCATCGCTTCCCTTCGGTCGCGATAGGCGTCACGCTGACGAATGTATTCAAGCGGGTCTTCCGCGTTCAGATTGTCCCAGAACTCCTGGGTCGGCTCTGATTGCTGAAGCGCGGCCTCGACGGCTGCGAGTTGTTCGGCGTAGCTCTGACGCTGCGCCTCAAGCGCTTGCAGTTCCGCTGCGGCCTTTTTCCGGCCTTCCGCGACTTGCTGCGTTTTGCGCGTATAGTCGCTCTGACGCATATAGCCCGACTGCAACTCGTCGAGCGTCAGATCGACCTCATCGTCGCCGACGCGGACGCGGTACGTTTGCACCGGCTCATCTTCGGCTTCGACTACCTCCTCGGCTTCCTCGGCTTCCTCGGTTTCATCTTCTTCGGCCTCATCGGCCTGCAAGATGTCCTCGTCGTCCTCGGTTTCCTCGGTGGCTTCGACCTCAACCTCTTCTTCGGTTTCGGCAACAACTTCCGGCTGCGTGGGCGTTTCCTCAACGGGGGCTTCGGCGGCTAGAAGGGAGTCCACTGCATTCGCAATGGACAGCGGAGTCGCTTGCGCGGTTGCTTCGCTCATAAAATCTCCAAAATTAAATGTGACTGCCTTGCGGCTTGGTCAGTGCATCGAGTTACGATGCACCTCGTCCTCGGCCATAGCGCCGGTTTCAATGACGCTTTTAAGATGGCCGTGGAATTCTTCCAGCGCCTGCATCAAAAAATACAGACGCTCGCGGCCACTAATATCGCTGTGCGATGACGCGGCCCATTCCGACTTATACCGCTCGCGCAGATAATCCAGCGCCTCGGTGAAAATTTCGTTGCGGAAAACTTCCTTCGCCTTCACGGCGCGGTAGATTTCCGCTCTGCGCTTACCTTCGTCCATCAGGCGCGCGGCAGGTTGGTACTGATATCAAGGCCGGTCGATGCTTCAATGCCGCGAAGCTGCGCTTCCATCTGCATTTCTTGGGCGCGCAATTCCATCTTCATCTGCATTTCTTCGCGCTTCAACTGCATCTCGGCGGCGGCCCTTTCACGCTTCATCTCAATCTCTGCCTGCATCTTCATGCGGTCGCTTTCGATATCGGCTTGCGCTTTCGCACGCTCCAGTTCGATGACTTCATCCTGCGGCGATTTCTGCTCCGCATGACGCGCCTGAATTTTCTGCTGCAATTCGGGCGGCAGGTTGTCTGGGTCGAGCAGGAAAGCGCTGCTGTCCTTGAAGCCGGACAATTCAATAATCCGCGCCAGCGTGTCGCGGTATTGCTGCAGCGTACATAGCGGGTTGGCGACGCCCAGCTTGGTCAGAATTTCTTCCTGCTTCTGCGCCACTTGCGTCAGGACCGCGATGCGCTTTTCCGTGTCCCCGGTGCCGATGCCGACCTCGATAATCGTGTCGAATTCGGTATCCCACTCCTGCGGGTCCATCGGAACGAATTTATTCCGCAGCCGCACGATGCGCGGCCCCTGCTGATAGGTCTGCACCAGCCGCAAAATTGATTGCATCAGATGCTTGACGCCGGTTTCGGCGAAGACACGCGCGATCATTTCGATCTTTTGCTGACTTGCGCTAATCGTGGCCGCAACCGCTGCGCGGGTGGACGATTGCAAACTGTCAGGGTCAAGCCCCTGACTTGCCTTGGTCATACCCGTGCGGTTTTCTTTGACCTGATCGATATATTGCAGCAACGGGAAGGCCATCTGTCCGATAGCTGGCGGCGTAATCGGCTGCACCATGCCGGGGGCGCGCATTCTGACAACGCCGCCGGGGCGGTTGCTCATCAAATCGTCGATGTTGACCTGACCTTCGACCGCTGCGATGCGCGCGTTGTTGGTCAAATAAACATTATCAAGTTGCTGGCGAAGCAGCGACGACTTGATTTCCTGCAAGTCCTTGACCAACTCCGCAATGCTGCGGCCTACCATGCGGTGCGGCATCAAGATCGGCGACACGACGCTGAACGGCATCATGCCGTAGGGTTCGTTTTTTACGATCTCATACCCTGCACCGATGCAGCAGACGCGGCGCAGTTCCGCGATGCCGTCATCGTCGTAGTCGGTCTTTATATATGCTTCCGTATAAAGGACGCTCTGCTGGCTGGGGTCGAGCGTGCTGTCTTCCTGGCCGCTTTCTAAATCCTCGAAACGCTCCTGTCGCTCGTCGTCAACCTCATTGAAGCCGGCGTTGCTTTCAACCAATTCGCGGTCGTAGCCCATCGCGATGAGATCGCTTGCAGGCAGCCGTGTCCGATGCGCCGCGAAGCGGCAGTCGTCCATCGACTTGGCGCGGCGATTGAAAAGAAATTCTTCCGGCGGAATGTTCTCGACGCAGACGCGGCCGTCGCGCTCCGTCTTCTTGACGCGCACGTCGAAAGTCATCGGTGCCGGGAGGACGGTGCCGTCAGGTAAAACCTGATCCTCGCCCATCGACTCCATCTCCTGCTCGACCACTTCGATATCAGGGTCGGCAAGTAATGCCGTTAGTTCGTCTTCGGTGAGGCCAATATAACTGTCTTCTGTAACAGTCTCCGTTTCGTCGTAGTAGCTTTTTACAACGCCATACTTGAATAACAGCGCGTCCTTCAAGAAATTGTGAAGTATTACGAAGCCATTATTGTCGCTATTGAGGATGAAATTGACATAGTCAGTGGCTTGGTCAGCAGCCTCAACATCTTCCGGGCCGCGCGGCGCGAATCGCACAAAATCGCCCGATGCCGTGAAAATCTTCATCAGCGATGGCAGCATCGCCTCGACCGTATCGGCAACGTCGCTGCTGACGACCGCAGAGCGGCCATCTAGTTCATTGCCGAACGGCTCGCCCAAATAGTAATCCATCGTCTCGATGCGGTCGGACGACAACTCCGTGTCGTGGTAGTTGACCGCAGATTCGATTTCATTGCGGACGATTCCATGGAATTCAATATCGTCTTTTTTAGCCATGTTCGCCCTGCATGAGTTTCGAGGCTGCAACGCCTAAATCGTAAAGATGCCTGTCAAGGTCGGTGCCGGGTTTTGCGCGCTTGGTTATAAAAACCTCGCACGGTTTCCCGTCGCGCGGATCGAAGCCGACGCTGACGATAAACGGGCCGACCGTTTCGCTTATTTGATGGCGGCGGGTGGGAAGGTCAGTCATTCAAAGCCTCGCCATCCCGTTCCAGAATTTTGGAACGATCCAAAACTTCCTGATCCCACGTCACATAGTTGCGGGTGCCTTCACCCTTGCCGCGACTGCTTCCATCAAAATATTTGAGGCCGGGGATGCCTGCTTTGCGGAGTGCTTCGGAAGCAGCCTCGTCGCCGCCTAACCTTGCTGATAGTTCATTGTAGGCTTGAGCGCCTTTGCTGCGCAGGAATAAGCCCATTGATGCAATGTCAAAATGACGCCCATCCTCCCCATATAATTCACGCAATAAGGCAGAATCCGCATCATCTCCTTGCAATGTACTCGCAAAAGCCCGCTTGAAACCTGTCTGTATGTGCTTCGGCTGCTCACTCAACGGCGCATCCCAGTCGAGATACTTCGCAACATCGGCGTCGGGGATGTCTAGTTTGTAGAGGGAGCCGCCACCTTCAATAGCAGACACTAATTTCGGTGATGGGTCATAATCACTTAATTGTCTGCTGTACGCTGCGGAAATCGCTTGAGATGGATAATCAAATCCAAGCCAATCATCCCCCTCTAATGCTCTCAATACATTGTCTTGATACGGTGTAAAATGCCCCGTTCCGACCAAATCCATAACCTCATCAAAATCAGCGTCGTCGGGGAGGTCATCCCTAAATTTCTGCTTAGTATCTTTATAGGATAAATTCCTTTTATAACCTCCCGCCACCCCAGGCGTTTCAGCACTATAAAACCCATGCCCATACGCCTGATTGCCTTCGCCCGTTCCAATCTTGTCGAGCCTTGGGCGACCATGCGGGAAATCTGGCTCCGGTGCCCACCTGTGAGGGCCGCCGTGCCAAAGGTTCATGCCCAACACGCCGGAAGGGGCGCGGCCTAACAAGCCGCCGCCGAGCATCGTATCCATAGCCATCTGCGTGACTTCTTCCGGTGCCGGTTGGTAACCCTGCGCGGCTGCGCCTGGAAGCATTGCGCTTTTCAGCATGTCCACCAGAAATTGCGGCGCGCCAAATTCAACGCTGCCGCGTCCAGTATCGTCGCCGCCAACCTCAACCAGCGGCAGGATCGCAGACCGATGCCCTACGCGCGGATCAAGCAAATTCGCCAGCCACGCCTCGCGCGGATCAGCGAACAGGCCGGTCGGCTGGTTTAACAGGCTTGTCATGTTTCACTTTCTTAGGACGCCCACGCTTGGGCGGCGGAGGCTTGCTGCGGTCGCGCGTGTAAACCAGCGTGAATGGCTGCGCGTTGCGCGGGATCTCAACGCCCACGCTTTTTCCTCGTCACCTTCTTGCCGGTTTTCTTGGCGTATGCGCTGGCTGCCTTGCGCCCCGCCTTGCTGTAACTGAAATGCTTTTTTCCGACTTTAGGCATCCAACAAACCTTTCAACTGACGCTTGCCGATCTTGCTTTCATTCAGATCGTCAAAGAGACCGCGCCCATACTTTTTGACCGCAGACTTTCGGATGATGTACTCGCCGCCCTCGGCGGTTATGTCTTTGGGGCCGCTGCCGCCTAACAGGCCGCCGAGATGCCAATCACTACCATCCGGGTCATCGCCGCTATCCGAATCTGGGTCGCCGGATGCTTCACTGTCTGCCCCCGCGCCGCCACCGGGGTCGCCAGGGGCATCCCCTCCACCAGAGTCGCCGCTGTCGCCGCCGGTGTCATCGGTGGACATTTCTGCCGCCATTTCCGTATCTTCAACATCAAATCCAACGGCTGCTGCCGCTGCGTTAGCCCCAGATGATTGTTCTGGGTCTTCTGCCGTATCATCTGCGTCGGGAGGGCCGCCGATGCCGCCGAACTGTCCCATAGGATCAATTCCGAATTGGCCCATATTTGGTTCTTCTTCGCCGAAGAAGTAATTATATCCGCGCGCCAGCGTGAGCGGCAGGCCGAGACCGGGTAACGCTAGGCCAAAAATCGCGGAAGCGATTGCCATTGACATAGGCGATAATTGCTCATCCATCCCTGGTGCCGTTGCCTGATCGCCGGTGTCTTCGTCGTTCGGGCTGTCATCAAAGAATTGTGACGCTGCGTAATTTTGTAACGCCTGCGCTCTTGCTTGGTGTGCCGCAGGGTCCGTAGTTGTCATGCGCGACGTTTGCGGATGACCAAATGTACTGCCAAGCGGCATCGGGATGCCGAATTGGCTGTAGCTTTGGGCTATCGGGATGCCGAATTGATCGTAGCTGGATGCAAAGGGGCTGGCAGGCAGATCAAACAGGCCGGTAGACGACTCACCCTCATATGAGGCCAGGGGTGCAGCCGCTGGACGAGATGTAACAGGTGCCGGAAGATTGGCGTATGCCTGGGCTGCGGACAGTATTTCGCGCAGTCGCTCATTTTCGCCGGTCGCTGATCGCGGGGGCAGGATGCTGCCGTCCAGCGGCACGGTTTCCAGCCACTCCCCATATGCCGGATTTTCGATTTGGCGCGTACCCATAAGCGTAGGATAGGCGCGGCCCTCTGAACGACCGTGGTTTTGATAATGAAGCTCTGGACGCGAGCCGTAAAAATGATGAGCGGCAACGTCCGGGTTTTGCGATAAATATCCCGCAGCGTCGAAGCTGCCGGTGTCGTATTCTTCTGTTAAGAATTCCGGCGGCGCGTTGTCGAGTAAAAGGCCGAAACCCTCTGCCGGGTACGACCCTCTGCTCGTATAATTTCCCCCGGCACCAGAATATGAATCTATAGCTGACTGAAATTGTGGAAATTCCCGCATCATCAAGGTTATGAGCGGGTTTGAATTGTCAAACAACATAACTCGTATCCGGCTCAAAGTGGCGGTTCCACGCATAGCGGGTGCCATGCGCGCCAACGACTGCGTTGCTCGCAAATGTTAAGCAGAAAGCATCTGCGAGGTCGGGCGAGCGGATGCCGCGCTTGCGCATCTCGTCCTTGCTTTCGATCTTAATCTTGCCCGATGACGTGAATGCGAAGCGCGGTGCGGCGAGTTCCGCGACCAGTGTCTGATCGTCGGGAATGTGACAGTCCTTAGCTTCAAACCACTCGCGGCAGCGATACCAAAGCTCGTCGCGCAGCCGCATGTATTTCTGACCCATACTCGCGCTCTCGGCGACGTTGATGCCACGCGCCGGTAAATCTAGTTCGATGCAGCGGTCCACAACGCCCGCGCCGATGCCGATCACGTCGATGCAGATTTCGTCGGGGCGGTCCATGATGGGGGTGGAGTCATATTCGGACTGGATGATGCCGCACAATTCCATCGTGCTTTTGTCGCGCCACGTCTTCGGCGGCTCCATCAGCGTATTGCCCCGGCGCTTTGCAAGGGCCGATCTGTCGCTGCCGTACCGGGCGCAATCAACGCCCCATATGACGGGGGCCGTTTCCGATGCTTCAACGTCGCGGACTAAGGCCGCTTCGATGAGGTGCAGCGGCACAAGCGTATCCTCGTCCGCTTGCGGAAACTCGCCCAGCACGCGGACGCGGAAGCTGTTGCTGCTTTCGCCATATCTCGCGCCCATGTCGCGGATGAAGTCATCGCTGACCAGGGGGTTGTCATAGCAGCTTACCTTTTGCGTCCACCAATCGGGGGCGAGTTCCGTATGTGTGCGGTAAAAGAAACCGTTGCCGCGCACGGGGTTGCCGAGAAGCAGGGTGGTGGCGTTGTGGCCGCTCATGCTGCCCGCCGCGCTTTCGAATACTTCTTCCGGGACGCCGCTGGCTTCATCGACGATCAGAAGCACGTTTTCGCTGTGGACGCCGGCCAAAGATTCCGGGCGCTCGCGGCTGCTGGTGCGTGCGCTGCAGAAAGCCTCTGTGGGACTGGATTTCAGTACAATTCTGTCACTAGTGGCCTCAAATAGCTTATTGATGGCCGGGGGGAGTTCCTTGAGGCGGCGTTTTGTTTCCGCGAATAACGCGTCGTAAAGCTGGGCAGCCGTGGGGGCTGTGACGACTACCTTACATGGGTAGCGGGTTGTCATGTACCAGAGGAGCAATGTTGCCGCGCAAGATGACTTTCCGACGCCGTGGCCGCTGCGGATGCTTAACCGACGCTCGCCGCTCGCGATGGCGCGCATAACGTCGGCTTGCCAAGGGAGCGGTTCCATGCCGATGACGTGCTTGCAGTAGCCGACCGGATCATCTTTGTACCGCTTAATGAAGGCGGTCCATGCACCCTGTTTTTCGGCCATTTGTGCGTTTTCGCTCAATAACTATACGCGCGGGTTATACACATATATACCGCCCCCCCGCGCTGCGCGACCGGGGGGGGTCTGCGCCAAATTCAGCCGTTTAAACGGCTTGACGCACGGCCAGATGTTAAACCAACATTTGACAAGTGTTTATTTTCAATAGGTTACGAGCGGAACATCGCTGATTATTACAATATCAGCGGAAATTGACGACCTTTTGCTCTGGTTCGTCGTCGTCTGGCTCATCCGCCAAGGTTTGCACCGCGTCGAGGTGTTCGCGCGCGTCGTCAACGCTAACCTTTTGTTTTTCAACGTATAATCCGGCCAGCTTGCCGAGTGCGACGGCAGCCTGCGAAGCCGCGCCGTGCTGGCCGGCAGCCGTC
>TARA_R100000808_G_scaffold13189_1_pt1 | contig 10810 bp, 1 predicted proteins | sample TARA_R100000808 | Tara Oceans TARA_R100000808 (sample SAMEA2622852) | marine metagenome | biome: marine biome (ENVO:00000447); feature: marine epipelagic mixed layer (ENVO:xxxxxxxxx); material: "saline water (ENVO:00002010), including plankton (ENVO:xxxxxxxx)" | depth 140 m | reverse complement strand
ACTAAAAAGGCGAATGAAATCATTGAAGATATCATGACTCTTCAAGAAGAAATTCAAGAATATGAATTAGCACAATCTTCTTTGTTCGACCAGACCGCAGAAAACAAAGCTAAAAATTCTACTATTATGTGGTGGGTTTTGAATCTTGCGTATCAAAAAGAAGGCGAGACGCGGCATCAAAAAGTTTTTGGCGAAGGATCGTATGAAGAAATGATGGACAAGTACGATGAGCTAGAAGACCTCAATGATCCATTTTATACTGAAGTCGTTAAAAAGTTTGCATACTTTGTTACTTTCTGGTACATGAATGGCCTTACCGATTCCAAAGAATTCGAAGAGGTGGAAAATCTTTACAAACAAGAAAACTACCAAGCTGAAGACGATATTCTAGAAGATGAGTCCGAGACTGAAGCTGAAGCCGAGACTGAAGCCGAAGCTGAAGCTGAAGCCGAAGCTGAAGTCGAGACTGAAGAACCCAAGGCAGAAGAGCCCAAGGCAGAAGAGCCTAAAACCGAGCAAAAAAAGTCTAAGGCCACAAAGCAAAAATCTAAAAAAGACGGAGCTTCTAACGAAGAGGGATAAGATTATGAAAAAGTGTATTGTGTTATTTACGGCTATTTTTGTAATCGGTTGCAACTGGGGAAATTCCGGATGTCCGGACTGTTCCTGCGAAGCGGGCTGTTGTTCATCCGACAGTTGCCCAGTTGCCGATTGCAATTGCTCTTGTGAAAAATGATAAATGTCCTCAGAACAACAAGGCGAGCAGAAAAAAGACGGATTCTATCAACGTTTATATCGTGATATAATCAAAGGCTATACTTCTTTTGACTTTCAAAATAAGAAGGTATACATCAAACACCTAGGCAATTTAGACCTAGGTGATATTCAAGAAGAAGATCAAAAGCTTTTTGACAAAGCTAAAAAAGAAGGCCTCCTCACAGAAGAGGACAAGGTAAAACTACTTATCGAGCAGGGAATCTGGTCTCAAAAAGAAGAAGACCACACGAATGCGCTAAAACAAGAAATTGCGGCGCTTCAAGATTCAATTAAGAAGTTAATTGTCCAAGCTCAAATCCGCCAATACAGAAGGCGTCTTGAGGAAAAAGAATCTGATCTCGCAAAATTTGCAGATGAACGGGCAGAGTTGGTGGGCTTCACTTGTGAAAAATATGTTACTAAACATATAAGCCGCGAGTACTTAAAATATTCTTTATTTTCTAATGTTGAATTAACTGAGTTTTTTTTAACAGACGAAATATACGATGATATTACAGATTCAGATTTAGATACAATTACATTAATTTATAATTTATTAATGCAAGAATCATCTTCTGAAAACATAAAAAAAATAGCGGCGTATCCTTGGTTTTTAAATACATTTATGTTGTGCAATAACAATACAAATAACTTTTTTGGCGAACCAATAATTAAATTATCTAATTACCAAATAGAATTATTTACTCACGCGACAAGATATAAATCAGTATTAGATCAAGGGAAAAGTCCTCCTCAGAGTTTGTACGACGACATCCAGCTTGTTGTAGATTGGTACGAGGGAATGCTGGATGAAAAAATCATTGCTAAATCGGCGGAAGCTGATGGAGGAACCGTTTTCGGGGCTTCGGGCAAAGAGATGAGAAACTTCGCAAATGTGCATAGCAAAGACGGTAGAGAAGTCGTTGATTTAGCTAGCGAGGTTGGCAAAACAGGCAAACAACGCCTTGGAATGAAAGAACTTTTAGACATTCATGGTCATTAATTTAAAGAAAAAAAAGGTTGTTTTTGTGTGTAATTATAAGCGGAAACTTCTCGTAAAACAGGAATAAGGAATGGCTAGAAGAGACGTAACGCTAGATATTGGTGGTGATACTAGGGCTGCTGAAAAGGAGATAAGTAAATTAACTAAAAAAACTTATCGACTTAATTTAGATGCAGGAGCCGATAAGTTTAGCCAGCCATTAGGAAGAATCACGGGGCAACTTGGAGAATTTGAAAAGTCCTTGGAAGCTTCTAATGCCCGTGTGCTCGCATTTAGTGCGTCAGCCGGTGCTCTTTACGCTGTTCAAAAAGGCCTGAGAGCCATCTTCGAATCTGCTGTCGATGTAGAAAAAAGATTAGCCGACATCAACGTAATCTTAAATGTCAGCGGTGCAAGCCTTAATAAATTTTCTGATTCATTATTTAACGTCGCAAAAAACACCGCATCAAGTTTCGCCCAAGTGGCCGATGCTGCGACAGAACTTTCTAGGCAGGGTTTAAGTGTTCAAGAGACACTCAAAAGAACCAGCGATGCCCTCATTCTTGCCAGACTTTCGGGGATGCAAGCTGCTGAATCGGTTGACGCTTTAACCGCTGCCTTGAACTCCTTTTCGCGAGCCGCTATAGATTCGACAGTCTTTGTAAGTAAGCTCGCTGCGGTTGACGCCGCCTTCGCTGTAAGCTCTGCGGATTTAGCCAAAGCGATTCAAAGAGTTGGTAGCAGCGCACAAGAAGCTGGGCTCGACTTAGACGAATTGATCGCCGCCGTAACCGCAGCGCAGCAGATCACTGCTCGTGGTGGCGCGGTTATTGGTAACTCGTTTAAAACAATCTTTACTCGTATTCAACGTCCTAGAGTTTTACGACAACTAGAAGAGTTGGGGATTGCTACGAAGGATTTGGCGGGTAATGTAAAACCCGCTATGGGCATTTTGAAAGAGTTGGCCAGCACCTACGACATATTAAGTTCTGCTCAACGCGCTCAAATTTCAGAATTAATTGGTGGCGTATTCCAAGTCAACGTACTTAAAGCTTCGTTAAGAGATTTAGGCAAAGAATATTCTCTTTACAACAGCGCGTTAAAAATTTCTAATACTGCTACTGACGAAGCTAAAAGAAGAAATGAAGAGCTAAACAAAACTGTTTCTGCCACTTTAAATAAAGTTGTTCAAAACTTAACTAAAGTAGGCGCTCAAATGGGAGAGCTTTCCTTTGGCCCAGCAATCAAAAGGATCGGCGGGTTAGCAAATGCCGTGTTAGAAGCAGTAGATTTAAAAGATGCTGAAGGTGTTGGAAGTAGAATTGCCAAGGGCGTCTTTGGTGGTATAGGTAAATTTTTATCTGGTCCCGGATTAATTTCCGGAGTGGCTCTTATTTACAGAGTTTTTTCAAGACTAACGTCTCAAGTCAAAGACGCTTTCCAAACTATCACTGGTATCGGTGGCGCAAGCGCCAGCAATTTAGAAGTTCAAAAGAAGCTAGCTCAAATTTACGAGAAAAGTCCCAAGACTTTAAAAGCGATTTTAAGAGGAGAAGTATCTCTTAAGCAAGCTCATGATGACATTTTAAGTGTCATAAAAAAAGAAAACAGAGAGCTTGAGCAACAGTCTAGATTAATGTCTAAATTAGCGGGATCGGGTTTAAGAGTAAGATCAGGTGGCGCTTTAGCTGGCACTGTAACTACAACCAAATCCAGCGGACATATTCCTAGTTTTGCATCTAAAAAAGATAAAGTCTCTGCCGCTACAGAACTCGCCAACGCTTCATACGCCAAGCCAAGTACTAGAGCTATAAAAGATCGTATGCCGGGAGAAGGAGTATATTTCAGAAACTCTCAAGAGAAAAAAGTAAAAGCCCCCGGATACAAGCAGCCATTTGTAAATCCTCCGCTAAACAGCCCCGAGGGGAAAAGGCATAGAGCCGCCGCAATGAAAAAAACGGGTATGGACCCGTACATGTTGGGAAGAAGCGGTGGCGCTTCTCGCGGTTATATTCCAAATTACGCGAAGGTTATTGATTATGATTTATTAGGTAAGAAAAAATACGACGCCATCATGAAAATGGCGCTAGCAAATCAAAATATATCTTTTAGACACGTTGTCGGAGCCGCTGGCGTAGGAAAAACTACATTCGCTAAAAAAATTGCTGGCGGTAGAATGGTAAGAGAAGTTGATGAAGTTTCTGATAAGAGAGATAATTTAGTATTTATAAGCTCGGGAGTAACGACTCACAGAGAAGGGCTTTTCAGAGGAGCCCGTAAGAATTATCTTTTAAAGGCTAAAGCTTCTCAAATCGCAAAACAAAAAAGGCATCGGGCTAAAACAGGAATCGGGCTTGGAAACAGACAAGCTATCGGTGGAATCGATCCGGCTCATAACGCTCCTCATGGTAGCATTTTAGCTGAAGCCGTAATGGGAACCAAATTCAGAGCAAATTCTACTCTACTCGAAAATGGAGTACCTGTTCCGTGGAAAGATACTAGAGTTTACGGAAAGTGGTTGAATAGAATGCGTACTTCGATAGCGGGTATGCAGGGCGATGAAAATAAAGATAAAAGAAGTAGATATTACAAAAGGATAGGCGGGAAACTAACCACGCAGTCTGACGGATTTGTACCCAGTTTTGCAGCCGTAAGAGGTAGACGAGCCCTAACGAAAAAAGATTTTGTTAAAGTTAAAAGCTCGACGCCAACTGTCTCTTTACAAGACCTCGCCGCTATAAGACCTTCTATCGCTAAGAACCATTTGCCATTTGGAGCGAAAAGGCAAGGAAACGACGTAAGACTTGGCGAAGCTGTTGACCCTTACGATAAATTAAGTGTTAAATTAAGTTATTTTAAAACGAGACAAAACTACGCCCAACTAAGGCAAAGAGGATATAATAATGTAAATTTTGAAACGGCTGTAAATTCAATATATGGATATACAGACACAGGAAAGTTAAGTAGTAAGTATGGAGTCGATGGAATCAAGAAGGGTATAAACCGCCTTACCGCAGAGCAAAAATTTATGGATCAAGGCTTCATGCAGTCTTCTGGATTTGACGATGATTACTTTGCTTCGAAACAATATTTTCACGCTGTTGCATCTGGTATGATACCTCCTCGGCCATCTCGAAATCAAAAACGAGAGGTTGGCAACTTAGGGTCATTACGTATTTTTAGCACAAGCAATGATGGTTATATTCCAACTTTTGCTCGCCCCGCAAGAAAAACAGTTGGCGATAAAGATTATACAGCAGAAGAATATTTTGACAGCTTGCAAGCGTCGGGAATGAGCGCGAATGATCAACTTGCCGCCATGCAGAATGCAGGGTTCAGTAAAAACTCTATAACTAATTTAGGTAATAGAAATCCAGTTGCCGCCAGAATGCTTTCTGACGCGGGCTATAAAACTGGAAGAGCTTCTAGAACAGAGTCTCGCGCTGCGGCAAAAGCAAAACGCATAGAATTAGATGCTTTGGACATAGCGACAATGCTTATTCCTGACTCGGGTGTTTCTACATTGGGTTCAGCCAAACCAAAGAAAAATTCTAAAATTAAACAATATTTACAAGCTCTAAATTTACCTGCTTCTGCTGAAGATATTAATAAATTTAAAATTAAGTTTCCAGTTAGAGGCCCATCGGTAGACAACGAAATACTCGGTGATCTTCGCACAGAAATTGTTCCAGCTATTGCTGATGCAGCAAGCGATTATGGTTCGCGAATCACCAAGATTAGACCGGGGCGCGGCGCTGTAGAACCCCACTTAAACGAAGGAGCAATTCAGGCTGCTGCGGGTACTATTTTTGAATCTGGTCTTAAAGGTGGGTTTGGAGTCAGCGCGGGTAAAACTACTGAAAGATTTGATGTAAATCAAAAAAATCAAGAATTAAAAGATGTATTTAATTTAAGTACTATACTTGCCGATTTTAAAATTAGAGATGAAAAAAGACTACGGCAAGACATGGCTGACAAAATTATCAGCAGAGTCTTGTTGAATCCTCAAGCTTATCCTCCGGGTGGCTTGGCAACTCAAAAGACTTTGGCGAAAGCTGGCCCAGCGGGAGGTTTTGGATTTGCTTACGCTTCGCAAGGATTTGTTCCTAATTACGCTAATCCGTTAGAGCAAGCCGTGGGTAGAGAGCGTGATGCTGGAGTACCAGTTACTAGCATTAGAGTAGGCAGAGATAAAAGCTTGGTTTCAAAAAGTAACCCCGGCGGTCTAGGAGTATTTAATACAAGAGATGAGCCTTTGGGACTCAAACAAGGAATCAACCGTTCAAAACGCATGGGAATCGATCCCAAGTCTCACGGCAGTGTTATTCCTAACTATGCTGCTTTAGTGGGCAAAGGAACCGGAAGAATTGGCTCAGACCACATTGCCGCTGTTGCTGGTGATTTAGACTACAAAACGATTGATAGACTCAACAAAGCTATTTATTCTACATACGAAGCCTACCGAAAAGGCGTTCCTAACGCCAAAAAATTCGCCCAAGAATCAATTGAAATGGGCAAAGACGCTGGCTTAACTGGTGATGCATTGCAAGCCTATAGATTAGAAATAGGAAAAGCAATCAAAGGCGCGAGAAGTGGAGCCGAGGGTTTTGACAAACCTACGAAAACCGGCGCGTTAACCAGAATGAACCAAACCTTAGAAAAATCTGCCGACAGATTGCAGATGGCTTCATTTGTTTCCATAACCGCAATTTCGACGCTAGAACAATTTGGCGACGAAGGAAATAAGATGCTGAAGTCGGCAAGTAAAGTAACCGAGGGCTTTAGTTTGGCGGCTGGCATAATGGGAACTTTCCCGACTAGCAAATTAGCAAAGTTCGGTGGGTTAGTCGGCGGTTTAGCGATTGCAGCGGATGGTCTCCTCAAGACGTTTAATGATTCCGGAACAATTTTCCAAAAAGAAGCAGAAAAATCTAAAGAAAGATTTACTAAGCTGGGTAATTCTTTACAGCAATATGCCAGCACATTTGACGAATTAGGCAAGGTAATGACCGATGCGAAAGGAACTACCGCAGCCATTATGAAACTAAGGCAAAAGCTAGAAAAGCTAGCCGCTGATATTCCTTCAGAATTTAGAGCAGAAATTTTAGGCATAACTGATGTCACAGGTCTTCAATCAAAGATAGCAGAAATTTTAGAAAAGCAAGGCTCTCTTCAAATCCAAGCTCAAATGAGGGCGAACTTACAAACATCCCTAGACAAAGAAAAGGGATTATTTGGAGTTCTGAGTGGAGCGGTTCGCGGCTTTACGGGTCAAGATAGAAATATGTTTTCCGGCAGCGGCGGAACAACTGTATTTGATAGGCTAGTTGATGACGCGAGAAAATCTTTGAAGTTTGATGTCTTGGGCAAAGATGCTTCAAATGCGGCTGAAAGGATGAGGCTTTTAACTATGAGCCAAAGTCAATTTATGGTGGCGTTGAAAGGTAGTTACGGCGCAACCCAAGGATTGACAAACGTAATGAGTCAATTAAGCGACATCGAGTTCCAAAAGTTTAGAAGAGAACTTATAGCCTCTGCGAAAGAAGCTGAAAGAATGCGTAGGCAGTTTCAAACAATTGAAACTCACAGACTCACAGAAGCGTCGAATTTACAAATTGATGTAATTCAAAGAGAAATTGCCGTAAGATCAAAATTAGTCGAGTTTGAAAAGAAATTAATAGACACTTTCGCTGGCGGAATTCAAGCATTCGAAGACCCCGAAAAACTCAAAAACAATGTAGCCAAATTTCAAAATGCCATTCAAATTTTAGGCAATGTTGATCCAGCTTCACCAAAAGGTGCTACGGCAATAGGAAGAGGAGCTTTACAGATCGGCTTATCTGGATTAGAGGGCGGAATCATGCCCGACGTTGACATAATGACAGGGAGAGTAAAGGGCTTTTATAGAGGAGTTATAGATCAAGCGGCGACGGGTGTAGAAGAATTTCAGAGGACTTTCCTACAACAACAATTAACCGAAGCTCAAACGCAAATCGCCGCGAATCGCGCTGCTGGCAAAGCACCTAATCAGGCTTTAGTAGATTACGTTAACAAGATAAGAGACGTATTAGCATCTGATTTGCCAAGACAGGCTGCCGTCTCACAAGTAAGAAAACGGCTTGGCTTACCTGAAATCGATACTGCACCCATAGGACTCCCGCCGTCTGGAGCAAACCGTGGCGCTAGAAGATTAGGTACTTTATTTGGCGAAAGACAAATGAACCAGCGCCAACAAAATCAATTCTTTGAGCAAATTAAAAGAAGGCTATTGGGTAGAGGATTTACACAAGATCAAATTAAAGATATCCGCACAAGAGGTGGAGGCGATCTGTTTACTTCAGGTACAACATTAGCAGAATTGGTGAAAGCCTTTAGAGTAGATGATAAAGGCAATGTTATAACTGACCCCGGCAGAATTGCCAGAGGCGAAGGCCAAGAAGTTTTGGCTGGGGCATTGATTGCCGCTGGTAAACAAATGACTCCTGCGGAAATGGAACTTGACCGTACTCGTCAAAGACTAGTTGGAGCAAACGAGAGATTAAAAAATAGTATTGATAACTTAATCGCGCAGTTAAAACAGCAAACTGCTGATGAAGTAACTGCGGATGCCCAAGAGGAGCTTAAAGATTACGGCTCAACAATCTTGAAACAGTTATTCTCCACAGCCGAAGCAAGAGCTAGTATTCTTTCTCAACGCCAAGGCGCTGGAGAAGAAGCTGGCGCTAGATACCAAGCCGTTGCTTCGCTGAATCCAGACGCAGGAGCCCTAAATACTTTCCAAGAATCTCAAGGTATCGCTAATATGCGAAAGATATTTAATGAAATGGCTAAATTAAAATATCTAGGCTCTACTCCGGGAAGTGAAATACCAGATTTAAATAGATTTCTCAAAGAAGCTGGCGGTATAAAAACCTTACAAACTATTATAAAAGATTCCACGGGATTACAAGGAAAACAAGCAGAGCAAACGCTTAGAATGATGCGGACTTTGATATCTCAAGCCGCTAAAGGCAACAGAGACGCAATGAGAATGGTGCAGTTATTGCATCAACAAGTAGAAGAAAAGACCTTCCAGAGAAAACAAAGAGGCGGATTTATTCCCTCGTTTAGTCTTGATCCATTAAATGCCGCTATATCTAGAGAAGCTGCTGCTTTAGGTGGAGATACGAGCAAAATTAGAGTTACTCAAAACAATAAATTAAAAACCGGAGGAAACCCAATGGGCTTCGGCGTTATTAATACTCTGGACGAGGCTAATGGCGAAATTCCTTTTCATAGATTTAATAGTATAAAAGATGCTCAAAACCATATGGGTGGAGGAATGATTGCTGGTAAAGGCAACATTCCAAACTTTGCTAGTAAAAACCCACTCCTAAGACTCTTGGAAAAATTGAAGCCGACTCCTACTCCGGGGAAAGTGCCCAATGTACGAACCACTCCTGACAAAGACTACTTCGACAAGCTCGACATTCCGATTGGTCCCGGTTTTAGAGGCGGCGTCGGTGAACCTGCGCGGCGGGCCGAATTACTCCGCCTTGGCATTGATCCCAAAACTGGGAGGCCATTTAAACAAGCGATTACGCCTGAAATTCAAAAACAGTTACAACAACTAGGATTAGAAGGTGATGAAAGAATGATCAGAATCACAAGACAATGGCCTAACGGAGAAGTCTCACAAATAAACGCCAAAGTAGGCGGATTCGAAGGTCAAAAACTTAGCGATAGCTATACGGTAGATTGGAATGATGCTGAAGTACAAAAGTTTTTGCAAAGTAAAGGAATGAATGAGGGTCAGATTGAAAATATAAACAAGTATTTCGATAAAGATTGGCAAAATAAACTTCAAAACCAACAAAACATAATCGCGCAGTCGCTGGGCAGCGAAAAGGCTATGAAAATTACCCCGGAGGGAGCCGCAGAAGAGCTTAAGCGCCAGCAAGATAGACTGAAAGTAACAGGTAAAAAACCACGAGGAATACCTTCTGGTCAATTAAGTCACGTACATGCCGGTAACGTACCAACTTTAGACATCGGTTTCGGTAATGTGGATAAAACATTAAGAATGCCGCCTAGCGCAAAAACCCCCGGCGTTGCCCCCGAGGTTCAGCGCGTTGACCCATATGTAAAAGGAGCAGCAGAAGGAGCAACCCCATCACCCGCTCCTGCCACTAAGCGGCCCACAACCACCACACCATCCGCTTCTACACCAGACCCAACGGGTATGCCAAAGCGTCCTCTCGGAGATGCACCTCCGCCACCGCAAGCGCCTCCGCCTTTGCCTTTCTCAGAGCGATATCCAAAAACTAACACCGCTCTTAAGTGGATGGGTAAAAAAGCCCTAAGATATAGTATCTATGGCGGACTCGCATACGGCGCTCATAGATACTTCTCTGGCCAAGAAGAAGATAAAGAAAGAAAAAGACGAGGCGCAATGGGCGACGGAAATAGAACGCATCCGATGACTCCGGGCAAACGCCGTGGAGGCCTTATTCCGAATTTTGCTGGCAACCGCTTCAGCAGACTTTTGAGTAGAATAAAGCCCAAGCCGGACCCCGGAGAGATTGATCCATTTTTACTAGGAAGAAAATACCCCGAAGTATACGAAGGAGAATACGGAAGATTACTTATGCCTTCGGGTTTCCAAGGACAAAAATTATTTAAGGAGACGGATCGGTACGGTGGCAAAACACCTGAACTTGGCGACTTTGAAAGAAGATATTACGAACAAAGTCTGTCCGATCCTATATTACGAAACGCACTTCCGTTTTTATCGCATGGGCCGACAGACAAAGTCACAGGCGTTTTACAAAACCTGCGTGGAGTACATGGGATGCAATTCAATACTCCAACTGATATAAGTTCTGTGCATCAAGCGCCTTTTGCCGTTAACAGACGTTCACTACGCGATCTGGCCGCAAAAGCGATGGGGCGGCAGTTGCAGGTAGACCCTCGATTGGCTAATCGCGAATATCATTCTAAATATTGGAATCAAAATTATGCTCGTTTAGATACATTTGATATATTTCAGCCTCCGAACAAAGACGTACCTATGGGAATGGAGCAAACGCAAGG
>TARA_R100000808_G_scaffold3222_1_pt1 | contig 10814 bp, 17 predicted proteins | sample TARA_R100000808 | Tara Oceans TARA_R100000808 (sample SAMEA2622852) | marine metagenome | biome: marine biome (ENVO:00000447); feature: marine epipelagic mixed layer (ENVO:xxxxxxxxx); material: "saline water (ENVO:00002010), including plankton (ENVO:xxxxxxxx)" | depth 140 m | reverse complement strand
TTTTGGCCGCGTGTGTGTCGTAGAATCTATTATTGTTTTGTGTAAGCTTTCTAAACCAGGCCCCAATTCATCCAACTTGCGTATTAAATCATAGACCTTAGTCCTCAATGTATTGATTTTTGCACGGTTTTCATCGAGCCTTTTTTCTATTTCTGCCCGGCGAATATTCATTGCTTGCTCATCAAATCGGTTTGTAGTCATGGTCTTGACGCGCCGTTGCCGTTGTTTGCTAAAACTCGGCGTTCTTTCATATAAACCTCTAGCCGGTTTTGTAAGTCTGCCCAAGCAGGCCACCACTTGCTGATTGTATCTTGGGTGGTAAGCACCTTGCGTACAATATCAGCCGGATATGCTGAGAGTTTACGCGCATACAACTGAAGCTGCGCGGCCATGTCAAAGCCCTGGTCGGGCCTAGCTACCGTCAACAACTTTAATTCCCCGAGCAGCCCCAGACATTCGCTCGGTCTCATGGGCTTCAAGCACTTCGCCATTATCTCCAGGGCTTCCGGCGTCCTTTCGAACTCGTAACCCGTCACTTGGGACTCGTACCCCCATTCCCCCACCCAATTCTTCTCGATGGGCTTCGGCTCTGAGCCTAGTAACGACGTCAACGACACTAGCAGAGCCGTTTCCGTTTCCGCTGGCTCCCTTCCCGCCATTGCGCGGCCAAGGGCCTGTTCCGTGATAGCCAATGTGGTTTTTGATCCAGGTGCGCCATGCGGCGGAATGGTTGGCAAAGAGGGTGCCCTTGCTGATGTGGTGGTCTCTGAATTGCTCACCAACTGCCTTGATGGTTTGGGAATCAAGCTTTCTATTTTTTGCATGAGCAATATCCTTTTCACTTGGAAGCCAATTTTCAGGAATTGGAGAGCGTTTGGATTTACTAACCGCCTTGGGCGGATCTTTCTTACTTACTTTCTTCTCTTCTCTTACTATATGCTCTGCCTCTTTCTCTTTCTCTGGTCTAGCAGTTGCTTGCTTTTGCTTGCTTATGCTAGCAGGCGCTAGCGTTTCTACTATAAAACCACAATCAATTAAAGGGGTTAGGTCGGGGCGCTTGTCGAGGTAAGCAACCCTTTTGATATAATCTAAGTTGTTTGGAAACACCCCGTTTTCTTTGGCCGCTATAACCATGCATACAATTGCTAGCAACTTGCTAGCATCTGCTAGCATCACCCAATCAGGGCTCGAAAGAATCTCAACGTGCAATTTTATCCAAGGGGGATTGCGTTTTGAATAGTGCTGGAATTTAGACCAGTTTTTAATTCTATAGTGGGTTGGCATTTTACTCTCCTCTTAAGAGCTGTACGGGCGGCCCGGTGTAAGAGGCACGCGGCGAGGGACTGTACAGGTCCACCGCCCGAAGGATAATTCTATCAGATTTGTGTCGATTCTTGAAGTGGAATATATCCAGAATCTGTCTTTTCGAAGTACGTCTCGACAATGTGGACAATGGATATTTTCTCTTCGTGGTCGAATGCTCGACAAAGCCGGAAAAGCTTCTTCGTGTTCAGCGGCAACGGCGCTTGGGTTACGTGATAAAGGTCCAACAATATGATAAATGCTCCCTGCTCACAAAATGTCATGTGTCCTGTCTTATCCAGGTAATAGCGGGCGTTTCGAAGATATACTGGGCTAGATTCAAGGTGGCCTGTGTCTGGCACTGTATAAACCTCAGCAGTATCTCGCATAAGGTTTTCTTTCGGAAACTCTTCGTGCTCATTTATTTCACTCATTTGTTCTTCCCCAGATTGGTTTCGTTTTAAAAAATTTAATAGCATCTTCAATGTAATCTTCGGGTACGTGATATAAATCGGCCAAAGTTCGAATGGCTATTCCGTGGCGACAATGCAAGAAAGCCACCATATCTTGAAAAGGGCCGTTGCACCGCCCTACCGGCCTATCCATTGGAGCCACACCACAAATAGCAAAAGCCCAATGGACATCAGCAAAGACACCGCTCTAAACAAGCCAGCAACGTCACTGTTCACGAAATCCATCATCACCGCTTCCCCCTCGATTTTGTGAGTAACAACTTAATTTTATACTGTGCTTCTAAGTGTTTGCGCTTCCATTTAAACAGTTGTGTTTCTTTCCCTTTAAAATCCTCGACGACGCGCTCTCCTGAGCGGCTATCCAAATAAGTAAAGTCGGCAATGTAATGGCCGATTAATTGGTCTTCGCCTGCGTGCAAAGGAAATTTAACCTGTAATTTCAAGTCCTTAATCTCTTTGGCGCGCTCGAGCATCAACAGGTCCATGTAGCGAAACGCCTCGCCCTTGGAATCGAACCAGCGCTGGCCCACCATAGTGCGGACGTTTTTGTACTTGCTGGCCATTTATTTAATCAAAAAAAACCTCGGCGGCTGACGGGCTACCGAGGGAGTTTTGGCTAGGGGACGCATTTTGTTGTTTGTTTAGCACTGCTCCCGGCGGGCTAGCCGCCTGTGAGGGGACGAGAAGCCGCGCCGGGCGGCGCGAGGAATACGGAAGGGAAGTTCCGGGCACAACCCCTCGCGCCGAGAAGAACTTAGACAGCCAATCGGTGGCTTCAGCGCTACTATAAGTCAAATTCTCGGCCCTCCCTAACAAAAATCGCTCTCGAAAAGTTTAATTCGTTTCTTTCGCGCGACCTTAAGTATCTCATTGCGACGCCACACAGGAATCCGATTATTATCATTCCAGTATTGGACAGTTGTGTGGTGCGTGTGCCCCAAAAGGGTAACAAGGCGGCGCACTCCCCCAAATAACTTAATGATTTCAGTAGCTTGCATTTTTACTTCTCCAAGCAAGTTGGCTCGGTTTGCCGTCCTTACTACTTCATAGCATAAATACAATAAAATACAAAATTTATCTTGCAAAGCCTTTTTTATATGATATAGTTTTTGTATTAAAACGAAAGGAAGCAAAATGAAAAAGGAAGCGATAATGAAAAAGGTGGCAGAAGACCGCAAAAAACTGGCGGATTTTCGCCATCAAGCAGAGCTGCAAAATTATGGACGCAGGCACTACGATTATTGTGATTATACAATGCGTCAACTTGACGAGGAAGGCGCGAGGCTAGACGTGCTTGCAAAAGCCGCGAATAGTTTTGTGGATTTGTTAGAAAATTCTCAGCCAGATTTGTCATATACAGGCTGCGACATGCTTGAAGACCTTGTGGACCCTCTGAAAGAGCTGCTAGGCGACACTCTGTTCCTGGCTTTAAGCCACGTCGAAGACGCGATAGGAGATATTGAAGCTGTGTCAGAGCGGGCACATGAACGCGCACACACTTACCGCTAAGCAGCCGTTATGAAAAAATCAACTCAATATTTACTCGACGCTATCGGGTTGGCAACGCTGTTTCTGACTTTATATTTTCTCGCTATTTTGGTGTGGAGCTTTCAAACATGACAGCTAATAAAAAAACAGACGGACTAAATATTTACCAACGAATACACGCAGCAATGTTGGAAGTTACTTACGTTCAGAAGGATAAAACCATTGAGGTAGGCCACGGATACAAGGTGGTTACCCACGATGCTGTTACTGCCAAAGTCCGCCCCTCCCTCGTAAAACACGGGATAATTTATTTTCCCTCCAATCTTGTATTTGAGCAGAATGGAAATCGTACCGAAGTCTCGCTGGATTTGGTGTTTCAGAACATAGAGCAGCCAGAGGACAGGCTAACGGTGCCAACATTTGGCTATGGCATTGACAGTGGCGATAAGGGCCCCGGCAAAGCCATGAGTTATGCCGTAAAATATGCGTTGCTAAAGGCCCTTGGGCTGGAAACAGGTGAGGATGCAGACAACGACGGCGAAGTCGAGCATAAACCAGCAGCGAACAAACCGGGCATTAGTGCCGTTCGCGGCGAGGTTAACGACACTTGCCGAGAGTTTCATAGTTGCGCTGACAGCGACACCCTCCTTGCTTTCATCAACACGCCAAAGGTTAAGAAATTTATGCTACGTGTGTGTGCGGACTACCCTGTGCTGTGGGTTGGTGACGAAGAATATTCCGGCCTGAAAGGCAGTCTTCTCCATGTGGGTAAGGATTTGGGGATAGAGCCAGAGGCGTTAGCTTATGCTGGGCAGGTGCAACAGGCTGCGATCAAATTTCATAAAAAATCAAAATAACAGCTTGGGTCCGGCAGGAGCATGGTTCGGCTCTGTTTCCCCCCAACGCGGCGTCCGGAGGCCGGATATGGCGCTGCAATTTACAAAAAGGAGACAAAAATGGCTTTTTTAGTGGTGGCAGGTCGGTTGGGCCGAGATGGCCATTTAGCGAAAATCCAGAGCGGCACAAGTATATTAAAATTTAGTTTAGCCGACACGGTCGGGTATGGAGCGAAGAAGACGACACAGTGGATTTCTTGCGCTATTTTTGGGAAGCGTGCAGAAAAGTTGGCACCGTTCCTTAAGCGAGGCCACATAGTCGAAGTCTGCGGTAGCCCAGTCGTTAACACGTATCAATCGAAATCCGGCGAATATAAGTCTGAAATTCAACTATCCGTAAACGACATAAAGCTTCTGGGGAGAGACAAGCCTGCCGAGCCTGACAGCGAGCTGTTAACCGAAGTTAACCAAGCTCCAGGCAAAGACACATTTGACGACGAGATTCCCTTTTAATGAAATTTCTCGCTCGCAAATACCTTGGCAAGTTGGAGACTATTGACGAGGCTGGTGAGGAATGCATGCGCCATATCAAGGGCGACGTTATGGTGGAGGTCCGCCAACCACGCAACGTTGGGCACCACCGTTTGTATTTTGCCTTGCTCGGGAAGCTGTTTGCAAACCAAGAGCGCTATAAAACTCTTGATGAAATGGCAGCAGCGTTGAAAGTTGCTTGTGGAATATGCCAAACTTTTGTCTTAAAAAACGGCGAAAAGGTGTACATTCCTGGATCAATATCGTTTGCTAAAATGCAGCAACCAGAGTTTGATGAATTTTATTCAAATGCAATTGAGGTTGTTTGCAAGCATTTTTTACCGGGCGTTAAATCTCAGGATTTGAAGGCAGAGATTGAACAAATTGTGGGGAGGACGTAAATGAATTTATTTGATTTCCCAGTTGCTAGCGGGCGCACAGACACAAGTTCTGATGCCGCCGAAACCATGTCGATTGGGGTTAAAAACCTAAGACGCTTAGTGTACCAAGCCATTCACAGCGCTGGTCATTTGGGGCTTACAACCCGTGAAATTGCCAAGGTTCTGGGCCGGGAGTATTCAGGCGTACAACCGAGAACCAGTGAGCTTCGGGATAGAAATCACATTCAGGACTCAGGGCTACGGCGCAAGCAACCAGGCGCTCGCTGCAAGGAAATCGTGTGGATCGCCAATGAAGCCTCCCCCAAGACTTAAGAAAAAGCCGCGCAGAACGTCAGCAATCCGCTGCCCCGGGCATAAAGCGGACATAAAATTATATGATTGTGCCCTTAAATCCAAAATAAAGCCCACTGAGGCCCATCACGAGTGTTGGGGGCCAATCGACCCCCACCATACAAAGACCGTAGGAGCGGGCGGGGGAGACGATACGTTGGTGCCTCTGTGCCGAGGGCACCATGATCTAGTTCATACCAAGGGCCTGGCGTGGATTGAAGCGGCGAGTGGGGTTGATTTACGTGAAATGGCTGCCCTTCTATGGGACATCTCGACACCTGCAAAACGCTACCGCCTTAAGCATGGCCTGGGCCTGCTCGTTGACAAAACGCTATGACAATTTACTCGCAAGTCGGTAACCTCCCAAGGCACCTGTATTGCTACGTTGACCGGGAAATTACCCGGAAGACCAGCCAGGGCTTTGAGCAATGCGTGTGGTTTGCGGTGAACTCGACGCATGGCCGGCTTTGGGGGGCCAACGTGGTGTTGGAGTGCGGGGCAATCTACCGAAATGTCCCTATCCACAAGTTAGCTTTTGACCCAACACCAGAGCCAATTTGGACAGAGCAAGACGCCCAGGTTTGGGACTGTTATGGGCCGCAATTCTCAATAGTCGAGTTTTCATATCTTCAAGAGGTCGAGGTGGAAACATTTTCTGGCCACATGGGGGAATACTTGTTTACCGTCGCGCCAATCGGGGACGGGTTTAGCCGTGAGCCCAACCAGGCCAAGGAATTCACCTGGATCAAACTGGAGAATGGTCGATTAGCTGTCATGCCCACGGACTTCACGCTGGTACATGAGGCCAGCTTTACCAAGCCAGAGTGGCCAAAGGATATACGCCGTCAAACTGAGGTTTACTGCACGGAAAAATCTGAGAAAGCAGGCCATGACTGAGCCAGTTAATATATTTGATCCCCATTTTTTGCGGGGCTCTAAAGAGTTGCAACATTTCCTATTGTCCCTGCTTAAGGGGGGCTTAGACAAGCAGGCTCGTGACGCGGTGGGACGCGCTGCAGCCGCCTACGTTAACGGATCAATTGGCCCACATATTGGGCAATTTAGCCAAGAAGCGCCGGATAAGATCACGCACACTCTGGACCAGCGGGGCTACGCTGTAATCGAGCCTATATTTTCTGATCAACAAATTAAGAAAATTACCGACTTTTTGTCGGACAAACCTGTGCTTTATGGACACACCGGGCAATTAGAAAACGGGAAGCAGGGAGAAGTTGAATTAAAAGACCTGCCTGAAAGCACCAGATTCGCCCACTACAAACCAGAGGACGTGTTGCAATGCCCTGAGATTTCCGAGGCCGTGCTTAACAAGGCTCTCATAACCACGGTGGGGCATTACTTGCGTGCGCCGCCCACAATTAGCTCTGTAGCGCTCTGGTGGTCCTACCCATCGAATCAGGAGCCCGGCGGTATGCAATCCTTTCACCATGACCGTGGCGATTTCCGCTCATGCAATTTATTTGTTTACCTAACCAACGTTTCAGAGGAAACAGGCCCCCACGCTTTTGTTGCAGGCACCCACGATTTTGACCTGTTATATGCTGATGTCATGGAGCGCTTTGGTGGATATAGCGAAAGATTCTCAGAGTTCTGGCAATGGATGCAGGTGCACCGCAAAACGGATGACGACGTTTTGAAGTATTTTGAAAATGAAATTAAGGTGTACACCGGGCCGAAGGGCACAAGCTTTCTTGAGGATACGAGGGGGTTACACAAGGCGACTATACCAACCAAAGGGCCGCGCTTGGCCTTTGAAATCGTCTATACCACCCTACCTAAATTTAATGAGCCGGTGCTTTTGGCATCGCGCCTTGGGGCTGGAAACGTGCGAATAGGAAACGGCAACGCTCAAGACCCACTTGTCAAATACGCCACGCGGGCGATTTACCGTTAGCAATCCACGGCTAAATGAGCATTAAAAGTTTCACGTGAAACTACATAGCCATTATGCTTTAAATTTTCTTAAAGTCTGAGCTAGCCTTGCTCTTTGTCCTCGCTTGCCCGGTTTTTTAGCCTCAGCATCTAATTTTTTAGCAGGGATTTTCTGCCCCTTTTTAACGCCTAAAGATTTTCTTAACGAACCTGGTTTTTTAATAGCGCCTTTAATCCAATTCTTAGCCATTTTAAAGCTCCTCACATTTGTGTACGACCGCCCAATCATAGGCGTAATCCCGCATCCATTCCGTGTCGGTATCCAGATCAGGGGCAGGCAATATCAGGCAAATATCATTTGGATTTGGTGCGGCGCTTTGCCTGGAGCTTGTCCCACACGCTGTCACGAACATCAGCGGGAACATCAGCGCGAACGCGCTTAACCAGTTCAAGTGTCTCACGATCTTGCTCCCCATACGCAGCAGCCTTAGCGTCTCGCCTAATTGAGCGGCGATCAAGGAACCCAAAAAGAGCCCCCAGAGCGCTAAAAGCTGCTTTAATTGAGGCAAAAATGCCCATTTTTACTTGCCTTGGTTGTCTTCAACCTTAATGCCAATGATCGCAAAAATCTTGTAGATGTACGCAATGGCTTTGTTGTCAGCATTAGTTGGCGTTATTTTGGCTATTTTTTCTGCAGCAACAACGAGCGCTGTTACAGCCGCCACATACGGTGCGTAAGCAACTAATAAATCTTCCATGACAATCTCCTTATTCTTCCACTATTTCATAGTGAGCGCCGTCAAAAAACGAGCTATCACTTGATTTCCGGTCTTGGGCAAAATCTCCGCCCCAGCGAATATTGTATCCCTTTAGCTTTCCAATGCCTATGACAAAGCCCGCAAGGTGGGCCATCTGCTCTCGATCTTCCCAATCTACCGGGTAGGGTATGACATCGGCTGCCAATGAAGGCTGTTGGTTATGTTTAGATTCCGGCCACTGAGCCTTGCTGGTGCCCCTATGAAACACCGCCTCTTGCTCCTCTTGTCCGCGATACCCACAGATCACAGAGCAATCAAAATACTTAACAACCTCGTCGAAAACCTCGGCTAAACGCGGGTCACAACTATCTAGATTCTTCCTTGAACGGGCACTAAACGCAGGCATTTACTTACTTTCCTTAAGTTTATCGGCAATCATCTGAGTCACTTTGTCTAGCGCTTGGGCACTTGATTGAAATGCCTCCTTAGTATCACCGCGAAGCTGCTGAAACCTTTGATTCCATCTGTCCTCGTCTACTTCCTTTTGGTGAGCAAAAAACCTGAAAGTTAAATACCACCCAGCTACAAATACGGCTGAAAAAACAATAGAAACAAAGCCAATTGCTCCTAAGTAGTTTGACAACCATTTAACAACGATACTCCCGTCTGGACTTGCCAGATACCCAACGGCGGCACCAGCAACGCCAGATGTCCCGGCCGCTGCTGCTGTAGAATTATTGGCCATTTTAGTCTCCTAACCACAATGCTTATGGCTTTAGTAAGTTATCTCCCCTCTCTTTCCTCTGATACTATAGGCGTTAATCCCGCGTTTATTAAATAAGCGTTTATCTGACGTTCAAGATCACGGGCCTGCCTTACACTTGTTGGCATCTTAAGCAACTTGACCATCAATCTAGGATTTTCCGCTGCCTCTATTAACACGTCGCTTATTTTAGCGTTTGGCACCTTATCAAACATTTTTCTCATAGCCTTACTACCTGCCGCAGCAACAATAAGCGATTCACCCCCTACACCACCCGCAAGGCCCTTTGATGCTAGTTTTGCGCCCGAAACCCTCATAACAAAATCAGTTAAAGCCCCGAGTTCTGGAATCAAGTTATCTATGGTTGCCGCATCTTGAAGGGAGTCTTCTATTTTAACGGCCCGTTCTAACAGTTCTTCAAATTGATCGGCTTGCTCTGCGGTCATTACACCGTTTTTCTTCATTATTTCTAAACGGGACGGAAGATTTTTTGCGCCCTTTATCGGGCTCGTCATTAATCTTCTAAGGGTATTAAACGACAAGTCACCTTTTGGAGACTGTGCCGCTGTCATAGCAGATTCAATGGTTGCGGTTCTAAGTCCTGCTGTAGCTTCGGGACCGCTTCTTTTAGCTAACTGTGCCATATCCCGATAATTTTTTGTTGGATTAGCGCCCGAAAAAGCTCGACGGATAACAGCAGACGGGGCCTCATCCCCAGCCAAAAGCGAAAAAGCGGCTTTTTGTTTTATGGCTTTGGTTCCCATCGTTCTAGATTTTTCAGCATTTCTAAAGGCAACTTGAGCAGAATCAACCGTTTCAAGCTGTGATTTTAAGTCTGGGTACTGTTGAAGAATCTCGTCATTTGTTTGCAAAAATCTCTGAAGTTTTGCTGGATTGACTGTGTCGCCATCCATGGTTTGTCGAGCAGCCTGAGCCAAATAGTTGCTAATTTCAGATGACATTTCAGCGCCGCGACCGCCAAAATCTGCAGCTTCAGTCAATTCCCTAAACCGCAACTCGCCCCTTGGCCCTCCCGACAAAAACCCACGGTCAAGCATCAATTCAGGGGGTATTCTTCTAGCTCCAGTACCTGCGGTTCTTAAGGCCTCTCCCCCAAATGTTCTAGTAAACTTGTCGTGAAGATTCCTTGAAAAGTCCCGCGCTGTTTCTACGGAAGTTCCAGGCAACACTTCTAAATCTTTTAAAATTGCTTCAGAAATTTCATCTAATAAACGAGCGTTTTTAAACTGCGGATTTGTTTTAGACCGAAGAGTCCTAGAGAGGTCAAGAGTCTCGCTTCTCAATTCCAAAAGTTCGCCCGCAGTTATTGGTTTCTTTCGCTTTTTTAATGTACTTATAAAATTAGTTATAGGTTTGATTTCCGTTTTTAACTGAGGAATAATCGCCTTAAGAATCTCCTTGTTTTTCGCAATCACATTAGGAGCCTCAACTTGGGTTTTCTTGGGGATTTCGCTCCATAAATTATGTTCAATCTTCCGCGCGTCTTTCAAAGCGTCACCTAAAATAGAGTGTGCCCTCTTAGATATATCGACTGAATCTGCAATGCTCCCGCTAGCAACCTGCGCTTGGAGTTCACTTACTTTTTGTTGTGCGTTGCGAACGCGTGTATCCAGAAGCTGGCTAAAGTATCTGTCACGGGTTTGTGCAGCTAATCTTAAATCTTCTGGGTTGTCCGCTGTGTATAAATCCTCAGCTCTTTTTCTGAGGGATTGCAGGCTGGCTTCCATGCCCTGAGCAGCGCGGTCGGCAAATTGAGGATTGTCTCTAGCAAGTTTTCTTTCTATTGCAAGCAAAACACGATTATTGCTAAGTGTCCCGGTTGTAGCGGATTTGCCAGGAAGGCCAACAAGAACAGAGTCTACGTCACCTACCTCAGGTATAGAGTCTGTAATGTCCCTGGCAACTTGAGCTGGGTCATCGCCGAGGTCTCTAATAATGCCCTGAACAATTTCAGCTGCTTTTTGTTCTCTACCCTGCCCTGTTAACCTACGGACAGCATCTTTTACACCCTCAACGGCGCT
>TARA_R100000808_G_scaffold7377_2_pt1 | contig 10867 bp, 10 predicted proteins | sample TARA_R100000808 | Tara Oceans TARA_R100000808 (sample SAMEA2622852) | marine metagenome | biome: marine biome (ENVO:00000447); feature: marine epipelagic mixed layer (ENVO:xxxxxxxxx); material: "saline water (ENVO:00002010), including plankton (ENVO:xxxxxxxx)" | depth 140 m | reverse complement strand
TTGTGATTCACAAGTTCAACTGGCTTCTGCTACGGCGGACTTTATTCAGACTGTAGGATTGGAACAGGATGCAGACGGTGCCCTGAAGACTCGTACCGTAGACTTCACCTACACGAAGCCCGTGAATGATGGGAACGGTGGGTACACCGAAGTAACCAACAAGCTGGATGTTCCCTTGTTGGCAATCCTGAACACTCCATCTCTAGCTGTGAAAGAGGTGAACGTAGAGTTCACGATGGAAGTAAAATCCAGTACCTCTGAGAAGGCCAGCCGGGACTACGCAGCCACCATGGATACGGAAGTGAAAGCTGGTTGGGGCCCGGTGAGTGTGGACGTAAAGATTCATGGCTCAGTAGCCTCCCACAGCGAGAACACTCGTAGCTCAGACAACTCGGCCAAGTACAACGTAAAGGTTGTAGCTCGTGATGATGGAATGCCTGAAGGTCTGAAGCGTTGCCTCGACATCGTACAGCAGGCGATTGCTGAGAAGCCCCAGCCTGCCAATCCGCCTACCTGATGCTGATTAGACGACCCGCAAGAGGCGAGAGAGTCCGAGAGATCCAGGAGAAACTAAACCACCTGGGCTTTGGGCCCTTAGACGAAGACGGCATCTTCGGCCGAGGGACTGAGAGTGCCGTCCGTCTATTTCAAAAGTCCGAGCAGCTTGACCCGGATGGGATTGTTGGTCCTGCAACAATGGCGGCGCTCACACAACCGAGGACGCTTATTTCCACACCGGCAAGCGAGGATGAGCCCGAGGTTATTACTGCTGCTCGCCGCCTGGGCTACGAAGTCCATGAGAACGGACAATGCAATATCATCGGTGTTAGAAACTCAGACACTCAGGCAAACAGCTTCAACGATGAAATCCATCTCGCATGGAGAAACGAGGGCTGGCAACACAAGGTGTACCCATGCACCTGCGACCCGGGCAACTACTGGTTGGAGAACCCGAGTCGAGTAGAGGGAACCGCAATCCTTGTTCCTGGCCAGTATGTAGACGTGTACAAGTTTGACCTGCACGCAGGCAAGTACGAGACACTCTGTCAGCGAGGCGGAACGGTAAAGGTGTGGCGGGACTCCAACAAAGATGACGTTTTAGATCATGATGGAGCCCCCTCCGAGGGCTGGTTTGGAATAAATATTCATCACGCCGGCACGGATTCTACCAATGTAGAAAAGTGGAGTGCCGGGTGTCAGGTATTCAAACGCCTTGCCGACTGGGAAGAAGCGATGGGTATCTGGAAAGCTACCGGGGCAGAATCATTTACCTACACGCTGATTGACGACAAGGATTTAAATCCAGGGACTTGAGATCACTCCCCGCCATTCTCTACGCTCAGGGGCTCACCTTCTTCTCGGTTTACCTCGACGTAACTCCAAGCTGCCCGACGCCTACCCTTGGGCTTGATGGTGGACATCACTAGCACCTGACATCGGGCACCCTCCAAGGCCCCCAAAGTCTTCCCGAGCGTAGCGCCATCCCACATCCGGTCATCGACGACCACGAGATCGTTTTCATCCGAAAGGGTAGCGGCAATAGCCGCCAGAACTCGGGCTTCAGTGCTCCCAGACAGCGCAATGTGCTCCACATCGCCCCGTTTGAGTCCAATAGACAGCGTGCGGGAGGAAACATCGACGGAAAAGACAAGCTTTTCTCCCCCGGGCAGATATTCCGACACCCCATCTATGAACTTGTCGGCAGCCCAGTCGATTGCCTCAAACATTATCCGTAGAATGGCAATCTTGAGCTTCTTCAGTCCCTCTTTTAGGGTGACAGCTTGGGTTTCTCCTCTCCGGGCCGCTACTGCAGCCCTGGAAAGGCGGCGGTTGATGAGAACCTCAGATAAATCCCCTCCAACTGTCTTTGTCTCGGGGATTCTGGTAATCGCGTCCTCTCCGCCCAACATCTTGACCAGATGGCGGAGAACCTCCCGGGCTTGGAGGGACGGATCGGCCTGATACTCAGAATAAAGCTCCCGGAGAACATCCCGGAGCATTGCTCGGTGCAATGTGCCCCAGGCACCTTCAAGTTCTTCGTCGCTAATGTTTCGGATTCCACCGAGCGACTCCAAGGCAATACGCCCCGCAGTAGCAACGCTATTCTGCTCCCGCTGGAACTTCCCAATCTTCTCGATGAGATCGGCGAGACTAATGTCCCGTCCATCCACCGGGCAGACAAGAACGAGCGCCTCGTGGAGGTCATCGGGGAGTTTTTCCAGCAACTCCTGAACTTTCACGGGCTGACAGAGGACTCGCCAGAAGAACTTTGCTTGAGTCTCCGCGCTCCCCGACATGATGCCGTGAAGCTCCGCCACGGAGAGAACAGAGCCGTTGGGACCACCTCGGCTGGGCCTCTTTCCGGGGGACAGATCCCAAGAACACACCTCTCCGGAGTCGAGTGTCGCCTTAACAGAACAGCCCTCCTCGGTGGGCATGAGTGCGCTCAGAAGGCCACCATCCTTGATGGGTTTGTCCCGGTAGAGGAGCCCATAAGCGCTTCCCGTGCGAGCAAGCTGCGCGGACTCAGCGATGGCGCTCTTCCCAGACTCATTGCTCCCAATCAGTATGGTGTACTGGCCCAAGTCTACGGAGTATGGCTTCCCGTCTGGGCTCTTTACGTTGGACTGTAGAGTTTGAATGTAGCTCATTGTGAGTCTCCCGTAGCCTTCCGATGGAGGAGGGCAAGTGCAGAGGCATAGGTTGAGGTGGGTTTAGTCTTACCGAACTCCCACCTTCTAAGGGACTGGACTGAAGGGTGCTCTCCGAGAAGAAAATCGGCCATTCCAACCACAATCTTCTCGGGTGACCATCCCAACTCATAGAGATCTTCTATAAATGGTATGGGGTTGGCCTGCACCGCAGCCCGCACGTCTCTCGGCAGTTTACTCTTTGGCTTCATGACTCTTCTCCTGGAAAGGCAGGGAAAGTTGTGGATCTGGCTCGCACCTATAGCCCCCCTGCCAATCGTCAGGGTCATAGGGGTAAACTTGCGTGATGCGTTGGAGCGGACCCCACTCTCCCTTACTCTCACCGAGAAGGAAGACAGGACGCCCGACACGAACAGCGCTATCGACTATTTGGGCCGTTGCCCGGCCAACATACTCACTTGGAACTATAATGAGATCATAGAAGGGCTCACGGGTAATGGCGTGATCCCGGGTGATGATTCCCTTAGCCCAAGTGTCCCAATCTCCCCGGCAGTTAGCGCGGAAGTCGGCCCTCCCGGGCACAACAGTGACGGATAGCTCGCGTCCCTTGGACTCCCCCCGCTTTATGATCAGTTCTTTGATCTTCTGGCATTGGGATTTGGTTTCCTCTTCCGACTCTGCGGAGGAGTGGGCATAAAAAACTCTGATGTCAGATCTCCAGGTCATGGTTTGTCCTTTAGACTTCACTCCAGCGGTGACCGATGTCAGCCTCTGCCGTGTAGTCGAGTTTGGGGTTCTTCTTTCTTCTTCGGGCCATTGAATCCTGGAGGATGGAAGCAGCACGCTCGGCTTCTTCCTCGGGCACTTCCAGATAAAGCGCGTCGTGTCCGTGATTGATAAGCCACTCAATGGGAATCACACCCTCGGGCTGAGAGAGTGGCTCGGTCGCGAACCAATCTTGCGGACCATAGACCAGTTCAATCATTCCCTCATTGACGATGTTGACGCCGCCAGACTGGATAGGATGATTGACTAGCTCGTTGATTTTATCTTCATTGCGGAAGTACCTTCGTCTGTCCCACAGGGAATCTCCGATGTACCCCTCTCGCCGGTAGCGGTTTTCAATCATTCGCCACCACTTGGGGATCTCAGGGTCAGCCCGCTTGAGTCCATTGACAACCTGACGGACATCCTCAAGCGAGAGGTGAGAGAAGATTAGCTCTCCCTTGTCGTCTTCCACGGAGACAACCTGCTCATGAATCCTCTTGGTCGAAGCTGCGTACTGCCAGGCATAGCGGCAGTTCTTGGTAATGTCCCGGGTTGACTTGAAGGTTCCCCCTCCTTTCTTTTGGCGCTCTTCGGGTGCCCCAGGGAGTCTCCAAACATCCTTGCCGTAGATGACTTCCATGGTTTCATTGTGGGGGTCGAGCCCCTCGTTGATGATACGGAGCGAGTGCTTTGCCCCCGCTTCCTCTGCAATCAAACGCAACTCCAACTGATCCATGTCCGCGCCTATGAGTACGTACCCCTCCCGGGCAACGAACATGTCTCTTAGACTTTTTGGAATATTCTGCATATTTGGATTACTGGATGAGTACCGTCCCGTCGCGGGGAGTCGGTTGTAGCAGGGATGAACTCGCAAGATGTTCTTCTCAATCAGGGGGCGCACATAGGTGCTGAGAAGTTTCGTGGTCTTCCGATAGATGCGAATCGACTTGAGGAACTCAATGCGCTCGCCCGTGAGTCCGTAGTGGACAATCATTGTCCGGAGAGTTTCATCGTCAGTAGAGGGCTCGCCGGTCTTCTCTGAGTAGTGGTGCGGAGTCAATCCCCACTCCTCAAAGAGAAGCCGGCCAAGCTGCATAGTGCTCTGCGGGTTGAACCCACTACCTCCAATCTCCTTACAGATAGCGAGATGCTTCTTCGCTTCCGCGTCCAAGGAAAGCATGTGTTCATTCGCCCGCTCAAGGTCTACGCCCATGCCCACGTTCTGCATGTTTGTGCCCAGGGATTGTAGTGTGTGCTCCCGGCCAAGAAGATGCTGCTGGGATCGCTTCACTACATCCCGCATGAGAGGCTTGGCAATCCGGGCCGTGACACAGACATCCTTCCCACAGTAGATATGAAGCTCCTTGTCAGTCTTGGCCTCCACTGCGGTGTGGTCTGCCTTCCAGGCTTCAGGGTTGTCTGTATAGAAGGAGCCCACAAATCCTAGGTTGTGGGGAAGCTCGTTGTCCGCCAGCAGGTGTAGAAGAATCGTATCGCAGTTGAGGGTGGGCGTAATGTTCAGCCACTGCTCCATCACGACACGATCATATTGTCCGGCATTGTGCCCCAGGATGGCTGTCCCGGGCTCTAAGAAGAAGTCCCGGAGGAGATCTTTGATTTCCTCGCAAGCCTCCGAATCCAAGAGAGGGCTCCCATCGATGCCCCGGATTTCTATGACCAGGGCTTCGTCTTCTGTGCCCATTCCTACGCACCTGACCTGGGCAGTACGCGGATCTATCCCGTCGGTTTCCAAGTCATAGGCCACGTTTTCGCGGCTCTTGGACCACTTAGAAAGATATTTAGACACCACTTCGGGCTTATTTGTGCGAGTAATAACTGGCTCGGGCCAGTCTAAAGATCCCTGAAAATATTTGAAAGCCTTGGCTAGGTCGTGTCGGAACACCTCCCGATACGCCTGTTGGCGCAGAACAAAGGAGGGGTGCATTGTGTACCCAACCTTCAGCTTCACCTTGGGATCCCAGGGTGCGTAAACTTCTTCGCACCCCCCTCGGATGTTCATAATAGAAACGTCTCCCCCCCGAATGGCCTTTGCCGCTGTCTTCCCCAAGCACACAATGTTTGTAATCCCAGTCGCAGCAAGTTCCTTGAACAGCAAACTCTGGCAAGCATCAGCAGGACGTTCCAGTCGAACAACCTCGACTTTCTCCGCCCGGGCTTTCTTCTCGCGTTTGCGATTCTCTCGGGACGTTCGGATATTCAGAGCCTCCAAGTCATTCTTGGGAGGTCTGCACCGGACAGCATTCGATATGTGACACTCATCCCGTCGCACATCTATGGCGTTGAGCGCACGCTGTAGCTCCAGCCCACTCGGGCCGACGAAGGGTCTCCCCTCTACAGTCTCGTGCAATCCAGGTGCCTCGCCGAGAATGATTACACGATCATCATCGTGCATCTCGGGCAGCACTGGCTCGCCAGTCTGTCCCGCACGGAGCGGGCAGTTATCGCATGTTTTACAATACATAGTGTTGGGCTAATAAAAAAGTAAGGCATCTATTCGGCTATACGGACATGCCTCCCTGCTCCGCTCTTCCAAAGGGGTTGACACGAGAGGGCATCAACGAACCCTTTGAAGCCTAAAAAGGATAAGGCATCTATACGACCGCCGACATGCCTTCCTGCTCGGCCAATAAGGGACACAAAAACCCTCGGTCTAACAACTCACTACGCCAAGAAACCGAACTCGGAATCTTCCAGCCCTGAAGCATCGGGAGTAGCGGCGGGATTGGCTTTGCCGTTGGTCTGCTCGACTGCAAAGTCCGTGGGGGCAGAAGCGTCCAAAGCCTTTACCATCTGGTTGTAGTACGCCTCGGGGATGAAGCGATACTCAGCATAGCTCCCTTCGACAGGCTGACCGTTAGCTCCCATGTGGGGGGCAACGTAGTTGAAGTACACGTTCTTCCCGATGAGCTTGTCGAACGGGAACTTGACCTTCCCAGTAAGTTTGGTTTCGGGCACGCCTGCCGAGACCAAGAAGGCCATCAAGAAGGGGAGGGCCTTCTCGGAGAGAGAGAAGCTATCACGGTGGCGAATACCATCAGTCACCATGTACACGTACAGGCGATTCGAGTCTTCGTAATGACGAAACTCCGCAATGGTGGCCGAGTGAGAGCCGGTGGAAAGATAGCCGATACCAACCCCTGCGGGGGATTGTCCGGTAAAGTCGAGTTCGATTGTGACAGACATAGATGACTCCTTATTGCTGTCTTGGTGAAACCCACAACACACACGCGAGTGGGAGAAAATGGGCCGGGGCTATCACATTAGGGGCTTCAGGAGTAAAGGACGTAACCCCTCCCCTAAGCTCAGTGCCCCGACCCGTAAATCTATACAAAGAGTGCTTCCTCTTCCGAAGGAGCGGAGAAAGCTTGGAGAGCTTCCACCTCTCGGTAGTGAACGATTGTTGCTCGATGAAGTCCATCTTGTAGAGCCCATCGAATATGGGGGACTTCCTTCTTTCCTTCCAGGGATTTCGCTGCGGACACGATTACCTCACGCCAGTTAGCGATTCCCTCTTCCAGGATTTTCTCGGAGATTTTCCCAGCGGCATCCGAGATCCACTCCATCCCTTTGGGGTAGGCGATTGAATAGCCAGCGGCACGTAGTCCCTCTGCGATATTCATCGGCGCCATCCCCGGGAAAACGGAAAGTCGATCCCCAGACACGTAGTCAGGTTGGGGGCGAAAGCAAAGCTGGTATTTCCACGGAGCAGCAGTCGGCTCGTACATCGCTCGACCGATCACGTCGACCATGCCGCTAAACTTTTCTGGGAGCTGACCGGGTAGTGAAGGGCCACCGCGAACAAACTTACCGCTGCTGGTCCGTGGGGGTTGTTCGTGACAGTTGAAGATGACAACACTTCCCTGGGCAGTTGCCGCACGCGCCACATCTCGGGCAGCGAGAACATCGCGGGTCAGGGCACTCCACATTCCAGCGCGTCCCTTGGTGCTTTCATATTCATTGATTGTAGTTTCTACGATGAGAGAGAAGTCGTCGATGACGATGGAGGGAACACCCCCCTTCTTTACGACCTTCTCGATAGCCCCAATCGCATCGGGAACAGTACGTGCTGGAAGGATGTTCAGCTTCTCGATCCCAAGGAATCTTTTAGCGGACATAAGCCCTGACGGGGCTCCGATGAATGCGCCGGTCGCCCCAGCAGCAGCACTTGCGACTGTCTTCCCGGCTTTACTCGGGCCATAGAGGCAGATGAATACGCCCCCATTTTCGCCAACAGTTTGGCCATTGGAGCCATTAGCTCCATTTGACTTAGCCATGATTTTCTCCTCATACACACAGGTTTAGAACACTAACATAAAAGGGGGGGACGCCCCAGAACGCTCCTCTCGAAGCCTCGTTGAATACGCCGCTCATACGAGAGGGACGCCCCCAGAAAAGGGTTTATTTCTTGTAGTCGAGACGCATGAACTCCATTTGCTTCCGGACTAGATCCCTCGGGGTACGCGGGCCCATCATGGTGCAAGTCCCGGAGAACTCACAGTTGAAGCATTCGTAGAGAACATAGAGAGACACGCTGTTCATGCTCCCGGGCTCTCTTCCCATAATGGGAAAAGAGATAGTCCGGAGGTAGAAAACATTCTCGTGCTCTACTTCGCCCACATCAAACAAATCCCCAGCCGTTATCTTGTCGTACCCACACTCGGGGCACGCCTGCCATCCACCATCATGGGCACTCTCTACTCCGAAGAGATCGTAGTCTTCCATCGTGGGGGGCTCTTGGGGCCCACGTTCAGCAGGGCGGTCATCCTCTGGAGAGGCCGTCTTCCAATCATCGTATCCTGGTGGCAAGTTCATCATTCACACTCCCTCGCCGAAGCGACACAAATCGTAAGCAGAACACGCGCCATACTTTCCAAAGCACGTTTGATTGTTGAGAGCCATTGGCCATTCCTCAATGGGCTTTCCTTCCCACTGGGCAATCCGACGCTCGCCCTCCTCGATTACTTTTACGAACCAACGCAATGCACTGGGGGCAGGCTCAATGGGTCGCCGGTCAAAGTCATGCGGCGTAGAAAGTTTGATTCGGTTCACTAGAACTCCAGCAAACTTATCCCCGTACTTGGCTTTCCCGAATAGTTGGTATCCAATGAACTGCCCGTCCAGGATATGCTGGCGGAGAGTTTTAGAGTTGAGACGGTACGCACTCTTGTGGTCGACAATCCAAACTCTCTCCCGAGCATCTTCAATAATGAGGTCTGCACGCTGGGTGTAGAGATGTTTCTCTTTCCCAAGGTGTGCCTTGAGTTGGTGCTCAACCTCCAAGACTTTCCACTCCTCTCCTACCCAGTTGTTTGCGTAGGCGATGTAGGCATTTTGAATCTGAGGAATCGCAGAAATCCACAGCGGAGATTCTTCTGCATTCTTGTGAGCTAATGCCTCGATAGCTTCCGTGGGGCGGAGCCAGTCATCAGGGGTTCCCCCTACTTGTTTTTCCTTGAGCCTCTGGTAGTGGTGCGCCAGGGCAACATGAATAAGGGAGCCGTTCACGAGCGGAGCCGTGGGCTTGAATCTCATCCCACCTACCTCTCTCCAGGCGAAGAGACGCGGGCAGCGAATCACTGATTGAATGCGGTGCCATCCCCTCTCGGAGGGTCCGGCATCGAGCAGTTGGGCGTTGCTCATTGTGTTGTCCTGTTATAGTGAGTATAGCACATGATGATAGGGTGACCAGCACTTAGTTGTCAAGGAGATGTCAAGAGGATGTCAACTGGGTTTGGGCGATACGCTCCAGGAGTCGGAGTGGCGCACCCTCCGACTCATCTACTCCGGCGAGAGCACCTTCAATCTCTTCCGCCGCAACGTCTTCCGCGATCTCCCCAACATGGGGGAGCTTGTCCAGGAGTAAGTCAGCTACGTGCTCATCAGCCGTAGTGCGAGCAATGATGTAGGAGACCAGGACAGGTCGCTTTTGCCCCAACCGGGCAAAGCGCCCCTCCCACTGGATTACTTTGTCCGGAGTCCAGGGAAGCATGGAGATGATAGCGAGGTCAGTATCCTGAAGGTCAACACTCTCGCCCCAGGCATCACCTGTCCCTACCAGCAGCGCAGGTCCGGGGGCCGACATGTATTCATTGCGGATACGATCTCTTTCGGATGGGTCAGTACCACCGTGAGCCCACCAAACTTGAACATCATCTACCTGGGCAGACGCGGAGCGCAGTTTCTGTGCGAGCCGTTCGCAGTCAATCCTCCTTCCCGTGAACACTACAACCTTTTGCTTAGAGCGGAGGGCAGTGAGCACTCGGTCTTCTAAATATTTGTGCTTGCGAGAAGCAGCCTCCATGAGAAGAGTTTCAAAGTACCCCTCCCGGGCTGATTCGTCGCCGCCTTTCGCCGCTTTCGCTGCCCGTGCCAACTCCCTTTTCATCGCAGACGGTTTGTTCTGCTGGTCGAGGGAGAGCCGCACAACCTCGCGTCTCTTCTTGGGCAGGTGTTTGTTCACCTCTTCCCGAGTCACTCGGCACTTGATGTAGCGGAGCCGGTCACGTAGCTCAACAGGATTACTGAGTCCGTTGTACTCATACCCGTAGCCGTTGTGTCTTCCCTCGCAGTAGCGCATGCCGAACTGGTAGAAGGTTCCCCACTGCCAGGGCTCAACCAAATCTAGCTGGGTCCATAAATCCTTGACGCGTCCGGGAATGGGGGTGGCCGTAAGACCAAGCTTGCGCTCAGTTATATTGGCGATCTGTCGGGCAGAGTCAAGCGAGTTGCCAAGCCCCTCATACAGAACACTACCGTCCTGCATGACAGTAGCCTTGGTATGTTTAGGCCGACGGAGCCAATGGATTTCATCCCACACAATCACTGAGGGTTTCATCAGAAGGATAGCGGGGCACCAATACTTGATGGTTTCCCAGGCAGTGATGTACAGATTGCGGGGAGACAGCGGAACATCCCCTGGGCTTTGTCCGGTCAGTAGAACTGGAGTAAGTTTCGTGTACCGTTCGCACTGTTCTGCCCACGTCCCTCGGGCAGCAGCCTTTGTGATGATCAGCTTGATTCCTTCGGGAGCAGTTGCGATTGCGTAGACCAATCCAACAAGCGTCTTGCCAGCACCCGGGGGCGCCCAACAATGGGAGCCAGATACAGCTAGGGCTTTGCGGAGCATAGCCTTCTGGTGTTCCTTCGCGAACTCCCTCAGATCAGAGACCAACCCCGGGCTGTTCAAAGCCACAGAAACCTCGGTGTCTGTAGCCAGAGAGTGGGGCGCGGGCCATCCAATGACGGGGTGCGTGTTGAGGGGCACCCGATAGCCGGAGCCATTCTTGTTACGCCAGATACCAGGGATGTCCTGATATTCTTCGGGCACACTTCTGCAGAAAATAAATGGTCTGTTGGGCATAGACCTGTCCTTTACTCAGCGCCTGTTACGCCGGGCATCTCGATTACTTTGGTTTCTTCTTTGGTTA
>TARA_R100000808_G_scaffold20562_1_pt1 | contig 10875 bp, 12 predicted proteins | sample TARA_R100000808 | Tara Oceans TARA_R100000808 (sample SAMEA2622852) | marine metagenome | biome: marine biome (ENVO:00000447); feature: marine epipelagic mixed layer (ENVO:xxxxxxxxx); material: "saline water (ENVO:00002010), including plankton (ENVO:xxxxxxxx)" | depth 140 m | reverse complement strand
AACTCCACAAAAATTCTATCAAGAATATATGATGGAAGTTCAATCTGATAAAGACTCTATTTTTACTAGAGACCATATTAAATATTGGGATGGGGATTTTATAAAAGAACCAGAAACTGGAATGACATTTATAAAGATTGATGGAGAGGATGTCCAGCCATGTACTACATTTGTAGGTGTTGACCCTGCAACAGATTCTGCGAGGAGAGATAGTGACTTTAGTGTTATTATAGTTGTAGCAGTTACTCCAGATAATAATATATATATATTGAATTACGATAGGAAAAGAGGATTGCCAGTTCTTGCGATTCCAGGGACTGAGCAAAAAGGAATTGTTGACTATATATTTGATTACTCTAATTTTTATAATCCATCTCTGTTTACTATTGAAGATACTGCTATGAGTAAACCAGTATTTCAAGCTATAAGAGCAGAGATGAGAAGAAGGAATGATTTTAGCATAGGATTTAAAGAGGAAAAGCCTGGGAATAGAATGAGTAAAAGAGACAGGATACAAGAAATACTTGCACAAAGATTTGCTGTTGGTCAAATACATATTAAAAAAACTCATTATGATTTGGATAGGGAAATAATAACATTTGGACCAAGAATGGCTCATGATGATACTATTGATGCGTTAGCCTATGCGTGCAAATATGCTTATCCTCCTATGAATAATGAAAAAGTTAAGGGTAAATGGAAAAAGAATAAGCCTAAAGCTAAAGGATGGATAGTGGCTTGAAGAAAATACATAAGTACAATTACTCTTGTAGTCTAATTAAAGTTGTCGATGGCGACACTTGTGATGCTATGATTGATTTAGGCTTTGATACTTTTGTAAAGAAAAGAATTAGATTTTACGGTGTTGATACTTGGGAAAGCAGAACTAGAGACCTTGAAGAAAAGAAGAAAGGATTGGCAGCAAAAGCTTATGTTAAAGATTTATTAGAAAATTCTGATAAGGGTAAATTTGCTGTAATATCATATGGAGTTGGTAAATATGGAAGAGTTCTTGGCGAAATTTATGTAAAGGGTTATAATGATTCTGTAAATGATTTATTAAAAATACATGGTCATGCATATGAATATCATGGCGGAAAGAAAAAAGAGTTTAAAAATGGATGAGAAAGAATTTCAAAAATGGTACTCTAAATGGGCTAAGAAGACTGGTATAGACCCCAATCCAGATGCCCCAAGGCATTATTACGATTATAGAGGAGCATATAAAGAAGGTATTGAGCCTAAAATTGCAGATGATGGACTTTACCATTGGTCTTCAAAATTTAAACATGACTTACATCCAAATAGGTATATAAAGGAAAATACTACTTGGATTGATACTAAATATGGGGAACCAGTAAGTATTGAAGATGTTCAAATGCAAAGAGAAGAACGAGAAAGATTTGAATCTACATTACAAATGGAAAATTCTATCATTGATAGTATGTCACAATAAAAAAGGAATTAATTATGGCTGAAGGATATAATAAAAGAAAAGATTTTGATTACATAATAGAAAATGCCCCAGAGGAATTATCTCAGGTTTATAGCAAGCAAGAAGGCAGAAACCACTTTGGTCTTTATAGTTTTGTCGATGAGACTGGTGTAAGAAGGTTTGTTGAAGCTACTGCTGATGAATGGTACAGGAAAAAAGATGTTGATGTTAAAGATGCATTATTTGGCTCAGCTTCTAAAAATCTTGATGCTGGTAAATTTGTTGATGGTTGGGAATATTATGATTCAATGACAAAAAGAAGTATGCCAGAAAAAGTAATGGACTGGTGGGAGAATAGATAATGGCTAGAAAAAAAGCAGCAGATAGGGTAAGGGAACTATATAGGAATTCTGATTCACCTACAAGGTGGCAATGGAAATCCATTAATCAGCAAGGGTATGAGTTTGCGAATGATAATCAATTAAGTAAGGTAGAAAAAATTGATTTAGAAGAACAAGGGATGCCTACATTCACAATTAATAGGATTTCTCCTGTTGTTGAGATGCTTAATTATTATGCAACTGCTAACAATCCAAGATGGCAAGCTATTGGAACTGAGGGTAGCGATTCTGATGTTGCTGCTGTATTTAGTGACTTAGCTGACTATGTATGGCATTTATCTGATGGTGATACTGTTTATTCTAATGTAATAAATAACTGTATTACAAAATCTATTGGCTATATGCTTGTAGATATTGATGCTGATATGGATGATGGAATGGGTGAGATTATTATTAAGCAGCCAGAGCCATTTGACCTTTATGTAGACCCTAAATCAAGAGATATTCTTTTTAGAGACGCTGCTTATATCTTAGTTAGAAAAGTCCTTCCAAAAAGTCACTTACTAAGTATATACCCAGAATATGCATCTAAAATAAAGAAGGCTTCAAGTGAGCATATGGCTTATGATTCAGCCTCTGAAAGAGTTATGGATGATGAACAACATGACTTTTATCATGACGACCAAGATATTCTATCAGTAGACCCTAAAGAGGGCAAAGAAGATGTTGTTCAAGAATATTTTGAGTTGTATGAAAAAGTAAAAGTTCCATTTGTTAATGTTTTTTATAGAATGACTCCAGATAAAAAACAGATGAGGCAAATACAAAAGCAAGTCGATATAAAGATACAAGAAATGACTGCTGAGCTTCAAGTCCAATTAGCCGAGCAACAAAAACAATTACAAGCAGCTGTTGAGAGTGGTGAAATGCTTCCTGAGAGAATGGAATTAGAAATGCAAAAATCTCAGAAACAAGCTGAAGAGCAAATTCAAGTTTTTCAACAAGAATATATGAGCAAATTGCAGGCTGAAATATCAAGAGTTGAAAATCAAGTTGTTAGCGAAAAAGAATTTAAAATTATGCAAGAAGACAAAGCTTTTGCAGAAATGATTGTAGACGCAGTAAAGTTTTATGCGAATAGAATTAAGCAAACTTGTGTAATAGGTGATACACTTATATATGAAAGGGTTTTCCCAGAAGTTGTAAAAGATTACCCTATCATCCCCTTCCACTTTAAATGGACAGGTACTCCATACCCAATGTCAGCTGTTTCTCCTCTTGTGGGTAAGCAGCGTGAGATTAATAAGTCGCATCAAATAATGGTTCATAACGCTTCTCTTGGTTCTTCATTGAGATGGTTATACGAAGAAGGGAGTCTCGATACTGAAGTTTGGAGTCAGTATTCTTCATCCCCAGGGGCTTTATTACCTGTAAGACCTGGCTCTGAGAGACCTACCCCTGTAATGCCAGCACCATTATCAAATGCCTTTTTCACAATGGTACAAGAGGGTAAAGCTGACATGGAGTACCTTGCAGGTATATACGCTTCAATGCAAGGAGATACACAACAGCAGCATGAGACATTTCGTGGAATGTTAGCACTTGATGAATATGGTACTAGAAGAGTTAAGCAGTGGATGAAGCATAGTATTGAACCAGCATTAAGACAAGTTGGTCGTGTTGTAATGCAAATGTGTCAAGCTACATATACTGCGAATAAGAGATTTAGAATAATACAACCTAATGCTCTTCAAGAAGAAAGAGAGCAAGAAATTAATATCCCAATATATAACGATATGGGACAAGCTATTGGAAAATCTATGGATTTACAATCTATGAAAGCTGATGTTCGTGTCGTTGCTGGTTCTACATTGCCAGTAAATAGATGGGCTTACCTAGCAGAGCTAAAAGAGTTATTGCAATTTGGAGTAGTAGATGATATTGCAGTCCTAGCAGAAACAGATATAAGAAACAAAGAGCAAATAGCAAAAAGAAAATCTGTATATTCACAATTACAAAGCCAAGTACAAAGCATGGAAGAAGCTTTAAAAGATAGAGAGGGAACAATAGAAACTCTTGAAAGGCAACTTGTACAAGCAGGAATTAAAGGCAAAGTAATGCAAGCTGAAATGGAAATAACTAAAGCTAAAGAAGGTGCTAAAACAGAATTGAAGAAGCAAAGTGTTGAGTCTGAAGGGAAGCATAAGCTATTACAGAATGTGATGCAAAATGAAGTTAATACTAAAAGTAAGGAACTTCAGATGGCTGTAAATGCTGCTAAAAAAGATTTGCAATCCTCAGATAAAAAATAATAAATTTTGAATAACTTAATATGGGAGATAAAATGGCAGAAACTAATGTCAGTAACTCATTGGGGGACACCCCTGTTATTGAGCCTAAGACTCAAGAACAAATAAAAAATGACTCTGATGTGGATAATTTCTTTGACCAACTAGACCATGAGTTAAATGATGTAGTATATGATACTACTGAATCCGAACAGGCAACCCAGCAAGTTGAGGATGTCCCTCAGCAACCACAAGCTGGCTCCGAAGAGAATACGGATGTATGGGAAAACGACAGTAACCCTTATAAAAAACGCTACTCAGATAGTAGTAGTGAAGCTGTCAGGCTAAAAGAGCAGTATAAAGAGGTTGAACCTTTTGTTCCTGTTCTTGAGGCAATGAAAGAAGATAGTGGTTTAGTAGACCATGTTCGTGACTACTTGGAAAATGGTGGAGCACCTGCAAAAACAATTCAAGAGCAATTAAATCTAGATGAGGATTTTCTATACGATGCCAATGAAGCAGTTTCAGACCCTGAATCTGATTCGGCAAAAGTAATGAATGCCCATGTTGATTCTATTGTAAATCAAAGAATTAAGCAGGTTCTTGAATCAGAACAAGCAAAAGCAAATTCTATTAAAGAGTCTCAGGTTCAAAAAGAATCTGAAGCTGCCTTTATGGAAAAGCATAATATGTCTCAGGAAGATTTTCAATCTATGCTTGCTGAGGCTAAGACTCATAAAATATCTCTTGAAGATATATATTATGTTCTCAATAAAGATAAGACAAATGCTAATGTTAGAAATTCTACTCAAAAAGAAGTGCTTGACCAGATGAAAAATGTCCGAAATATGCCTACTAGTAATAGCGATGCCAATAATGTTGCAGAAACAAGAACTACTGAAGAGCAGTTATTTGAATCTATTTTTGGTCCAGACGCTTCCGCTGAAGAAAGCCTATTCGGATAAGATAACAATTTCGTTATCCTCCGATTAATTAAACACTCTTAAAGGAGAGATAACAATGGCAGATTATGATAGAATCCATCCCCAGTCAAGTGGGGTAGGGATTGACAGACCTCATACTATTGACCACCCTACGCAGTCTCAGCCGTGGGGTAGCGATAATTATGAAGTCCCAAATGTAAACCAACGTGCGGGCAGAACGTCTCCTGACCTGGGGGATCTTCAACGAAGATACGACTTCGGAAACACCTACACAAAACTCAGCTTCCAACGAGACCCCTTCCAACACCTCCTCTTAGCAGGAAAGCAAAAGAAGTTCGTCTCAGATAGTAAGTTTGAATATGCTATCAAGAGAGCTACTAACACCTATAAGCGTTATGCTTATGTTGTAGGCGTAGATGAATCAGCTACTGATCAAGCAGATGTGACAGCACAGAATAGTCAAGATTCTTGGAATGACACAGCGTATACGCATTTACTTACGACTGGTCTTTCTAATGCTTATGATGACACTAGAATACAAGAATCTGCTGGTGGGGTATTTACTTGTTTAATGATGGGTGACTATAAAACACATGGAAACCTAGTAAATAAAATAGGTAAATCATCAAGTGATAAGCAGTATGCATTAGGTGACAATTTAACTAAGCCTAATTGGTTTATGAAAGACCAAGTAATTAGAATACCAACTGGTGCTTCTAATGGTGGCGCAGTTACAGATTATGTGCTTGCTAGAATAACAAAGGTTTCCGATTTGATTGTTCAACAAAGTGATGGCTCAACTCAAATGGCTCAAGGCACTTTTCTAGTGTGTAAAATCATCAAAGCTGCTGATTCAAGCAATAACTATGTAACATCTATTGTCAGTAATACTGCATTATTAGATGTATGGCATGGAACTGGCTCAGACTCAATAGCTCAAAAGTTAGAACCTAAACGTACTTACATTGCTGGTACAGCGTACCCAGAATTGAGTGGATATGGTGAAACTTGGAAAGCTCAGCCTTTCTCAACCGACTACGGATATACGCAGATTTTTAAGAAAACTGCTATGATGAGTGGTCGTGCTATGGCAACAGCTCTAAAATTCGGAGAAAATCCGTGGAAAAATGAGTGGGCTGATAAAATGGCTGAAATGAACTGGGATATTGCACAAGCTGGTTACTTTGGAGAGCAATATGAAGATACAGTCGATGGTATTACATATACTGAAGGTCTTGTAAACTTCGTGCTTAACAATGGTAACTTATTCTCATTGGATACGACTACAAAAACAATAGATAGTTTCCTTGAGGATATGAGTGCTTTCCATGACCCTCGACACACAGTTGCTCAATCAAATGCTAGAGTTTACTTTGCAGGAACTCAAGTATGGAATTGGTTAGCGATGATGGGTGGTTTTGCAAAGAACAACCTTGAATTAAGCCCTAACTATTCAATGCAGTTCTCTGGTCAAGGTAAAATGGCAGGCGTAAGCTATCGACAGTTTGAAGTTGATGGTCAGTCAGTTCGTGTGGTTCGTGATATTCATCTTGATGGAACTAATGTCAAGTTGATTGCAGCTAACATGAAAGCTTGTAAAACTGTTGCTCTTAAAGGCAATGGAATTAACCGTGATATGGCTGTGTATCCAGGTGTTAAAACAATCAAGAACTCAGGTGAAGATTATCGGGTTGATTTAATTCAAGCTGATGTTGGATTTGAGTTTACTGCTCCTGAAACACACGCTGTATGGACTTAACCAATAGGAGGTAACTATTATGGCTACTAAATATTGGGTTGCTGCAAATCCTAATAGTGAAATAAATGACGCTAAAGCTCAAAAGCTTGCTGAATTATCTGCGACAACTGCGACTCTTGCTGAGTTGAATAGTGTCGCTGGTAGTGCAGCTTCAGCTGCTGAGAGAGACCAAAGGTGTGTTAACGCAACTATTGATGATGTGTCAACCGCTGGTCAAATTTATGTTGTTGCTCCGTGGGCAGGAACATTAATTAAGGTCTATAGTGTTTTGAATGGTGCGATAAGTGGTTCTGATGCAGTTTTAACTGTAAAGAACAACGCTGGTACTTCCGCTGGGACTATTACTGTTGCTCAAAGTGGTAGTGCAGCTGGAGACCTTGATTCTTTAGAGCCAAGCTCAAATAATACATTTGCTGCTGGTGAAAAGATAGAGGTAGAAACTGATGGTGCATCTACAAACGCTGTTGCAGTTTCATTGACATTAGTATTTGATATTACTTAAGTCAAGTTAAACAAATTTGCCTCCTCAGTAAAATGGGGAGGCATTTTTAAAGGATAAATATGACTGTTAAAAACATGGTAGAGATGGTGCAACAACATCATCCTAATGCAAGCGAGACACAAATAATAAATTGGCTTAATCAAGCTATGGATGAGGTAACAGATAGAACATCTTTCGCTATTAAAGGAAGTGGAACTTTTACCACCACAAGTGGGACTCTATACTATCCTTATACTGATATTTCTGGAGTTACTACTCTTGATGAAATAATTAGTATTGAAACCGTTACATATGATGGTCGTCAAATTCCATTTGTTCGTGAGCCAGAACATATAGAGGGTTATTAATGGCTGACTCTTCAAGAGATGCACAAAAGTATTGGTGGCTAAAAGAACAAAAGATTGGAATTGGATGGCTTAATACTGCTAGTGATACAGATAGTCAGACTTACTACAAGCTAGATGCTGTTACTAGAGCATTGACTGTTAAAGTCCACTACAAATCTAAATTAACTAAGATTGCCAATTTAACTACGACTCTTACTAATAAGTTACCATCACAATTTGATGATGCTTTAGTTACTAAGGCTATAGCTAAGGGGTATGAGTTGAGTAGAAATCCTGAAGAAATGCAATTAGCTGTTTATTGGGATACAAAATTTGAAAAACAATTAAAAAGAATACAAGAGTGGGATAATACTAGTCAAAGTAAGACTCCCAAAATTATTAAACCAATTTACCCTTATGCGATTAAATAATGAGTTTTAAAACAGAAGTAGAAAACATAACAGATACAGTATCAGATACATCAGCCTTAAATGATTGGTTAAAAAGTGGTGCTTGGGATATTATTAATAGGGTAAAGCTTACTGACCCTTCAAAATTACAAAGTTTTTCACAACAAAAAGACATTAGTAATAATACTGCGTCTGTTGGGGGAAATTTACTTTTAGGAGTCTATTCATCGGCAGCTAAGTATAGAGAAATATCACCTTCCTTAAAAATTAAAGCATTGGATTCTGATAGTATACATAAAGCGACATTAACCGACCCTGTTTATTGGAAGGAAAATGGGAATATTTATTTAAGACCTACTGGTGGCTCAAGTAATACTATGTCTATTGTTGAGATAGATAGTACAAATCTTGTTCATAGTCAATCACCATCAGATGTTCAATACTTCCCAGATGATATGAAGCATTTATTAGTTTATTACGCAGCTATGCAACAGATACAGTATCTGCTAATGACTCATAAATTACCTCTAGATACTACGATTGATTTATCTGGTATTTCATTACCAGTATTGCCAATCACTTTTACAGCTGCTACTAATTTAACAACTTGGGACAATACTGCACAAAGTAGGGTGGTTGTTGACACTTCAACTATGTCAGCAGTACCAGTTTACAACAGTCCAATTATGGAAGATAGGGTAAAATTTTCAGATTATGTCAGTGGTTTAAGTGCTACTGATCCTGGGGTATTTTCACTAACAGCTGAGCCTCCAGCAGTTCCTGTTTTAAATTTAGTAACAATAGACTCATCAAGTTGGACTCAGCCTAACTTTGTAGCTCCTGTATTTGAAGATGTCGATTGGTCTAATACTAATAAGTGGATTGAAGATGAAGAAGACCCTGAAATGCTTGCTGCTAGAGTTCAAGAAATTAGTGCAAAAGCTGGTGAATTCACTTCTAAGTTATCAGAATCTCAAATGAGATTTAATAAAGAATTAGAGATTTACAAAGCTGAAATACAAAAATCTGTACAAGATGCAACTTTTTCAAGTACAAAAGAAAGTCAAGAGATACAGAAATACCAATCAGAGCTTCAACAATATCAAGCTGAGGTTAATTCTGAAGTCGGAACTTATACTGCTAAGATGGGTAGATGGACATTAGAGTTGAATACAAAATTATCAGCTTGGACTCAAGAAGAAAATGAAAAGATTCAAAGGTTTTCTGGAGAGGTTCAAAATAACTTAAATGACTTCAATGAAGAGAATATTGAATACCAAGCAACCTTGCAAATTGCATTAGAAAATGCCAGATTATCTAGTGCTGCTGACGGTATATTAATGCAACGATTTAAGAACGAAGTAGAGAGTTATATGGCGGAGGTAAATTCAAAAGTTCAGGAGTTCACTTTAAAATTACAAGCTAGAACTCTTGAATATCAATGGTTGCAAGAGCAATATTTAAGAGTTAAAGATATGTATGAGAGCGGTTTTGTACCATTTCAAGCACCTAAGGAGAAAGATTAAGATATGGCAAATTCAACAAGAATAAAAGTAGCACAAGCAGCAACCCCATATATAAGAGTGGATGGTGGCTCTAGTGGAGGCACTATGCCTTCTAATGCAGATTGGGCATCTCATGATGTTCCTCATAATGACCCACTAACAACTGGATTAGGCTCTAGTGTTGATATTGAATTACATAATGACGCTGCTACAACTTGGAGTTCTGCTCCTAGTATTACATTATCAAATGCAAATATTACTGCTTTTTCAAATAGTCAAGATGGGTTGATTTTAGTTCACATAAAACATAGTGGTTATAAAGAATCAACAAAAGAAACTGTTACAACTGCTAAATTAAAAGTTTTTATGGATAGTAGTGATGCTCAAAAATTTTTCACTTTGTATCCTAATGAATCAATTACATTACATGGTCCATTCGGAACAGCATCAGATAATATAACAGATTGGGCAGTGCAATCAGAAGACGATAAAGGACTTTATGTCGAAGTTGTAACTGGAATTGCTGGTCCAACTGAAAGTTAATAATTAAATAGGAGTAAATATGCCAAAAGGATTACAAGATTATTCGGCTAAAGAAAGTGTCTCACCATATATCAAAGCGGTAGTTGCTACAACTTCCGATATGGATGCTTGTAGAGCAGTTCACATGAAAGGCTCATCAGCAGAAGTTACTTTAACAGTAAATGGTGCTGATGTTGCATTTTATTTGTTACAAGGGCACATTTATCCAATCTGTGCAACAAAAGCAAGTGCTAATACAGTAGTCTTTCTATACTAATATGGCAAGTTTAGCAGGAAGAGAAATATCGAAAACCTTCAAGGACTTACTCCATGTATATAGTGGAACGGAAGGAGAGGGTTTAGAGTCTGGTGCAAAGCAAATATTTGATGGTGAGGGAATTGCCAGTGCTATATGGCTTAGTACCTCTACTTTACAGGTAGGAGATGCGTCTACTTCAGCTAGTATAGATGTTCGTGGAGATTCAATTTCTAAAGCGATAAAACTAAGAGATACAAATAATAATGTCCATGATGTTTTAGAAGCATCTACATCTGGGTTAGTTGAGGTAAAAACAGATTTAAAAACAAAAGGCTCAGTTACATTTACTAAGGCTGGTCATGAAAATTTAGTTATGAGTGCTGAACATGGGACTATGGAAAGAGGTGATGGGACTAAAGGTAAAATAAAATTAGCAGATACATCAGTTGCGTTAAGAAAAGAAAATACTGACCTATTAATAGCAAAAGAAGATGGCACTATAAAATTGCAAAATGTAGACACTCTACCCTCAAGCCCATCAGCTGGAGATATAGTGAATTACAATGGGAAAATAAACATAGGAG
>TARA_R100000808_G_scaffold7689_1_pt1 | contig 10887 bp, 12 predicted proteins | sample TARA_R100000808 | Tara Oceans TARA_R100000808 (sample SAMEA2622852) | marine metagenome | biome: marine biome (ENVO:00000447); feature: marine epipelagic mixed layer (ENVO:xxxxxxxxx); material: "saline water (ENVO:00002010), including plankton (ENVO:xxxxxxxx)" | depth 140 m | reverse complement strand
TATCTAACCTTATGCGTCATTAGCAGCATCAGTGGTGAAGTACAGTTTTATGCCAAGTAACCTTGCGTCACCTGTTTGGCTATCAGCAGATACATCCCGCATGACTTGGAAATAAGTCATTGTGTCGGCAGCAGCGTTAGCTATGGTAACTGCTCCGCTAGTAGCCGAAACAGTCATATCGTTTGAGGTTCCAGAAAATGCTTTTGCCGTAGCAACCACATTAGTTCCAAATGCTGTATTAATTGAAGCGTCATCTGCTATGCTGCCACCAGACAATCCCCACGCTACTGTGCCTGTGTTTGTTCCCGTGACCGTCCAGAAGGCTTGAAATGTTACAGTGCCTTCGTTCCAACTCTTAGGGAAACAAACAGTAAACTGCGCGTTTTCATCTGAACTTGCATCAAAGTCTAGGCACTTGAGTTCAGGGCCATTAGAGAGTTCAACCTGTGCTAACTCTGCACACCCTGCCGTAGTATTTGGGTACATCGCACTGGCAGGAACATAGATCGTCTCTAGCCCTGCTTGCTTTAAAGTCCCTACACCATCTAGCTTATTCAGTTCTGCTGCTGTGGAAGTAACATTAGTTCCACCAATGTCCAGGGTGGTCATGCTGACTTCACCCGCTACTGTCAGGACACCACTTGCTACAGTCATTAGGTCAGTGTCACCAGTATGGCCTATCGTTGTGCCATTGATGATTACGTTATCAACCGTCAGGGTGGTCAGCGTTCCTAATGATGTAATACTAGATTGCGCGGAGCCTGTAACTGTTGCAGCAGTTCCTGAAACATTACCTGTAACATCACCTGTTAATGGCCCTGCGAAACCATCTGCGGTGACTGTTCCATCAAAGAAAGCATGTTTGAATTCATTATCAGATTTACCCAAATCAATAATATTATTTGAGCCTGGGTATAACGCACCGTCTTCAAGGATGAGTTGTTTTTCATTACCAGCATAAAAGTTGATCTTGTCAGCATCTTCAAAATCAATCTTTGTTTGATCGTCTTCACCAATCTTTATATCGGTAGCCAATAAAGACGTAATGCCTGTTTGTGCAGCGTCAATGGCAAAATCAATATTATCGTTACTTGTATCATAGGTAACTGTAATACCACTTTCTGTATTACTAGAAAGCATATTAGTGCCGACAGTATCCCTGATATAAGTAGCGAGTGCAGTCCCATCAACAGTAATTGCATCTGCTTCGAGGGTTCCATTAATATCGGCATCGCCTTCAATATCTAGCGAATTACCATCTATCTCGCCTGTGACAGTAATGCTATCTACATAAGCATCTTTCCAACGAACGCTAGTTGACCCTAAATCTACATCGCTGTCTGACTGAGGGCCAAAAATATTATCGCCAAGATATACTTGTTCAACATTAGCCGCATAAAAATGAATTTCATCGGCTGTTTCAAAATCAATCTTGGTCTGGTCATCTTCCCCAATTTTAATATCAGTGGCTAATAGGGAAGTGATGCCTGTCTGGGCTGCATTAATGGTAAATGTAAGATCATAGGGATCTCCATCCGTACCATTGTCAGTATCAGTCCAGTCAATATCTATCCCGCCACCTTCGACAAACTTAACTTCTTTGTCTTTGGTTATCTGGACTTCAGTTCCATCCCCATCCTCAAGGATGAATTGCATATCCCCCGCCTGGGAGTCAACATATGCTTTTACAGACTGCTGGGTTGGAATCAATGTAGCACTGTCTGAAGACATATTATCTTCATCAACAAATGCTGTTACATTGATTGTACCGTCAGAAATAGTCGCAAAGGTTAGTGTTCCAGTAAACGTGGGGCCAGCAGTGTCTGATTTGGTCGCTATCGCTGTTGCGATATTGTCGAACTCAGTTTCAAACTCTGCGCCTTTAATAATCTTCCCGCTGTCGCCAGAAGGCAGACCATCCTTGGCTTCAAAGTCTGTGGTTTTGGTGTAATTGGACATTAGCTAGATCCCCTAAAGATCCTTGTAAAAAAAGGGGGCCATAAAGACCCCCTAGCTAGGGTCGCTATTTGGAGATCCTTATTCCGCTATAGCGAGTACAAAACCAGCTTCAGGACGATACACCTGAACACCGTACAGGCAATCTGCCGTGTACAGGGTTGAGAGGTATTCCTGCTTGTACTGAGTTTGTGACCGTACTGACTGCTGTTCTGCAAGAACAATAGCGTCCTTGTGCATCAGAATAGCGGCACGGGTGTCGATAGATGATGCAGAGTTGTCGGCTGCGGCTTCTATTGTTGCACAATTAGAAGACACATAGACATCTACGCCATAAAGATTCCCGATAAGGCCAGAATTTGTAGTCTGACCCGCTACGAAGTCAGAAGATACATAACGGTCAAGACCCATAATTGTCTTACGGACAGAAGGGGGAATAACAAGGACGCGATCTTCCATAGGGACATCGTTATCGTCCAGTTTCTGAATCATGTCACGGTAAAACGCATCAGAAAAGATGTCAGCAGCTACTGCCGTGTCATCTGTGTACTGAGTTGTTGTACCGCCATCGTTAAAGAAACAGCCAGTGTGCTGGTAATCAGTAGGAGCTACTGAGCCAGTGTGTACGACTGCGCCACCATTGCCAAAGCCAGTACCGCAAGAGTGCAGGTCAGTGTCTACCCTTGTAGCAAGGGCATAACCAGCATCATCAGTATAGAACTGACGTAGGCTGCTAAGAGCCTGTACTTCAACAATGTCTTCGATCAACCTTGAGTATTCAAAGTGTCGATTAATGTCGATAGCCAGTTCACTTTCAGTGTTGGCAATGATAGTAACCGCTGTATCAGCAGCCTTGGCATTGGCATCACCGCGAGTGGGCTTCGGTATATGGAGCTTGTCGCCTTTCTTTCCGTTCATGGAAATCTTTTTGACAAGCGGAGCCATTTTTAGGTTTTTCTGATAAGCAGCAATAATTTCATCCGACCAAATTTCGGGGATAAAAGTTGCTGCTTCTGTAACAGCGGTATTACCCGCCGCGCCAGGATATGTAGCAGTAGCCATGAGTAACTTCTCCTAAGTTATTTGACTCGACCCTCCTGGTACGCTCTTAAAATTTCTTCAGACAAAGATTGATACCTTTCTGGGTCGTCACGAATTAGCTTAATAATGTCTGCCCTGCGATAGACTTTCCTATTTGACTTCTCCGCGCTGCCTTGCACATTACCTGTGTTAGCTGATTTAATTTGCTGCTTCCTAGCCTGTTTTTCAACATTGGCTACTTGCTGTGCTGAACCTTTCAACTCTTTCCAGAGCGTAAAAAGCTCATTTCCAGCCTCTGCATTAAAATTTTTATCAGCCTCTACATATAACTGCGTCCTAATTGGGGAAGATTTTATCCATTCTGCGAACTTCTCATCAGCGAGAATGTCCTGCATGTCAGGATGTCTGCTTTGGAGTTGTGCCAGGGACGTTTGTTTCTTGTGCCTAGCAGTATACTCTTCAGCCTCCCTAATCTTAGGATGGTTATCAATAGCACGATTAACGGCTGCTTGCGGATCTGTAAAATAATCTAAGTCATCTTCAGGCTTCTCTTGTTGTGGTGCTGGCTGCGGCGTTTGATTCGTAATGAAATCATCTACAACCTTGCGAAGTTCTCCTACCTCAGAAGACTGACGACCTAGCAGCTTTTCGGCTTCTTGGTGCATCTGTACAACTTCTTCCAGAGATTTACCTTGGTATTTCTCAGGAACTTGAGGCTCTTGAGGTTGCTCAACATGCTCTCCTGGCTCCGGTAATCCAGAACCATCTGAAGAGATTTGTTGAATCTCCTGATCTTCACTTTCAACGCTGACTGCTTGCTCCCCTTCAGGAGGCAGATCAACCATTGACGCTCTTGACATAATTAAACTCCGTGATTGTCAAATCATTGTGGAGATGTTTTTCTTCTACCTGCTTCTTCGTGCTCTCTTATCCATTTCAGGTGTCTGCCAGGGAAATCCCCAGTAGACCCATCCAGGATAAAGGACGGGGCAGATAACCTTTTCTCAGCAGTTTCGCCACAACCGCACCTACTGGACGTAACGTCACTGCTAACAAACTTTTCAAATACATGCCCATTTGGGCAACAAAAATCATAAACTTTTAACATTCTACTCTTCCCAGCCAAAGTTTTCATATGCTTTAAATGTGGCTTTTTCTGGGCAATAGCTTTTCTGCTTATAGTTTATACCACTAAAACAAGCATACTCCTTTAATGTTCTTTTGTCTCCTATTGCGTATTTTCCTGTAATTTTTTCAGATAAAACTTTATTTACCCTTTCTTCGCCAGCCAACATCAGCTTGTTAGAACTTTCTTTGGTGTCTGTTTCCCAGTGCCTTTTCCTCTGCGCCTTGTTATCTTTATCGTGATATTGATGCCAAACAGGGGCTTGAGGGAAGAAAACCGGATCATACCCGTGGGTAAACGTCCTCAATGCCAACGTGCTTTCCTCCCCAGTGAAAAATATTTCAGGGTCATAAGGTACACAATCTACCCAATCTCTGCTAGAAAAAATAAACCCTGCCGCTAACAAAAAACCTTTGTATTGCTTTGGGTCAATAATCCTGGCAGTTTGGCTACAATGAAAACCATTATTAAATGGTCTATCTACTATTAAAACGTAAGTAGAGGGTTTATAACTAGGATAATCCCAATCCTTTTTAGGCAAAAAAACTAAATCTTGGTCGCAGTTAAAAGATTCTTTTGTCTCTACAGCAATAAAAGACCTTGGGTAAGTAGTAAGAACTGGCTTATCTACCCATGTTTTAGCCTTAATATACTGATCCAGTATATAAACATCCCAATCCTTTCCGAAAAGGGTGTGGGAATCTACCTGTAAATATAGCTCCTCATCCTCCATCAGTTCGGTTTGGATCTTTGACCTTGCCCAGCAAGCACCTAAAGATTCAGCAGGGGCGCAGGTCTTATACCTGATATTAATGCTGCTATCGAAGGTTAGATGATCATTGCTTTGGTCAAATACGCCAAATACCAGGTTTTCCTTATATTTAGCGTTCTCATAGCAAGAAGCTATCGTATATTTTAATAAAGGGTCTTCAAATGAAGCTATTGATATAAATATCCTCACTATGCGGCATCTTCTGCCTGATCTCTAGCTGCCTCAATCGTCCCTTCAAGGTTAATAATTGAGGTAAAGGCCGCTATTTGGCCTTTTCTAAAAAACAACTCCTCTAAGTCTTTAACAGTCTGGACATCAGAAAGACGGTCAATATTGTTGGAAACATCTTTTAAGAGTTGTTTGAAGCCTTGATGGTTAAATAACTCATTATAGTTATTGTAATAGGTTTCAAGCTCTGGGGTCATAAGTTCCCTCTTTTTCTTTATAGCAGTTTTAAATTACCTCTTGCGCCCGCCTTTCTTTACATTTCTGGGTTTAGGCTTGTTATCCCTGTGAATAACCCTTTTGACGGGCTTGCTGTAAGTAGCCATACCTCCTCCTATGCAATGTTTGCTGTTTTTTGGGGTTGGTCAGAATGAACTTTTGCTGGTCGGCCTCGTTTCTTAGGCGGCTCCTGCTTACTAGAGTAAATCTTCTCCAACGCTTCTAAGCGGTCCCATTTCGGCTGGAGGTGCTTGTCTACCTGTCTCAGGAGGAGTTGCAGTTCGTGGTCTGTTAGCATTTTCTTTACCTTTGATTTCTCTTTCTTTAAGGAGAGTCTGGGCAGTTTTCAATCTGCGCTCAAACTCTTTATCTTCGCCATCACCTTCTTTCAGGTTTCGGGTAATAGCGTTAATGAGATCAATTTGCAGCTCTTTTGGAGCCGTATCAGCTTCAACAGCCAGTTTAACCGCTCTAGCGGCAGACTCTTGAGATTGCGCTGTTAATGCTGCTGTCTGGGACTGCTGGAACTCAAGCTGTGACTGCTGGACTGCCATCGCCATCTGCTGTGCTTCTGGGTTTGGCTGCATGGCCTGTTGCATCGCTGCTACAAGGTCTTCACGGTTAGACAGGTTCATGTTGTCTATAATGGATTCAACAAGGGTTGCATACAGCGGCGAGTCTTGCTGCATCGTTTGCAACAACTGGACAAGCTGGGTTACTTCGTACTCCCTGGCGATAATACCTAACGTGCTACTAGCGTTGAACTTGTAGTCAGCAACAGGGTAGTTTTCAGGGTCAAACTGCATGTAACGGTAAGCAGCCTTCTTGACAAAGGGGATCAGGAAGGATTGCTGGAAGTTAATCAGGGTGCGCTTATGCCGCTTGATGATCGCCCCAAGGGACATGGAAATACCTGCTGCCGTGGCTTCACCGTTGACTTGCCCTGCGATACCCGCTGAATCTACCGCACCTGTAGACTGCTGCACCATCTGTTGTAAAGCGGCTGCTTGATTGAAGGTAATCGAGTTAACCTGCCCGAAATTAAAGGGCTGTAGGACTTCTCTGGGATCTCCGCTGGTAAGGATCATCTTGCCTGGACGAACTTCCGGCTTAGAGCCTCTGGGAAGTCTGGTAGCATCAATAGCCATCATAGGATGAATAGTAAGACTAAGTGCGTCTATTCTTGCTCTCAGCTCAGTATCAAGAGCTTTTTGAGAGTTATAACCCTTCTCGCAAACACCTCGACCCCAAAATCTTCCTGGGACAACATCCCACGGGAAAGCGATAACAGGGCGATCCTGCATCATGTAGGGATTGGCTTCTGCTTTTAAAAGAATACCGCCGTTAGCAACTACAACAATCGCTTCAACGTATTTTGATTTTTCTTTTTCGCCAGAAAGTTCTTCTATTTCTTCATCCAAGGCATCTTCCAGCATTTCCCTTGGCACTAGACCGTAATACTTGGTTAAACGGACTTTGCTATCATGCCGTATAGTCAGGTCTTGGTCTGGCTCTAAATCCGAATCGGGGGTGGCAAGGCCAACATAAGTGTCTTTGTAGACACCTTCCTCCTGAAGCATCTCCACTTGATGCAGACCAACAAATTCATCAATAGCAACGCCCATAGCGTCTTCAACAGACGTTGAAACGGGGTCAATCAGGAAATTCTGCGGCATGACAGGCTTTAACTTGACCTTAACCCTTTCCTCTATGCTGACACCAACCGCCTGAAGATCACCGCCCATAATAGGCTGGGTGGCAGGAGCCATCTCCTTCATTTCTTCAATGACAATCTCGCCAACACCTGTACCAAAGACAGCAGCGTTGATTAAGCACTCCGCTACAGACTTGCGTATTTTGCAGTCTTCAAAGTCTTCAGTGAGCTTGTTTCTCAGGAACTGGACATCCTGGGGTTGTGTGTCGCCCAGGTTATCTGAAACATCAAACCACTTGCCACGCCCAAAAGTAGCTTCTTCCAGTTCTGCAACATTAGACTCTACGGCCTGTTGCAAGGCAGGGGATATGATCCTTGAACGCTCTGAAGACCTTTCACTGTCAGCAGAGTCCCAGATGCCACGCCAAAGCCTGTAATATTCGTCAAAACGGTAGGAGTAATTAGATTCGTAATGATCTCGCCAGTCATCACACTTTGTCATAACCCAGCTTTCTATAGATTGCTCTATCATCAATGGGTCTACTTCGTATAATTCACTCATGCTGGCCTCCATGTCGGCACACGCCAACACCGATTAACAAGATCAATTTGGTGCTTTAAACTTCTCTGGTTACGCCCCGCCTTGTCTACTCTCTTAGGATAACAGGCGTTGCACCATTCTTTTAAAGGGTCATCAGTCATTGGGGATTCATTTGAACATACACTGCTATTGCATACTAATGATTTCATTTAATACCCTGCAATAACATCCAGTATTTCAGGCTCATCAAATTCCATTTCATTCACCCCGTAAGGGACTTGGGCAAGCTGGTCAATATAACTTAACGAATCTACCAAATCATCATGGGTTAGTGGATCAGGGAACTGGAAGAGTTCATCAAGGAACTTGATATTCCAATCGCCCTTTTCCAACGAGATAACCCCGTTTTCAAATCTGCCCTGTAACGCCCACATAATGCGGTCCGTCTTCTTTCGGTTGCCGTGTGTTAGCTCAACTACCCTGAAGAACTTGTTATATCTCTTTTGTAAATCCATTAAGGGGGACATTACCGCTTGTTTCGCTATGCCGCGCTCAATGCCTACAGATACAGGCTGATACTTGTCTACTGCGTTGAAAATCTTTTGCGCTGTTTCGTTAAGATCCCATCTACCGTGGATAATCTCCCTAATATACCATTCACCCGCATCAGTTACCATCACGACAGAAATCGCTGTATTGTCAAGTTTTGAATTCTTGGAACGCCTTTTCCCGACTTCCTCAAAACCTGCAAGGTCAATAGCAATGTAATAATCACCCATTTCAGGCTCAGAACCGTACTTAATCCAGTCTTCCTTGAACATCTCAGAGCCACGCGCCTCGAAAGATGCCATGAATTCCTGCCGGAAGGCGTAAGAGGACATCGACTTCTTTGCTGTGTCTATTTCTTCAGGGTCTAACAGGGGATTGTCATAGGATGTGTAGTGCCACGCCTTATAAGTCGGGTCATCGCCTAATTCGGCATATTTATAAAGCTCGTAGAAGTGGTTGCGACCTATGGGAGTCCCGACAAACATCGCTGAACCTTTCTGGTCAGTCAGGGCGGGTCTGAGGATCTGTTCAAAGACTTCAGGCTTCATATCAGCGTATTCGTCAAGAACCAGGAACTTCAGGGATACACCCCGCATGGTTTCAGGTCGGTCAGCACCCTTTAAGCTAATCGTGGCTCCATTGATTAATTTGATCTGTAAATTATTGATATGTGAGCCAGAAACAACGGGATGGCCTAACTCTAAAAGGGTTTGCCACATAATGTCCCTGGCCTGTCCCTGGGTAGGTGCAACGTAGAAGACATGGCCTTTATCAGCCTGTAGGGCGTTAACAATGAGCATCCATGCGGCTAATCGGGACTTTCCGGTTCGTCTGCCAGCAGCAACGATCTTGAAACGGGTCGTATCCCCCCAGACTTCCTGCTGCCACGGGAGGAGTTCAATATTTAACTCAGCCCCAGACATGCTTCTTCTTGCCACCATCGTAGGGAACGCCTAATTCCTCGCGGATAAGGGTCTGGGCAATGTCCTCGCCATCAAGGGTGTAAAGGTTAGCCAGAACCCGTCCGTACTTGTCTTCTTTTCCCTTCTCTAACGACTCCAGCCAAACCCTGTCGCCACAAAGTTCTCTCATCCTGTCCCGTGCTTTGTAGCCTAAGACCTTCTCTGCCTTGCTGCGGGTGCGTATTTCAGGGGTATCTATCTTCGCAAGACGGACTTTAGAGCGTTTAGAGATATTAAACGGCAGTCTTATCTCCGTTGTGATGGTATCACCGTCATAAACCGAAATAACGTCAGCAGGAAAGAGGAATAACTGCTGAAGATCACTCATAACAAATCTTCTATTATTCCGGAACATTTTTTAGGTATTGGGCAAGAATCAAACAGATCCTTTAAGTTAATATTTAATTTAGGCGACTTTAAATATAGGCCAGATAAAAACTTACTTGTTATTTTTTTATTTGATAAATCTAAAGGCGACTTGGGAGGCATTAAGCCAACAGATAAATAATAATCTTGAAACTTCATATACTGCCATTTACCACCCAATAACTTTTGTTTTGATGCAGAAAACGTAGCCCATATCGCTGGAATACCATAGGCATGAGCAACAATAATGCCGTGTAGGGACGTTGACACAATCAGCTTGCATGATCTGATTTTATCTATTGTTGTCTCTATTTTCCCGTCTAACTCATTTCCGCAATGGCCTGAAAGGTCTATTATAAAAGATTCTTCAAACTTTTCCTTGCATAACTTGCTGTGGATGTAATGAGGGATAATCCCTATTTTGTGCTTAATTTTTACTTCTTTATTGTAAAAACGAGGCAGCAATAGTGCAGGATCTCCGTATATCTCAGGAACATTAAACCCTTGAAATTCAAGCCACATTCTTGTAATTGGCCCTCTAACTGCAAAAAACTCAGCGTCTTTGCTAGGGCAGAGGTTAATATCTAGTATCCCAGAACCCCAAACTTTGGTAGAAGAGCCAGCCAGTGAAGCAATGCTTCCGACGGCCATATATCCAAAATCATTTCGGTCTTTGTTGTTAAATCCTAAATTTAAATAATGAACTTCCTTGTTTGCTATTTTTTTTACTAAATACGGAGAAAGGGCATCGCCAAAATTCCCAAGAAACGTATACAGCGGAACTTTGTCACTAATGTTGCCCGAAAAACTCATTCATAGGCTTCGTTTTTTCTGGTTTTGGGGTCATCCTTTACAAAACGGCCTTTCTCATCCCTGGCTCTCTTCTTCGGTTTTTTGGATAAGAGCTTTTTCAGCCACTTGATCATTCAAATTCTCCCTCTATAGGGGGTTGGTCAGGAACATCTACTGCCGCTACTCCCGATATATTAATCTGTATGGCATTTCTACCGCCGTCTTTGACGATTTCCTTCTCAAAAGCAGCCACGGGAAGCATACGATCCATCACCATCTTCCATGCAGCAGCCTGATGCTTGTGTTCGTCATTCAGCGCAGCATTGAAAATAGTCTTCAGGACTAACTCAGACTTAGGGGAAGCCAGCATACGAGCCTTGTACTCGTTAATAATCGCTGCATCACCCTTGGGACGACCTACCGGACCACGATTACCCCGCTTCTTGGCCTTTATCTCCGATTTCTTAGGCCGACCACGCTTCCTCTTACGCAGATTGAACTCTCTGCGCTCCTCAAGGTTCTCCCTGTCTTTATCCGTTAATTGCGAGTAATCATCCATCGTCTAGGAAAATACCCGTATTTACATTCTTTGGCAAGATAAGTATTAATGATGTTTTAAATCAAGAACTTGAAAAACAATTAAACAAAGACTTTTTTTCTAAATTGCTTTATTTTGTATGTGGG
>TARA_R100000808_G_C2154775_1_pt1 | contig 10903 bp, 13 predicted proteins | sample TARA_R100000808 | Tara Oceans TARA_R100000808 (sample SAMEA2622852) | marine metagenome | biome: marine biome (ENVO:00000447); feature: marine epipelagic mixed layer (ENVO:xxxxxxxxx); material: "saline water (ENVO:00002010), including plankton (ENVO:xxxxxxxx)" | depth 140 m | reverse complement strand
AATACTTAAATTAACACCATCTGTTTCTGCATAAGTTCCTATTACACCTGTACCTGCGACACCTGTTAATGCTTGTTCAGTTGTAAACCCTGCAATAGTTCCTATATTTCCTGTTGCAGCAACTCCACTTTGTGTTGGAGAAAGTTTTATTAAAGGAGCATAAGGTGAAGTGAAACCTGTTGCACTAACTCCAGTTTGATTAATTATTGTTGGGAATTCAATAGAAACATTTCCGACATTACCTTTTGCATGGGGCATTTGAGGTTTTTGATATTGTGTAGAGTCTAAAGACCTTTGTGTAAATCCATCAGCATCAGTTTTGGCTTTATTAAAATCAAACCAACCATATTGCAAATTAATCCAAACATTAGTAGGATCATTATCTGGTCTCGGTTGGAATAAAGCAACAGCATCTATTACATTTTTTGCAGGAGTTAATTGAGGTTGCTTTGGATCATATTCTTCTGGCTCAACACGAAGATTATTCCATTCAGTTTTTAAATTTTTATATTTAAGACGAAAACCACTACGATCTGAAATTGCTAATGATTTTTTCCCTGTTGCATATCTAGCCATTTAAATTCAGTCCTGTTGGTCTTATTCTTAAAGAAACATTTGCTCCCTCTTCTGCTGAAGCAAATTGAAATGCTTTTTCTGCATCTTGCATTAATAATTGAACACGATCTGGTGCATATTTTACAGCAAGTTTTGCTGCAAGTCCAGAGCACATAGCATCTGACCACCGATATGGAACATCAGCATCTTGATTAGATGCAGAAGCATCATCTAATTGAAATACACCATAATATCTTATCGAATCATCAGCATTGTCTGGCACTGGCCAAACAGTCATTACTGGTGTGTATTGTCTATTCAGCATATATTGTGAAGAAACTCCACTTGTCGTTTTATCAGGGAGTTGATTATAATCTGATATTGAAACTCTATTAACGATCTGGTCGCTTGAAGTTGAACCAGAAACTTTTCTATAAACTGTACTTATAATATCAACTAGACCTGTTGATAAAGTATAATCAGACTGTGCTGCAACTGTCGATATTGTCTTATATTGCACTGTCCAATAATTCCAACCACGATTCGACCACTCGGAGAAAAGCAGATTCAAACTTCTTCGTGCTGAAACTGCTCTGTCTCCTGTTTGTGTTTGAGGATCTATTCCGCATCTTTCAAATGCTTCAGCAATAACTTCCTCAATATTTGGTCTAAATGTTACTGTTCCAGATGTTGCCATTTTAATATAACTTTTGCATCCTTAAACAAATCTGATAACTATCTGTTACTGCTCCTGCTCCAGTTGTTGTAAATTTTATATCACCACCAGGAGAAGTTCCGTAAGTTTTTGTAGATGGCAATCCACCAAATCTAGTAAAATCCTGATATCCTGATTGGTCAGCATCAAGATGCATCATTATAACATCGGTTGATGCATCTGCTAAAATTTCAACAGTCATGCCATAAATGGTCCACCATGCTTCGACAATTCGAACACTAGTGCATGAATCTCCATTGCTATTCTTTTTTAATGAAGAAACATCAACTTTTAATACAGCACTTTCATTACCAGTATCAATATATTGATATTGGAATGCCATAACAACTTCTCTGACACTATCATTTATCGTTGTTGTAGTTGTTATATCAGCCATTAAATTTCTCCTTATGCAAGATTAATGTTCTGAATATAATCTACAGTTATCACTCCTCGACCAGCAGTACCAGCAGAGAAATCAACATAAATAGATTTATCAGCAGTACCAATATCTTTCCATGTATCAGCATCAGTTATAGTTCCAGCTGAACCGAATTTAATTACATCAGCAGCAGTTCCTAGTGCTAGTGCTGTAAATACTTCAGTAGATGCAGTAGATGTGCCAACACTTAAATTTTGCGAAGCACCATTACAAGCTGTTGTAATGTAAACAGTTACTTCTGTTATTTGACTATTTGCAGGAATTGTTATCCCTGTATCTGCTGCTGTTGTAGATTGTTCCCAAGTTGCTGATTGTGCCATTTTAACAAAACCTACATTTTTAACATCTGTTCCAACTGTAGTTCCTGTTGTATCGGCGATTGTTCCAGCTTTTATTGGACCTGAAAAACGAGTTGTTCCCATAATAAAATCCTTCTCAAAAAAGGTTGCACTCTAAAGTCTTCTTGAGCGTCTGCTGGGGCAGTCTTTAGAGTAAAAATCCCAGACCTATTTAATTATTACTTGAAAACTGCTTAAAAGTAAATGCTTAATTCCTATATATGCCTTCGTTTGTAATTTTATCTCTTAGTTCTGGTGTTAATTCTATGAACTTTCCTCCTTTAAAACTTTTCTTATTAATTCCTGCTTTTTCTAAAATTTCTTTTGATGCAGGAGGAAGTCCTTCAAACATCTTAGGAAGTTGAATAGCTAAAACTTCTGAATATGCATTCATCATATCATCAATCGCCATTTTTATTTGTCCAGAATCTAACCCTTCTAATTTTCCAATTTTTTCTATAATTTTTCTTGCTCCTTGTGATGCTCTTTTATCAGCTTTTTTATAAACATCTAAAAATATATCTATCGCTTTTTCACTTTCAGGAACAACTCTTATAATTTCAGCACTAAATTCTTCTAAAGTATTTATATAATCAGAACCCAAACTTTTCATAGAATCTTTTGCCATTTTATTTGCTACTTTTGTAGTTTCCTTTATTAACTCTTTAGGATCACCTTCTACATAATCTAAACCTGCTATAGTATATTTTCTATAAACATGACCATCCATCCCATCAGAAAGAGATAATACTCTTCCAGGAACTCCATCTCGATATCGCAAAGTAATAGATTGCAAATCATCTGAAAGTCTATTCTGTAAATTAATAGGAAGTGTAGCGTGGTGTGTTGTTACAACATCTATTAAATTATTATAAGGATCTTCACCACTTCTCCTAACATATTTAAACGATGTATCATCAGAAACTTTTATTCCCATCTTTTTTAAAACTTTAGGAAGTTCGTTGTTATAAAGATTCCTAAACATATTATGAGTTGCATCTCCTGCAGTTCTCCATCTTGTTATAACTTCTTCTGCATTTGGAAGTGTAATTTTAACTATATTCGGATCATTTGCTGCTTTATCTAGCATTTTAGAAACTTCTTCTTGTAACCAAGGTGCAGGCTTATTAGGATTGTTTAAAACATTAGGGAAAGGAGCTTCTCTATAAATAAAACCTGTTGTCTCACTCCATCCTTTCACTGGATCTAGCTGCCTAATTATTGTTGAAAAATCATTAAAAATTTTATTTGTTGCAGCTCTTGTTTCAATATGCAGTCTTGTGTCTATAAAACCTTTTTCAGATAAAGAATTTTCCATCTTTTTCCAATCTTCAGGAAAATCTAATTTGTACTGTTCAAATTTTTTAGAATTGAAAAGTGGATGATTTATTATTGCATCGAATTTTCTTTTACTTATTTTTTCTGTTATAATATCTGTGTGACTTGGAACAGATAAAGGTAATTCTACACCTTGGATCACAGGATTATCTTTTACAAATTTCGCTTTTTCTAGAGCTCTTTGCTCTTGCATAGCTTCCCATAATTCTTTATTAGCTCTTAAATATTCATCATTCTTAGGAGTTCCTTTCGCTCCTGTAAATCTAATTATAGATGAAGCATCGTTTTGGAATTCTTTTAATTTTAAAACTTTTTGAACAATCATGCCATCTTTTTCTGACTCAATTTCAAACATTGTATGAGAGACAACTCCTTTTGAATTATTACTTCCTTGATGCATTTGTGAATCTAGATTAGAAGTTTGAGAATTATGAGTAATTTTTTTATTATTTGTATCAGGTTTGTAAAATGTAGTGTCAAGGTTACCATATGGAGTTTCAACAACTTTATTTGTTAAATTGTCTGTCCAATTGTTAGATTTTATATCATCTAAAACTTCTTCAACATTTTTAACTTTATCTAAATCATAACCAATCTCTTCTAAATTTTCTCTTATCTCTCTCCATTGGTTAGCACCAACACCACCAGGAATTTTTGAATCGGTTTCAAGTCTTTTTAATAATTGATTTGCTGATGTTGTAATTGGTTTGCCTTTTGCAGCTAATGGCATTCCTAATAAATAATCTATTGCTTTGCTTATTGTAATTCCTTCAGCTTCTGTAGGTGTCCCTGCAATACCACCAGCAGCTAAAAGAAGTTGTAATGTTTTAGAAATTTGATTAACACCAAGAGCTGACATTGCAACTTGTGCTGGATTAAAATCATATAATCCTTCTGCTATATCAAAACCAGCAGCAAATGGTGCAGCTGGAGTAAAATATAAAGGAAGTGTTTTCATATAATAAGGAGTTTCTACAAGAGAAGTGTAATTTGCAGGATCAGGATCTTGTTTGTATTCTTTTAAAGGAACATTCCTTTCCATTTTAAATTTACCAAGAACTCCTAAATTAGGATTAATTTCGAAATTAACCATTTTTGTAATAGGATCAGGACCAAGTCCTGTCATTGGATCACGATCTATAGGATAAGTATATGGTGCTTCGTAAACAAATGGTTTACCTAAATCAAACCATCCTTGTTTTAATTCGTCTGTTGGATAATTTTGATGCAATATATTTTGTTGCATCTCTGGAAGAGTAGCAAACCAGTCTAAATTTGAAATTTTAATCTCTGCCATGATAAATAATCAAGGGAGCGATTAAACTCCCTTGATATTTCTACATATTAGGTTGCACCTTCTGAACCAAAAATTCCACGCCAGTCAGTCCATCCGAAGCTGTATCTTTCGCGAACTTTGTAGCGAATATTTCCAGTTTCGAAATCACCTTCCATACCTTTTTTCAAAGGTGTTCTTTGGAACATTTTAAGTCCATCAGGAACATCTGTTTTAACATACCAAGCATCAGAATCAGACAGTCTTCTCATGACATGATATCCATTTGGTAGATAACCACCAGAATTGATAGCATTGATGTCATTGTCAGCTGTTCCAACTCTTCCAGCAGATTCTAATAATCTTTGTGCTTGGAAAACATATGCTGTTGGTATGATTAATGTTGTGCCTTGTGCAGCAATGCGCAAACCACGATCATCTTTCATATCAGCAATATTGATTAACACTTGCTCTAAAGAAGTCTCTGTAAGATCGGCAGCAGTTGCCAATGTATTACTTTGATTTCCTGCGCGAGATGGATGTGAAGTGCTTAATAAAACGACTCCATCACCACCAGTGTAACCAGCAGTTGTTGAGTTATTCAAAATGTTTGCTGCTTTGATTTCTTTTGTTGAAGAAACCGAGCGAGCAAGTGCTTTTGTATAACGGGAAGCAAGAGAGCCATATTGTCCATCTTCTTCATTCTCTTCAGTTATAGCAAAAGCTAATGCAATAGTTTCATGCTGATAACGAGCAGTCCATTGTTGACTTGCATTATCATATGCTACTGCAGAACCTTCTGTTTTAACTGGAGCATTTCCAAAACCTTCAAGAAGAACATCTTCTTCGAATGCTTTGTTAGAAGTATTTGATGAAAATACTGCTTTCCACTCCTCTGGATATGTTGCGTACTCGAGACCGAAGAGAGCATTAAGTCCTGGTTCGAGCAGTTTTGCGAAATTCGCTCTATTTAGTGCCATAATTCCCTCCTATATTCCTGCAGCATCTTTTAGGATGTGCTCATTAATAAGCACTTCCATGACTGCATTGGTTCCGAAAGCATTCTCTGGTGAATCCCAGAGAGCGATTAATTTAGCTGTTGCTGTTCCTGTACCCATACTTGAATTAAGTTCGAATGCAGACTGCCCAGTGGTTGTTGAACCTGTTCCAGCAACAACATCAGCGCATGCGCCAATATCAGTTTGAGCTGGTGAGCCGTCTGATTGAACTTTATAAACAGTGTAAGGATCATCATAAACATAAGCTATGATATTTGTAGCTGTTGTACCTGTTGGCCAATAATCTGAATATACATAAGAGCCATCTGAAGCTGTATAAGAAACTCCAGCAAATACACCAATGTTATTAACTTCTGTTGCTGTGTGTGGTGTTATAACACCATCAGCAGTCAGAATACAAAGGTCGCCACGGAAAATATTTTCCGCAAGACCACTTGTAATTGTGTATTTATTAGTTCTTGGGGCATTTCCAGATAAATGTCTAACTGGCACAAAGCCAAATGGTGAGTCTACATTTGCCATTTATCTTTCCTCATTAAGTTAAAGTTAATCATCCATGACAGATAAATCTCTGCCACGACTAGACGAGCTTTTACGATCCTCGTGAATCGGTATTCCTCCAGATCTCTCAATAGATCTTAAATCATTTGATATAGATTCGTTTTGCTCTTCACTTTTGCCATGCATATAGTCCTTCATCTTTTTGAACATTTCTTCTGGCATTTCACAAAGTATCATACCTTCTACACCAATACATCCATTCCATTGCCCATGGTTGATTGTCGGAATTGGAAAATCACCCACAGAATCAGCAGATCTTGGCTCCCATCCTGCTCTCTTTCTTTTGAAAACATTATCAGGAGTTTCTTTCCCCAGGATCGAGGTAGCAACCCACCTTTGTACCATACCATCTCTTGCAGGAGGAGCGTCTAGTAGGGAAGGTGGTTTCCAGCTAGTTTCAACACGAGCTTCAGACTCGCGATTTTTTTCTTGAGTTTCTTTTGCACGGATATTACGATTTTGAACCATTATGATTTCTCCTTAGTATTAGCTCGCAATTCGCTTGCGTATGCGTTTAGTTGTTGTTTATCGGTTAATCCTAGTTCTCTAGCCATTCGTAATTGGTCCTTTGTCATTTGCACTCTATTGCCTGTATTAACACTTGACCCTCCTGCAGATGGAGCTATTGGTTGTCGACTTCTGCTTTTTGGTTTAGTCTTAACACTTGCTTCTGGTGATATTAACTCGGGAAACATTTTTCGTAAACGATTATCTAGAGTTGAATAATATTCATCACTGTTTTTATCGAACCCTTCTAAATCAAGTTGGACATCAATTGCTCTTGCAGCAGCAGTCTCTCTTTCAAAACCACTACCATTGAACCATTGATTTTTTTGCCACCAAGACATTGCTTTAGCAGGTGCTTGTGGTTGTGCTGCTTTGCCAACTGTCGGTGATTGAGTTCTCTGTTGTAATTGTTGCTGACGTTGAAGTTCTTGAACTTTTACAGTAGCTCTCATATCAGCAAGTTGCTCTGCTAATTGAACTTGATTAGCTGTATCTCCTTCTTCAATAGCTTTCTGCATTTTCTCTTTTACAGATTGATAATTGCTTTGAAATTGCTGATCTTGTCTAGCAGTATCACCTTGTTCAAGTCTAGCTAATCTCATTTTAAGATCTGATAATTCTTTATCTTTTTCTGCTGCTTTTGCTTCAGATTCTCTTCTTTGATTAACTAAATTTTTAATTCTTTTCTGAACTCTATCACTATAATCATTGTCTTCTGTTTTTTCTTCTTTGGTCTCTTCTTTGGTTTCTTGTATTTCTATATCATCAGGAGTTTCTTGCGAGGTTTCTCCTGAAGTATCAATCTCCAATTCTAAAGGAAGATCTTCTTGTTTTTCAGTTTCTTCTATCATGGTGCGTTCCAAGTCCTTTCGCTATGGTATATAATTTTGTATGTTGCATCCTTTAGGAACAACAGAAGTTATCTCATCATCATTTAATAATAATAACTTGACACTATTAATAATTAATTTTTGTCCAGCATATTTACCAAATGTGACATGGTCACCAATATCTGCCCACTTGCCTCTGTGCCATTGACGACCTGTTTCTCTTTCACACCAAGCCAATGGTCCATGGTCTAATATAATACCATGAGCTGTTAAATATTCTTCATTGTCTTGAGATTGAGATGGTAAATAAATGCCACTTTTAGTTTTCTTTATTGGTGCTTGTGGTTGAATTAAAACTCTCCAGCCAGTTGGCTTTGGAAGATTTTTTGGTGTTTCTTGTTCGGGATCGTTGTCCCAATTTAATTCATGGAGATGAGCCATGTTATCCATCCTCTCTGTCTAGTTTTTTAAAAACATCATCGATAGTGTTAATGGCTCTTTTTAAACCTTCAGCAATACCGACGTTCTTTTGATATTGGTTAAAATCAGAGATTCTCCCCTCTACCATTTCGTTCGCTAGATTCTTCCGTTGTTCCTCCAGCGTCTCCTTCATCTTCTCTAATAGGTCTGTTATTGTCAACTTTCACCTCTCCTTTCGACGAGACTCCTGTTACTATGATTTCAACATCATCCATACCAACACCTCATTAGTTATTTTTTTAAATATAGCTTTAAAAAAATAAATTAAAACAATTATTGTCCAGTAAGTGGATTATTGAGAGCTCTTTGAAGCATCTCTCTTAATCTATCTTCAAGCTCTTTTAATTGCAAATCAACATTTTCCATGCGTCTAGTAAAATCACTTTCAATAGCAGTTCTTTTGCCATCGAATCTGTCTTCTGCATGCTGTATTAAAGTCCTTACATCATTCTCTGCTGTGCGTTGACTTGTTCTTATTTCTTGTTCTGTAGTTCTTGACCTTTTGTCAACAGCACTTATATTATCCATAACCTCATTAATATCCTTACGCAGTTCATTACGAATATCTCTAGCATCACTTTGAGCTGATTGCACAAGCTCTAATGCTGTTGATATTTCTGATTGTAAAATTGTATTCATGTTTGTAATTTCGTTTTCTAATTTAGTTTCTAAGTTTTCTATCTTTTCATTCGTAACATTAACAGAAGTATCAAATTCACTTAATTGTTTTGTAAAACCACTTAAATCTGGAGCAGTATAATTAGCTATTTGGTCTTCCATCGCTACCCAACGAGCATAACCTTCAAAACCTGCCCATATTGCACCACCGATTGTACCAAGCAAAGGAAATATTAATAATAACTTCCCTCCTTTAACTTTTATGCCTTTGTATTCTACTTCATTACTCATATTGCTCTCCTATCATTTGTTCAAATACCAAACTATCACGCACACCGAAATAATTACCTAATGGATCTTGCATAACTACATCTGAATATATCTCTTCGCTTTTATACCATGTTGGTTGCGTTTGAACAACTTGATTAGAATATGTATTTATGTTTGGACCCAAAGCATTAACAAGAGCAAGAGTTGTTATTTGTGCTACTGCGTCATATTGTGATGCAAAATTTTCTCTAATTTCTTTTGCTTTTTCTTGTTTCTTTTCTTGTTGTTTAGTTGGTTTGTTTTCTGCTTTTGCTTCTTTCACTTCTTCTTTTGTTTCTTCTTCAACTATTTCTTTTTCTTCTTTTGGCTCTTCTTTAACTTCTTCTTTTGGCTCTTCTTTAACTTCTTCTTGAACAACTTCTTTTTCTTCTGGTTCATTTTCAGCAACTTGCTCTTCTTTAGTTTCTTTAGCTGGTTGTTCTTCTTTTATTTCTTCAACCTCTGGTTCATTATCAGCAACTTCTGTTGTTTCTTCAACTTTATTTTCTGTTGGTTCTGGTTCAGAAACCTCTGTTTCTTCGGCAACCTTTTCTACAACAACCTCTTCTGATTGCTCTCCTGCACCATTTACGGAGGTCGAAATCTCTTCAACTTCAACATTTTCAGCGATTTCTGTCGGAGTTTCAATTTCTGGCTCTATATTTGTTGCAGGCTGAACTTCTGTTTCAACTTCAATTTGCTGTATCTCTGCAACTAATTCTGAAACTTCAGCAACAACTTCTTCTACATTTACCATTGGCTCACCAACATTTAAATCTTCAAACATCTCCGCAGAAACATTATCAATTTCAGGGATTTGAATTTGAACGTCTACGACAGTTGTATCTGGTATATCTATTCCTCCTACATCTGGCTCATCAATTTCTATATCTAAATCTAAATTTATTTCAGGAATATCATCAATGCTATTATTAACAGGACTTGTATTGTAGTCGTCTACATCATAATTATCCATCAAATCTATAGTTGTTGAAATTTCTTGCTCTTGCTGAACAAGTTGCATCCAAGTTTCAACTGTTGTTGTAATATGATTATAAACTACATTATATTGAAACTCATCCCAATAGTATTCTCCATATCCACCAATTTCTATATAGACTTTATCTAATTGATTTGAAAAATCATAGCTTCCTGTTACTGTATTCACCCAATTAGTATTGTTGTTGTAATTATAAGGATTTTGCGTAAAAGTTGTTTTATCTATGGTTACTAACCCTGTTTCCCATTGCAATGCATTATCATTATAACCTTTGGTCTGAACATAAGCAGTTTGACCAGAGTTATTGTACATGCTGTTAGGAAAAGCAAAAAGGAATTCATAATTAACTTCTCCACCATCTTTAATATCGAAACTATTTAAATCAACATATTGTCTCCATGTTGTAAGACTATTTGTTCTTGCATGTCCACAAGCTGAAGTACGACCATCTGTTCCAGTTGCAGGGAAACCACTCGCAGCATCAGTACAAGAAGAATGTGAATAAACGGAACCAGCCCCACCCCAATCTATATCTGCATCACCCTCGTATTTACTTGATACGACACCTGTGTCTCCATCTAATATATCACCTGTATCTTTATGTTCAATTGTTACAGTTGTTTCTGTTACTTCTTCTACACCACCTTGAGTTTCTATTTCAGTGGTTGTAGTTGAACCTTCTTCTAATAGTTGAGCATTAGAGGAAAAGCAGCATAAGGAGAATGCTAAAAATACCAAGAGCACTTTCATCATCACTTAAAAATTCCTCCTCATTATTTATTTCATTAGTTTTTAACCATTTATCATAATCAGGTCGTTTCTCTGGATTTTCTGCCCATTCTTTTGCAGCATCTAATCCTATCTTGCCCATGTATGGACAAGGTGTTCCTGCCATTTCCATAGCTTGAAAAACTCTTT
>TARA_R100000808_G_scaffold1505_1_pt1 | contig 10954 bp, 7 predicted proteins | sample TARA_R100000808 | Tara Oceans TARA_R100000808 (sample SAMEA2622852) | marine metagenome | biome: marine biome (ENVO:00000447); feature: marine epipelagic mixed layer (ENVO:xxxxxxxxx); material: "saline water (ENVO:00002010), including plankton (ENVO:xxxxxxxx)" | depth 140 m | reverse complement strand
AAGCTACAGAGAAAAATGCAAAGCCTCAAATCCTCCCTTAAGAAACGATCAGAAGATTCAGAAGTAATATTTGATATTACAATGGATCAGCTTCGTGAAATGTTTTATCATAAATACGGTAAATCATGTAAATACTGCAGAAGAAAAATGACATTAAGAAATATGGTTTGTGACCATATAATTCCGCTGGCAAAAGGTGGAGATTCAGTCATAGACAATCTACAGTTAATATGTAAATCATGTAACACCAGGAAAGGCCCATTAGATGAGAAAGATTTTGAAGAACTTATCTTATGGGTAGAAACATTAAAAGATGAAACAAAAGAATATGTGCTAAGAAAATTAGCAAAAGGAGGAAGATACTAATGGAAAATAACAGACAAACAGATTGTGAACGATCTTATAGAAGAGGATATCGTCATGGATATGATCAAGGCACAGACGATGTAAGAGATTTTTCTTGGAGTCAGGCAGCTAAGTTTTTTGATAAAATCTTAATGCCTTGGGCTCATTTTAAGAAAATTCCTAAAAACAGAGAGGGTAAGACTGAAACATATTTCCCACCATTATTAAGATTTTGGAAAACTAAGGGAGGAAAATAATGAAATTAGATCACGAACAATATGAAATTTTAATGACAGCTCTACAAAATTATAGAGGAGAACTTTATATAAATAGTGGTGACACTACAGTTTTAAATAAAGTTAATGACCTTTGTCAAGCAATTGAAGATGAGAAAAAGTCAATAGATAAAGACCAGAAAAGAATCCCAGTAACTGAAGATATGTATAAAGTAAAAGAAACAAAACCAATAACAATGGCTGAGGCTGTAGAGATTAGCCCTGATACAGATGTTGGTTCTGAAACTGGTATAGAGCGAGATTACGCTAAACAAGGTAAGCCTGGATGTGGAGTTTGCGATGATTAACGATGCTGACTTATCATTTAAAGATAGAAATATCAACAGAATAAATAGAGCAGAAGAATCTGCTATAGAATACTTTGATAAAAATAATATAAAATATGTAAGATATGGTTTCGATGAAAAAAATAGAAAAATAGAATCTGATATTTGGTGGAATTTACCTCAAATAATTAGATCATCTCCTGATTTTATTGCAAAAAACGATAATACTGTATTCGTTGAAGCAAAAGGATATAGGGGAGATTTAAAAATAAAGGTAAACGATTTAATAGCATATGAACATTGGAATAGAATATTACCATTATGGTTATATGTTAAGAATTTCGATACTAAAGAAGAAAATATAATACAATTTGAAACTATGGAAAAGAAGATATATCAATGTGAGACTGGGCAGTACCAAGATAATGGAAAAACATATTTTATATATAGTTAGGAGCAAAGATGACTAAAGATGAATATGCTAAAATTGTTGGCAAAAGAGAACTAAATTCAGTAATCCAAAATTTAGAAACTGAAATACAAAATATGTACGATTTAATAGGCGACTTAGAAAAAGGAAAAATATCAATTGAAGATATACCAAAATGCTATAAAGATATTGTAAAAAACGAAATATGAAAACGATATTACATTTATGTGCCGATATTGGAAGTGATTCAAAACCTTATCTAGATAATGGATATAATGTTATAAGAGTAGGAAAAGAAATTGGAGTAGAAAATTTTACGCCACCTGAAGATGTCTACGGAATAATAGCAAATCCACCCTGTACTGAATTTAGTTTTGCAAGAACTAATTCTATAAAAGAAAGAGATTTAGAGAAAGGTATGTTTTTAGTAAAAGAATGTTTGAGAATAATATGGGAATGTCAATACAAAATACCATATAAAACAGCTAAGAAAACAACTTTAAATTTCTGGATGCTTGAAAACCCGTTTGGATTTTTAAGAAGATTCTTAGGACACCCTACTTTAGTATATCAGCCATATGAATATGGAGATAATTATAAAAAGAAAACATGTGTTTGGGGATTTTTTAATATACCTAAAAAGTCCCCTATAGAATGCACAATGCCAAAATTTGATAAATTAAAAAGCAACCAAATACACTATAAAGGAAATGAAAAACTAACAAGACAAGAAAGAAGAAGTATATCTTCTCCAGGATTTTGTCAAGCGTTTTTTGAAGCAAATAGATGAATAATAAACAAATACTAAAAAATAAAGTTGTACATTTAGAGCAAGCTTTACTAGAAGCTGACTTTGCAATGAGATCAATGGCTGTCAGAGTAGATGAAATGCAGTCAAAAATAAATAAATATAAAATGACTGGAGATTTATCTCATCTTGAACAAAATAACGATTTAATCCTCGATCTTATCAAAGAAAGATTAAAAATAGGTGCAAAAAGATATCATCAAAATGTACCTATCTTGCCAAGTGATGACATCACAAGAGACAATTTCTATGAAGCAGTTGAAGAAGCACTAGATTTATCCGTATATTTAGCTGCGTATATGTTGAGGCTGATGGAGGAGAAGGAGCGAAGAGAGGGCGAACCGACTACAGCAGACGAACATAATAAAGAAATTCTTGAAGAGGTTAAAGATGACAAAGCTAAGGAAAGCACAGCTTGAATGTGCAAACTGGAATGTTGGGAATTGCCTTGGTTGTGATCTATATATTGATAAAGAGTACCTAATAAAAACTAATTGGGCACCAGTTTTCCAATCTATAGATTCCAAAAAAGCTGGTAAGCCCTGCGTTGTAGAGAAAGGGTGTAGATATTTCGATAAATTCGTAGCGCGATAAACTGCATGTTAATCTTAGTGTTCCTTTCCACTAAGGTAGTTTATCACACTTCCCAACGGGGGAGGACAATATACTATAGGGTTTTGTTATTGGCCCTAGTCCTCCCCTATCTATTCTTTAAAACCAATATTCTGCTTCATCGATATATTCCATTACAGTATCCTAGGTTTTAAAGTTTTCTCATCTTTATATTTTTTAACTTGTCTTGGTATTTGTTGATATGGCAATCCAGTAATCTTCTCTATAGCCCTAGAAGGATTTTCAACTAAACCACCCTTTCCACCTTCAAAAACATTTCCAAAGACATCGTATCCCATTCTTCCAAATGGTATCATGCTCCATGCATAATATCCGCCAAGCCTAGACCAGTCATCCTCTATCATTGCTTTCATTGTAGCTGGTACCATTCTTAGCGAAGGAGGTGTTATCATCTGAAGAGGAGCTAAAGCTGCTGGATAATTACCAAAGAAAGCCCTACTCCTCTCCCTTTCACTACCAAAAGCCCAATCAGCCCAGTCCTGTATCCATCCATACGGCTGGGGAAGAGCATTTTCAAATAACGAATACATGAAGACATTTGCCAACCCAAACATGAGCAAGTCCATAGTAGCCATCCGTTTAAATCTTTCAAATTCAGGCGTACCCTGTTTCCATCCTCTAAGGGAAGCCTCTTTTATAGTTTCATTTCTAAATCTTACAGAGTTCCAAGCCCATAATTGAAACCTAGTCATAACCTTACCCATAGCAGACCTTGCAAAAGCTGGTCTAAAAGGAGCTGAATATAAAAATTGAGTAGACTTTACCCCTTCCATACCCATCTTTATTAATACTGGATCATCAAACCTTGTAATAGCACCCTCAAAGTTGTTTCTAGCTTGCAGATAATGGGCCATAAAGGCATCTCTACGGAGAGTTCTTTCAGGTCTCCGCATAAACCATGCAGCTTTATTAAATACAGAGTCTATAATACCATGCTTATTGGCTATATTTTTTAGATTAGTATCAGCCATATTAGGGTCTTTTCTTAAAGCAGATGTTGCTTCAGATAAGAAATCTTTAAATCTTGCACTTTTAAATTTAGGATTTAATCCAGCTTCATACATTATAAAGTCTTCTACAACACCAAGACTTTGTACCCACTTCTCAACATCCGTCATAGATTTCCAATCAGGATTCACGCTTTGTAAATATTTTATGCTTCTTGCATTTTTATAATTCCCCATACCAGTAGATATAAGAGTATGGACAGTACCACCATATAAATTTGCAACTGCACTCTTAGGATGTGCAAGTAAAGTAGCTAACTGATATTTAGCCTCAATATTACCCCATCTTGCCAATCTTGCAAAGTCTACTCCTTTTAATTCATCTTTTTGACTCTTAGCCATTCCAGAAAGTAGAGAATCTATTTTAGAATCTTTTTTCTGTCCTATGCCAAGCATTTCTCTTATGCCATTTACTCTATTCTTAACATTAGTATCATTCCACCAAGCATAAGGAGTTCCTTTAATTTTCATATTAGGATTATTCAATATATGCTCTGGTAACTGCTGAGGATATCCTAAAGCATCTTGAGCATAAAGATTAAAGAAATCAACCCATTCTGAAGTATGCTTAGCATCTCCAGTTTTCTTTAAATGGTCACTATGAAATTTATGTATATCAGACCTAACTTTTATTTGAGCAGCATGCTGGTAAATGTTATCTATTACATTCTTCATATAAGAGGTATAAACTTCTGGCTCTACACTCCAGCCAGGAATATGAGCATTACGCTTATGTTGATTACCAACTCTTCTGTTTTCTGTAAAACCTCTTATTAATTCTTTTTTCTTCCCACTTCTAGTAGCTATATCTTTTAATACATCAGAAGCTAAATTATAAACATCGTTCAGCTCTCCAGTAGGAGCCCAGTCACCAGTAATCTGTCTATAATGATAAATAGCTTTTGCTAATTCTTTTTTTCTTAATTCTTTATCTATAAAAGGGTCTTCAGTTAAACGCTTTATAAAATCTTCCAATCCCTTTGCCGCTACTTTTGAATTACCTCCCATATGAGGCCAATAGCCCTTTGCTCCAAGATCACCAGTCTCTTCAAGGTGCAATCCTTCCTGTATAGCTTTCTTAACATCTGAATGTGCTCTAGAATAATAAGATATCAATTGACTTTTAGCAATGTGTCTAAGTCCGTCTATACCTTCAGTTAGGTCAACTCTCTTACCTTCTAATATAGCTTTATCAAACTTTTCTAAAAACTTTTCAACTATATAATAATCTCCAGTATAATCTTTTCTTCCTTTTAGAGGACTGTATACTCTATCCCATTCATTTATACCGTTTTCTCTACCACCTGTCATCCAGCCATGAACTTTTTTATTCCATCCATTAATAATTTCATTTATATTATCTACAATTTTCTTACCAGACATTTTTACTACACGACCACCGCCTAGTGTAACACTAAATGTTTCATTCTGAAGTTTTTCCCAATTATATTCTCTCTGTACTTCTTCCCACCTATCATAGTATTCTTTTGTTTTTATATTAAATAAAGACTCAAGACCTTCTTCTTGCTTTATCCTAGCGGGTTCATTTTCAACTTCACGCTTTCTTATCGCAATTCTCCATAGCTTTATACCACCATCTAATCTTTCAACATAAGGAGCTATATCTTCATCAAACTCCCGTTTCTTTTCTTCAAATAGCTGAGTAGCCTGTTGATTCATAGTGTGGACAGCTTTCTGCATCTTAGACATCATGTTCTCAGGTGTCATTACTCGACCAGTAACCCATCCATACTTATCCTTATAGGGTTCACGAGCTTCCATAAGAGATAAATCATATCTCATTAAATCTTGACCAATAGCCTTTGGAAACATCAAATGATGCCATCTACTGATTTTAGGAGAGCTTGTTAATACTGGTCTCATTATTCTCTGCCACCAAGTTCCTTCTCTTGTCATCTTAAACCATCTGTCTAAGGTTTTAAAATCTTCTATTGAAGCATTATTTAAATCTTTTCTGACAAGCCAGCGCATTAATCCATTTAAATCTTTACCTACTATATTATTATAATGAGCCAAATGATTCTTTATGCTATAAGCAAGCTCAGCCTCTTCTTTATTCAGCTTACCTTTGTATAGTCCTATAAACGGAGCATACTCATCCAGATATTTTTTTGTAGTAGAATCCATATTAGGGTCTTCAATAACTTGGCCTTCAATTCTTTTCCCCTTATCGTCTACTATTTTCATAGGCTGATCTAATTTTTTAGATTCTTTTATAACCTTTTCTGCAGCTCCAGGCTTTACAACTTCAATGCTATAATCAAATAACTTCTGATATTCGCTAAGCATTCCTTTAATTGATGCATCTGGAATAGCTTCTGAGGCATAGCCAACTCTAGATAAAGTAGTTTTCTTAGAATCTAATATCATATCTTCTACTTCTCTTCTAACTTCTTCTGTCTTAGGCTCACCTATTCTTTTGTATAAAGCATCTAAGTCTACTTGTTTACCACGCCATAAGGTACCAAGCATTAATCCATCAAATAATTTGCCTTCCTCAGTAGATAAGTTCTCTTTATATTTCTTAATTCTAGAATCTATGGAAGCTTGATTCAATGCTCCAGATTGTTTCTCACCATAAATCTGCTCTTGAGCCTTTTCTAGATAAGCTATCTCTATAGGGTCTAAGGTTGAGTTGGTATGGTCAATTTTCCTTGACTGATTGGATAAAACATAGCTATTTTTCTTTAGATAATCAGCTGCTTCAGCTAATTCTTGTATCCTCTCAGAGGATATACCTTTAGAAAGTTCAGCTATTCTTTTAATACTAGCTATATCGGAGAAATCATTAACAATAAAATCCTCAGCCTTTTTGACGATATCGTTAAGATATCTAGATCGTTGCTCCAGATTATTTGGATCAAACTTCTCACGCTTGCTCTTATTATAAGAACTAAATTCTTTTCCAGATAATAAATTTTTAATATACCCTGTATTATTAGGGTCTAATTGAACTTTCATCCCACTTCTGGTATGTAAATTATATTTTAAAACTAAATCTAAATAGGGACTTTTAGGAACAGCTAAGGATTTTCTGCCTAATAGCTCTTTTAAAGCATCTAATTCTTTGAGATTACCTTCATGTGATTTATACAGTTCATTTATTTTTTCTATATTTACACGCTTTAATATTCCATCACTCCAATCAAGAGTCTGTAAATCAGATGCCAATCTTGGCAAAAAAGTATTTCTATTTTCTAAAGGAACTCCAGTAACGGGATCGTTAATTCTACTTAATTTATCCTGTATCTCCCACATATGAAATCTTCTATTTTCAGCCCAGTTTCTACTATAGATAGCCTGGTTTATTTCTTTCATAGAATTAATTACTGCTCTTTTCTTATGACCAGAGTGGATAATTTTATTTAATTTTGGTATTGGCTTATTGTTTTTATCAACAATAGAGTACTCAAATAAAGCATCAGTCTGCTTATCTAATAATTTTTCACCATATTTACCAAAGTTTAATCCTGCTTCATCCATAGGGTCAGAAGATAAGCCAACAGATGCTCTAGACACTCCCCTAAAAGAACGAAGATTCTTATCTCCTGTTTTAGCTCTAACTTTCATCTTCAAAGGATACTTAAAATCTTTATGATATATTTCAGTATAATAAGTGCCATCTTTCATTGACCTTATAGCTGAATATGCAGCCCTAACATAGGCGGATTGAGTAACAGCAGTACCAAGTTGGTTCCTACCTTGAGAAGCCGCATCTGAAGCTATTTGGCGAGTTATCGGAGAATATTGAAGTGCTGGATTAACAACTTTATCTTTCACATCTCCTTGAGTTGTTAGCTCAGTTCTATATGTTTCACCTTTTTTGCTAAGCGGATTGACTGTTTCTTTATTGTGCTCTTCAAAGCCATTCTTAACAAATTCATTCTTTGACCAATCATAAGCGTCTTTCCATTCTTTCTTAAAGCCTTCTCCTTTTCCAGAAGATGATCTACCTCCAAAGAAAACAAATGCTTTGTCACCATCTAAGTCAGCACCACCTAATGCTTCCATTGTTCTGCCATGTAGAAGAGAACCAAATCCTCTTATCCCAGTAAAGCCAGAAAATTTAAGGACATGAGCTCCAGACATAGAATCCATAGGTACGCGAACTACTGCAGCTCTAAATATCTCTTCTAATTGCTTATCTTTCTTTCCACCATCAACATACTCTTTCCAGAGCTCACTTAATTTCCTTTTTCCCTTTTTACCAATACCAGAAACATCTACCATCATTTCTTTGAATCCATCATCTAGGAAAAAGATATCATCTTCCTTCTCTAGTCTTTTGGTTTCACCTTCTTTGGACATTCCAATTTCATATGGTCTCATTCTGGTTGAACCACTGTTCCCAATCTGGGGTCTTGTTATTCCATTAACAATATAGTTACGGATAACTGACATTCTATAATCACGGCTAAATTTATGTAAAAATCCTGCTAAGCTATCTGGAACCAGAGAATTTATTCTATCATGTACGGTTTCAAAGTCAACCATCTCATTCTTTATCTGTTCTATCTGCTTATCTGTATATTCTCCATCAGCTCTCATCTCTTCAATAATATCTCTATTTGTTTTTTGTATTTTAGAATAAACAGCATTAGCAAATGTTTCATTCCCCTTAGACTGAACAGCTGCTAATAACTCATGTACACCAACCCTGTCTAAATTATTAATTATTTGTGGAATATCTGGTTCATATCCTGCTGGATTTTTAGCTAATCTTTCTACTAATTTATTAAATTTTGGATCACCCTTTACTCTAGCCTCGCTAAGAGTAGAATACATATCCTTAAAGATACCATCCATAGCTTCATTGTATTCAGCTTCAGTCTTAAAAGGAGCTCTCAATGGATCAAAGAAAGCATAAGGAGTAAAATTTGTAAACATCTGCTTTGGCATATGCTGAGGCTCAAGACTGTGTGTATCTGTTTTTTCAGACATAACAACTTTAATATCTCTTATTGGCAATTGATATGTATCTGCATTTACTACAGGATTGTTACGAACCCAAGAAATCTTACCAATTTTTCTCTCACCTACCTGCTTAGCTGCTGATCTAGGTATAATTAAATGGATATTATTCTTTTGCATGTACTTTTCCATCTTAGGAGTGACGGAATGTATCATATACTTGCCCAATAGAGCCCCATATTGGGGGTCTGAGGACACGATAAATGATTTATTGACTCCACCTTCGATAGGTAAGCCTCCCTGCCTATTTAAGCCATCTATGACATCAGAACGCCCATATATAGCCCCATCTCCTGATGGAAAATATTTACTATTGGCAGTGCCAAGCTTATGGGGAATTTCCTTCCCAATATCTTCAATCAGTTTTATATTTAAACTATCATTTTCTATATCTGCTTTGCCTTTTCTAGCTTTCTCAACAGCCAGAATAATATCTTCAGGACTAGAAGAGTAACCAGATGTGAGCCAAATTTGAGCCCTTTTATTAAACGCTTTTGCATTGTTTATATACCCCTTACCTAGAACTTTAGCTATATCTTGTAAACCCCTATACCCATTGAGCCTAGCATCATATATAGCATTAGAAACATAAGCTTTGTCGAATATTTCTCCTGCTCTTTCAGCGTTTCCTATACCAGTTCCATAATTTTTTATAAATTCTTGTCTACTTTTGTCTATTTCTTTTATATCTTTATTAGATATACCAGCTTTTCTCATGGCAGCTTTAATTTTATTTAGAGATTGTTTAATACTGGCCTTACCAACTGGAGTATCTGGATGATATTTAACAAAATAAAGCCTGGAAGCGTCGCCTCTACCACCATAATAATACATATTATTTTTACGACTATTCATAAATCCCATAAGATTTCCAAGCTCTTTATTGTATTTCTGTTTTCCTACTTGCAAATCTTCTCTATTGGGAAAATTTCTTCCATTTTTAGCAGCTTCTTTTTGTGCTAAATAATCTGGATATTTACTTAATTCAAATTCTCTTTGACCAGTTGGAGTTCCCTTTACAACATGATCTAATAATGCATACACTCCACGAGGTTCTGTTTCTTGTAATCCAAACTTTTTATTATAATCCTGTAAAAATATCTCTTCAATAAGCTTAGGCTCTTGACTTAGCTGCTTTCTGTTCCCAGCATCATTTATAGCAGAACCAGTAGCATCTGTTCTCATAACTCTAGGCTTGCCATTATTTATAGTAAGCATATTAACTGGTCTTTGCTTTATTCTCATGAAGCCAAGCCCTCTCCAAAAAGCTCTATCCTCTTTTAAGGGACTAAACTCTGGATGTTTTTCAGATATATAGTCTAGCATTTCTCCTGATGGATTCTTCTTGCTCTCTCTTCCTTTTTGGATAAGTTCTAACCATTTATTATTTAAATCAGAAGCAACAACTAATTTTTCACCAGTAGTAGTACCTTCCATATACTCTGCCATATTCTTCTCAACAAATGACTTGGCATTTATAGAAAGTCTAGCTGGAATAATCTGAGGGTCTACATCTCCACCACTGTCTTCCATCTCTTTTAATTCTTCTTTTGTCAAGTTTCGAAGGGGTTCGCCTTCTTCAGTAAAAGTAATGGATTCTAATTCTTTTTGTTTTTTTAATATTTCAGTTGCTCTAATTTCTGCTTCTTCTGGAGTAATACCCTTAACGCTTCTATATATTTCAGCTGCTAGTTTATTTACTGGAGCTTCTGCTCTCTCTATCTGCTTTATAACCCAATCTTGTCCAGGTTTATCTATTCTATCCCAGCCTTCAATTAACTCAGGGTCTTTTACACCTTTTTTACCAGTAGTAGGGTCTGTTGCTCTCATCATTTTTACAAGATGCTTCTGCCCCATCCTTCTGTGAACTGGCATCTCGTTCTTACCGAAATAAGCACCTAATAGATATTGATATATCTGCATTGGGGTAGTCTCACCTCTTAGCGTAGAAGGTAAACCAGTAAATAAAGAACCAGACAATGTCTTTAATACAGTATCTGCTTTAGGACTACCAGTTTGAACAAGATTGCCAATACCTCTAAAAGCGGCACCAGCAACAGCTCCATGCTTTAAAGAATCCATCATTTCATCTACGCCACCCTGCCAAGAGCTTACAGCACTAGCAACACCTAAATGAAATGCACCAGAAGCTAAGTCTTGTACTACATTATTTTGTA
>TARA_R100000808_G_scaffold2947_2_pt1 | contig 10965 bp, 26 predicted proteins | sample TARA_R100000808 | Tara Oceans TARA_R100000808 (sample SAMEA2622852) | marine metagenome | biome: marine biome (ENVO:00000447); feature: marine epipelagic mixed layer (ENVO:xxxxxxxxx); material: "saline water (ENVO:00002010), including plankton (ENVO:xxxxxxxx)" | depth 140 m | reverse complement strand
ATTTACATTTAGACAGGTTGATGAAGGTAGTAGATAGGGTTTTCAGTAAGGATCAACCTCATATTCCAACCCCGGAAGTCCCTTTTTAGAATGGTTATGGAGATAACAGGACTTATGGAGAGTATAAGTAAGCTTTATGTCGATGTAGATGAAACGTTGATATTTTGGCCTAATCCGGATAAACCATACGTTGGAGAATACACTGTCAACAAGGATTTGGTGGATGTTTTACATAAAGTATTAGAAAAGAATTTATACGATGTGTACATTTGGTCGGGTGGTGGTAAAGTTCATGCAGAGTCGATTAGTAGAAAACTTTTTGGGAACTACGACTTGCCATCTTATGGTAAATTTCAAATTTGGTGGACACATATCACGGAAGAAGATTTTGCCATAGATAACAGAAGGCAGGAAGAAAGACGTTACTTAGAAAAATTTAAAAAGGTGTTCTCGCCTAGCGAATTTATACAGGAGTACAAATGATTTCGGTATCAAATGAAACATTCGACAAACTTGTTTTGGAAGCCAGTGAAAAACGACCAATTGTGTTAGATATGTGGGCAGAATGGTGCGGCCCGTGTAAAGTATTTTCCCCAACGTATGAAAAAGTCTCTGAAGACTATTCCGATTCTATGGATTTTTATAAGTTGAATATAGATGAAAATCCAGAGTTAGCAGATAAATACGGTATAAAGAGCATACCCACAGTACTGGTGTTTAATAACTCCGAACCAATAGATCAAGTTGTGGGGATTATTCCAGAAGATAAATTGCGCTATGAATTAGAGTATGTTTTGTCTATTACGCAAAATTAACCGTATAATAAAGTAGGGAGTTTTATAACTTCCTTTATATAGTAAACAAGGGGTATTAATGAAACTACGTAACTTTTTAGGGGCTGTGAAAGACTTGATTCTGATGCCCTTTAAGAAAACTCCTGTTAGAAAATTAGGAACACTTCTACTTTGGACACCAAAAAAGATTGGATGGGTTCTTAGGAAAATACTCCATGGTATTGTAATAGGTCCTAGTTACGTATTTAGAGCGATTATAAAATCCCCTAAGAAAGCGTTTAGAAAAGCTATGATTATTAGAGATTGGATGTTGGAAAAGATAGATTACCTAGAAGCGGAGTCGGCCAAGTGGAAGCGTACATTCCAGATTATAAAGTCTCCATACAGTTTACTACTAAAGATGGGATTCTCACCCCAGTATGCGATTGGTTTAATAGCTGTAGGTACGACTGCTACTACTGGTGTTGTGGCAAACGAAGCTATGAAGCCACCGTCTTTCGCAGCAGGAGACCCCGGCATTTATAATGCACCGACAGACTCACCTATATTTAGTGCTAAAGAATTTAATACGTTGCGCCTAGATTTGGGTACAACTCCTATTGGGTTAGTTGAAATCTCAGATATTACTGTAGGTACGGCATATAGTAACTCTGCTTTGCCTCAAGGTGAAACAAAGCCTGTAATCGTTGGTGGTTTGCCGGCGGTTTCCGATCCTGCCTTTGCGGAAACGTTCCTTGAGGTTGGACACATGACTGTGGAGAAGTGGAGGTGTGACCAACTGTTGCTAACTAATATTGAGGCTCATGATCTCATAGTCAGGGATAATGCTTCAGATGGGCAATCAATCTCTGCAACTGCGGGTACTCCAAGAGACCGGGGTATTTCTGGTGGTAACAGAGCAGCGGATATGTACACAAGCGGTGGCTACTATGACCAAGTGAAAATCACAGCAGCAACCACAAACGTAAACGGAAAGATCGACAGACTAGTTCTAAACAACCTCTACACGAAAGGTGGGGCTTGTGTTCTCGACAGAATCAAGGCGGGTACACTGGAAATAATTTTGAATGAGGTTGGACTTGGTAATGGTTTTGCGACTAAGGAATTCCAAATAGCTACTAGCGTTGTATACAAAAACTTCACAAACGAAGACAACGTAGAAGTTTCTATTGCATCCGCTCCTGCCGCAGCGGGACCAAGCTAGTGGGCGATTTCCGTATAATATCTGAAGACGTAATTGTTGCCTCAAACAAAGCTTCGTATGACTTTTTAAAGTCTAACTATCCTAGTCTAAGCACGACTGAATCTGTAGTTAAATCCCAAGTTAATGAACTTCTAGAGGGGTATGTTATCCCGCCCGAAGATAAAGAAAGTATGGTATCATCTATACAACGTAATGGAATGAGTATCCGATATACAGCGTAAGGAGATAGGTATGGATTGTTATATGTGGGTGGAAGCATCAACTGGAGATAGTCTGATGATTCCCTACAATGATGCGTCTGAGACATTTTTAAATGCTCAGTTTTCAAGTTTGGTGGAGAAACCAAATAACTCTTTTGTCAAAACTCATAAGGCGTATGTACTTCCGTCATCAGGTTCGGATTTAACTAAATTTAATAGCCTTTTAGATGCTAATTGTAGCCACACTGTTATTACTCACGACACTTGTGACGAAGATCCCGACTGTGATTCCAAGATACGACTTATACCTCAGGCATCTTAAGTATGAAATTATCTCAAGACGTATTTGTAGTAGGTAGTAACTCAAAGTTCCCTCAGTGTTCAGTAAAGAAGTGTTTTTATACTGTTGCGAAAGACGGGTTATGTAAGAAGCATTTAGAAAGGATAGATAGGTGACATCAGACTCCTATTGGAACGACCATTTTGATGAGTGTCCCGCCGGGGCAGAAGAAAAAGATTGGGTAGAGAATCCAGTCTGTAGATGTGATTCTATAATGAAGACTCTAGAAGCTTTAGATACAGTAGAGGAGTATTAATGACTAGGAATACACATACAATAATTCGTAATATCGGCGGGAAGTATGTAAGAAAGATAGTACCGGCTGACCCGGAATCTATCCCAATATCCCATCACATTAACCTAGCTAAAGAGATGCTTGCTGAAAACATAGCTACAGTACCACCCCACGGTTGCAAGAGAGAAAGAGTATTAGATGTACTCAATAAAGTAGACTTATCGAATGTAGGTAGATTAGACCCATTTGTAGAAGCCTTACAGGCCATAGTGGTACTTAGTAATGATGATGAAGTAGTAATATTAGCAGACAGAGCTCTAGAGGTGTATTATGACCAGTATAAGTCTTAAAGACGTAGTAGATGACATTATAGAAGGAAACGGCAGGAGTAAAGAAGGGGGAGAGACTATAACTCATATAATTGAGTACCATAACATCTTCGACCGCTCCCCTACGTGGAAACTATGCCGGGATGAAAAAGAATATAAGCATGCTATGGAAACTGGAGCATTCATCAACCCTAGACTAATCTGGCAGAGAGAAGAAACAAGTGACGAGGACGACTCCTCCCCCACTATCCCAGATGATGATGTGCTTGAGTTTCATTTAAGGTAAGTAATGTATCAAAAGGAAGACTAATGCAATCAGAACACAGAAGATGGATGACAGAACGAAGTTACACAGACAAAGTAGACGATGCTTTAATTGAGTTAGAATTCTTAGCGAAACGTATAAATAGGATAGAGCGCAAGATAAGTAAGATGAATAAAGATTTCTTCAGAGTAACCAAAGCCCGCTCGAAGAAAAAGAAGGGACAACAGAACAAGTACGTAAGAAAACAATTAGTAGGTGTACTAGACGAAAAGGAAACATAATGTCCTTATACAACATAGACCAAACAAATAACCCATGTGTAGTATGCGGAAAACCCTCAACAATAATACAGACTGAAACTCACTACTGCTCCCCCTGCTACTACCAAAGATACATAAAAACAATACATAATTATACCGACCAAGGACTCAATACTGACCTATGTCAAGACTTCGGAACTAAGTAAAATTAGTAAATCTCTAAAATAATAAGAAATAACCTCATATAGTATAATAGAAAGTACAGTCACCGTGTAATAATAAGCCTGTTTTACGATGGAACATAAGTATTTTACGATAAATATATTTCAAAATATTTCAAATCAGTTCAAATTAGTGTTTTCATGGCCATATTTTCGGCTGAATGTCAAATCCAAAACTATCTTATATAATTATATGGTGAGTTCAAATCATAAGGTTTTGCCCCTAGGGAAACATAAAAAGGGAATTGGGAATCCGGGGAATCGGGAATTCGGGGAAACACTGGGGAATCGGGAATGTGTGGGCAATGCGGGAATACGCAGGGGAATAGGGGAATACGGGAATGTACAGGCAATGTAGGGAATACGGGAATATATAGGGAATCTGGGAATTGGGGGAATTAGAACATACGTTCTAAAGGAATTCGTAAATTAGGGAATTAGGGAATGTAGGAATTCGTAAATTAAATTAAGGAATTCGACGACTTATAGGGAATTGCCCCTAGAAAAACACAAGCGAATTCGTAATTCTTCCCCGGCGGAATGACCGGGATCGGGGAATCTAAATAAAAATTCTAAATTTTTCCAGTAGCAGCTGGAGGGGGAATAAGAATGGCACGAAGAGGAGTAAAGTCATTGCAAGAGGAATTAGAGGAATACCAAGAGTATCCGGCAAAAGATTTGCATGACCGGACCCAGCACGAAATTTTAGAAAAACTTTACTGGCAACTGGTTTATACCCGGCAAGTACTTACTGGAATGGGAATGGTCGTCATCGTCGTCTTGATCCTGCTGATGCTAAAATAGAACAGGTGTTCTAAATTTCACGAATAAATTGGGCAGGGTCGGCGTCTTCCTTTTTGGCCCTTACTTCGTGAACTTAGTTCTCTCTTTTTATGTTACTTATATTATAACATACACTTCTACCCTTGTCAAGTCTTTTTGGAGGCAATTTATGAAACAGGCCGAACTTACCCGGTTGATGGCTGAGGCCGAGCGGGCGGAGGAAGAAGATTATCAGCTGGCTATCATGAAATATCTCTCTGTTATAGCTCATTCCCTACTTATAGCTGACGAAGACGACTGACTGGAGGAATAGAGCTCCAGTTCAGGCAGCTGAAAAATTTAGAAAAACTTCCCAGTAGCCAGATCCCAGCTACCCAGTGTTTCAGGTCTCCCGGTGTTCCCGGCCAGATCCGGGGCAAAAATTTAGAAAAGTTGTAATTTCTTATAAAGGTGTTGACATGTCCTGAGCTGTCTGTTATTATATAAGCACACAAACAGGAAGGAAAGAAAAATGTATAAGTTCTTCAGCACACCGTCACACGGATACCTAGCTGTTCCGACAGCAGACTACGAAGCTAGCGGATATAAGGCTTCCCGCTTCTCCTACAAGCTAGGAGAGCAGTTAGTCTACCTAGAGGAAGATTGCGACGCTAGAGGCTTCATGGACGCTTTCAACGTGTCACTTGACGACGTAAAGGAAGTTGTGATAGACTACGACCTAACGCAACGAAAGTCTCTCGAACCGATGAGTGGCGAAGGTTTTGAACTAAGAATAGGAACGGGATACTAAAATGATTAGATGTAACGAGTGTGGACGAGCATTCGACCTGAACGATACTCGTGATGCCGATGAGTGGTATCACGGTCATGACTGTGAGGTATAAAATGACTTATGTAGTATGGGTTGGTGGTGTAGACGACCACTACCAAACAAAAGAAGAAGCAGAGCAAGCAACCAAAGAATGGAAAGAGAAAGGCTACGACGATGTTATCCTTGAACTACGACCATGAATGTGCGGAAAGGAAAATTTAGAAAAAATGACGACTAAACAACGATATGAAAAAATGTTTGTGACGGTTCCTGAGTCTGCATTAGACGACCCTAACCATGAATCCGCAATAGAGGACATGAATGGGTACATCGAGCGTATGGGGGGAACCGCACACGCTCCTGATGGTATGGACTACTCTTGGACTGTTCCCGCTCACTGGACCTTTAGGTTCTACGAGCGATTCAAGTCCTTTGGTCTCAATGCTAGAGTACTTCCCGGTTCGCATTGGTTTGGAATGTTAGAAAATTAGGGGTTGACAAGCATAAAAGTTTATGCTATAATATAGTCAAGCTAGTGAGGCGGGCATGGTCAGACATTCCCTTATGAAGATAAGATGACACGCTGAAACCGCCCGCCCCTAGCAGAAAAAATATTAGAAAAAGATAGGTGTTGACATGTAGTAAAAAGTATGCTACAATATATGTATGAGGTAAGGAACTGAGAATTCCTAATGAACAGACTAACTGCGGGTTAGCGCAAGCCTTAAAAAAGCATACCTGTTCAGACTTATCAGTACCTCTAGGAGCGGGAGTGAGGATACACGCAACAGTCTTAGTTACTTAGTAAAGTATTCAACTCCAATGCTCCGACACTCGGAGTGGAGACTGAAGGGGTCATTACCCGCCACCTGTTTCAAACGCAGAGTCCAGTCTCAACTGAGGGGAGCGAAAATAGAATATTGAACCATGCAAATGTCCCTCATTCATATGGCAGCATCACAAGTAGTGAGCAATGAAGAATCCTAGGATAACTTCTCAGCCGATGTCTTGTAATATGCAGACCATCCCTGAACTGCACACATCCCTCTGTTGAATCATATTCTAATATCGCTCCCCTCTTTTATTTAAAGACTTGACAGCCTCTTTGTACTATGCTAAAATATATGTACAAGGAGCAAATGACATGAACTTAACAAAAGATGGATACCTAGTCGGACAGAGCGGTGTGCTTGTTACATGCCCTATCTGTCTCGGTGACATGTGCGGTTGCTACGATGACCTTGAGGTCAAGGGATACCGCATCTGTAAGGGTTGCGCTAGTGAGTACGAAGCGCATTGGGGTCGCCCACCGTCTAAGGGAACGATTAGCAAAGCTATCAAAGCATTAGTCGCTCAGGGGTTGTGGGACAGAAAAACCCACAGCGTCCCTAAAGCGGCGTAAAGGAAAATTTAGAAAAATGACACAGCAAGACACATTCTTGGCCTCCCTACGGGGACAATACATCATGGCGCAAGCCTTAGAGGTTGCCATTGATACGCTAGAAAAAGTAGAACCACCATACATGAGGGAAGAATCCAACATAGCGGACATGAAGTTCCTAAGAGAAAAATTCAACTTCCCGATCTTCATGGAGCGGGCATTCCTAGCACAGAAATTTGGAGAATGATATGAGAAGGGAAACCATTTGCCTATTCCCTCCCTCATTCCCTCCTATTCCCTCTAGGCAATAAGCCAATATAGAGGGGAATCCCCTAGCAGTTCAGTCATTTCTGCTAGGGGATTTTTTATTTCCCCGGCCTTTCTCCAGTAGCTGGAGGGAAAAATTTAGAAAAAATCTTCAGGAATCACTGGACTAGGCCTACTGGATCTACCAATTTCCGTTTATCAATATACATTCCGCCCAGTCTTCAGCTGGAATTCTGGTCTGGTGCAGCTGGATCTGGGAAAAATTTAGAAAAATCCCCCCGGCGGATGTAGTCGGGATGCTTCCGGCTCTGATCCCAGCATCCTAGCTCCCAGCCGGGAATTGCCGGGTCTGGCTAAAATTTAGAAATTTGACGACTCCCCGGTTTTCTGCTATACTTTCCGGCCGGAGGAAAAAATGGAAAAAGAAACATACTCGCCCCTATCCAATAAAAAGACTAGGGAGCCATTTTTAGAAAAAATCCAAATATTACATGAGGCTATGGAAAATGTAATTGAGGCACATGAAACTTGGTTACAGGACGCAACCGATTGGACGAAAAAAGATGAGAGCGGAATGGTTCGCATGTCTCGTTCATGGCTAGACGAATCTCTTGAGGAGGGCAAAGACGCTCTCAAAAATTTGAAAAAATATAAAATCTTTCAAAATTGATAGAAAAACCTCTTGACAAACGGTTTTCGTTCCTATAATATAGGTAGTACATCAAAACAAGTGATTTGGAGAAAACAATGATTATCACCCCACAACAGTACCCTACCTTATCAAAAGAGGTCAAAGGCGACCCTCACAATTTCCTAGCGGGAGATGAGATAGAAATTTCGGGGACACGTTTCCCTGTGGTACGTCGCATATTCAACGTAGAAGGCGAAATCGAAAAGGTGCTAGTTGCCAAGACGCATGTTCGTATGAGTGTGCAGAACGATTACCTTGACGCATTTGAAGATGCGATGGAAACCAAAAATTCAGAAAAACTTGAAGATATCGCTCACAAGATATTCGATCAAGTTGGTACAACTCTAGTTTCATTGTACGGATTTGAGGATAGTCGTCCTAGCGACGATGAATCTAAGTAGGTTTCTCCTACCTCTTGTTTCTCCCCTACCCACCTAATGGGTAGGGGAGTTTTTATTTTAGCACTTGACAAATTATAAATTTTAGGATATCCTTACGTGTAAGGAGAAAAGAAATGTCTACATACGATTACCTAAAAACTGAATCTACTGAGGAGCGAGTGCCAAAAGACGCTGACATCTCGGTAGCCGAAAACTTGAGGTTGTTGCAAGTTGGCGACAGAATCGACGTTTACTCCCCTATTACTGAGGATTGGACATACGCTTCAGTTCTAAAAGCGAGTGACGATTGGATTGAGACTATATTCACTGATGGTGAGGTTGTAGTTTTTAGTCTAGATGAAATGCCGATTTGGAAAAATGAAGGATTCGATATAAGGAGTGCAGTATAATGCCTAATTGGTGCAGTAACGAAGTGCAGGTATATAGCACAAAAGAAAATTTAGAAAAATTTATCGACGAGTGTTTCACAGATTTCAAAGGAACGCCTGTTTTAGATTTCAATAAGGTTCTGCCCGAACCTGACTATAAGAAACCACAGAAAGACGGTACGCATAACAATGGAGTGCAGACTCAGTTATCTACTGTAATGCCTGATTGGTGGACTTGGCGCAATGATACGTGGGGTACGAAATGGAATCTAGTACCTAGCGATGACAGTACCTTAGATGGTTACGAGATATTCCAAACCGATGACTGTCTAGAGTTGAGGTTTGATACGGCGTGGTCACCACCTAACGGTGTCTACGATGAAATTGTTGACAAATACCCTGACCTTGATGTAACGTGGTTCTATCGAGAAGATGGCATGCAGTTTGCAGGTTGGTTGCCTGACTAAGGAGTAGTTATGAATTGGAAAAATTTGAAAAAAGCTTGGCAGGAGTCAGGCGACGAGCGTTGGATACAGCACCCGAAGGGTCATCGAGCGCAGAAGAAAGCCGAGAGGCGCAACCGCAAAGAGGGTAGGCTAAGGTAGCCAACAGGTCTCCAAAACCTGAGGAGTGAGTTCGATTCTTACACCCTCTGCCACTCCCCTAGCATTTGCTAGGGGATTACTTTTTACACCTAAAGGAACGATTATGAGATATTTTACTGGAGCTCCCAGTAGCGACACGGAGAAAATTTTAGAAAAAGTGGCCGGAAAGTATCAAGCCCGGCATCTATCAAAGAACTCGAAGAAAAGGAAGGCCAGAAAGATTTTTACCGAGAAATCTCTTGAGCAGGCCAAGAAAAATTGGAAAGATGGAAAGAGAAGTAATTGGTCTTACGATAAAGAGGCTTGGCTAGAAGCAACAGTTCGTACTGAAGAACTGGACATGGGGCGTTATTACTGGATCTCCCGGAACTGGGAGAAGACCGGGGCCTTTGTAAAAATTTTAGAAAAAAGTACCGAGCTCAATCCAGCTGGTCTGCCGAGCAGCGTAACTGTCGAAGTAGTAAAACCAGTAGGGGCTTACCAGTTAGGTCAGATAAAACTTATGAACGCCACCCAGATCTTTGACCACCGGGCGCATGCCAGCAAAGAAAATTTTAGAAAATATCTAGCCGGGGAGCCTTACATTGTTTAGAAAATTTTCCCAGAAGGTGCGGCGGTACTGGACTGCACAGCGTTGCGGTTGGGACGGAATATGTGCCGAGTCACATAAATAATTTGACACTCTGGAGTTTTTATGTTATTATATAGAGAACAGGAGTAAATGAAATGAAACAGACATGGGTACTAAGAGAATGGGTCAAGTGGGTTATATTCTTCACGATTCTATATTTCTTACTAGTATGGGTAGGCTTTCCAATGCCTGAGGTCACCCTACCCTCTGTAAGTTGGGACGGAGTTTGTAACTAATGGAAAAGAAAAATTCTAAAAATCCGTGGTGGGCATACAATGACTAAAGTTATACATAGAACACTAAGAGGATACTCACACGAATGCGAAATCGTGGGGGAAGGTGAAGAAGTAGGTCGTAAGGTTTACGACTTAGCGTGTGGCAAGTGGGCGTGGGAAGAACAAGTAAAAATTCAGAAAAAGGATTGAGATGACAACAATAGCAAGAAATAGAAATGAAGCAGAAGTGTATATCATGGACGTTATCGACAAGCTAGGGGGAGGCACAATCACGCAACCCCTACTTGACGACTCCGACCCTGATTTTCCATTCGTAGGCTTTAGAGTCGTCAAAGACGAGCAGACGCTAAACGTATGGGTACTACGTGACCCTGAAGGTAATGGAAGCGGTCACCTGTCGATAGAAGAACCAAATCAATTTGGAAATTTTGATTGACAATTCACTCCTCCCTGTTATAATAAATAGCAGGAGGAAGGAGATGAATATAAAAACTGAACACAACGGGGCGAAAAACGGCGGGGGATATTGGGGTACTAGGAAGGAAGCAAAGAAATTCAGTTCACGTATACGGCGCATAAATGCCAAAAGTGAAATCAAACAACAGCTTACCGACTAACCCACCCGCCTACATAAAGAAGAACCCACCAACTCGGTGGGTTTTTTGTTGACCAAAATTTAGAAAAATACTTGACGGTCGTTCTGCCCTATGCTATAATATATGTATAACAAGACAGGAGAGAAGAAATGACCCTAAAAATCAACAACCTAAATCGTGATGCAGAAGATTATCTGATTGAGTTCGTACATGGCGAGCAGGAAGCCGACAGAAATTGGTACTCCCCTATCGTAGATGTTCAATCCATCGAAGATGCCGTACAGTGGCTTACCGACAATGAGTACGATTGGAAGGAGATGGTTCTAAAGTTTGCGCCGAACCAGAAG
>TARA_R100000808_G_scaffold24903_2_pt1 | contig 10977 bp, 20 predicted proteins | sample TARA_R100000808 | Tara Oceans TARA_R100000808 (sample SAMEA2622852) | marine metagenome | biome: marine biome (ENVO:00000447); feature: marine epipelagic mixed layer (ENVO:xxxxxxxxx); material: "saline water (ENVO:00002010), including plankton (ENVO:xxxxxxxx)" | depth 140 m | reverse complement strand
ATGAGTGGGCAACCCCTCAAGCCTTATTTGACAAATTAAATGCTGAGTTTGGTTTTACTCTTGATCCTTGTTGCACAAAAGAGTCAGCAAAATGCAAAAAATATTATACAAAAGAAGATGATGGTTTAAGCCAAGACTGGACTAATGAAATAGTATTTATGAATCCACCATATGGTAGAGAAATTTCAAAATGGATAGAAAAAGCATATAAAGAATCATTGAAAGGTGCAACAGTAGTATGTTTAATCCCAGCTAGAACAGATACTAAATACTATCATAATTATATATTTCCATTTGCTGAAATTAGATTTTTGAAAGGCAGGGTTAAGTTTGAAAAAGAAGGATACTATGCTCCAGCACCATTTCCATCTGCAATAGCAATATTTAATGAGACTAAAACAGAAAATGTTTCTGAGGAAACTATACTTGCTAACAAAGTTAATAGGTTGAAAGATATGGGATATGAAATAACAAAGGAGAACAAATAAATGGAGAGCTATTTTATGTATGAGGGCAAAAAGGCTAAACATTTTGCAACATCCCGTTGGGGATTAATTTCGCAAGTAACTATATATTATGTAAAAAATACGAAATTGTTTAATAAATTATATAATATAAAGCGAAGGGGGTTTTGATGATTAAGGGCGAGCTTACAAGTGCAGACATCTGGGACTTTGTAGATTTCAGGGATTTGCTAGGAATTACTAGAGCTACAACCCTTCACGATTGGGACATACATATAGAAGAATGTGCTGTTTATTATAAATTAAATCATTACGAGGGGCATTTTGAGATTGATATTGATAGAGTTGTGATTGATTTTGAATATTCGGATCTAAATGATGAAAATAGATTTAAAAGTTCAAAACATAGGACTCTGGATCTCTCAGATTGGGAAATTGGGATAACCTTGCAATCAAAAGCAGACGACGAATATGGGGGAGAGATCAAGCGAAGATCTTTTGGAGTGTATCCTTACCAAATGGAGATAGACAAAGGGCAAAAGCTCTTAATAAAATTTGTAGTTAGCTAAAAAAAAGAAGAAGGAGAAAAGATGGACATTAAAGACCTAGCAAAGAAATATGGGTTGAAGCGAGATGATTTCTGGGAGTTGCACGGAAATTGGATTTTGACTCACGATGCAGTAACCAAAATTATGCACGAAGAAGGCATAATAATAAAACGATTAGAGTCAATTTTTCAATCTGAAGATTCAAGCCGGTTTATTGTAACGGCATCAAAGGTTATCAGGGAAGAAAATGGGGATCACAATTTCATTTCTATTACTTCAGTTGGCGAAGCAGATCGAAAGAATTGCCGAATCCCTTACCTATCATCAATGGCTGAGAAACGGGGAATTGACCGATGTGTTTTAAAGTTGATTAGAGCATATGAATATGGGATATATTCTGAGGTAGAAGCAGATGATTTTAAGAAAGGGGATTCAAATGGCTAAAGTTAAGGGGATTTGGTTGAAAAGTCGCAGATACATTGAATGCAATGACTTTGAGTTTGATATGTATGTTGAATCTATAAAGAAGAAAAGGTTGCTTAAAACGGCAAAATCAAAAGAAAAAACATAATTTTAATATAAGAGGGTATCACCTACCTATAAATTCCGCGATTTTTAGGTTTCCTTTTCCTTGATACCCTCTTTAAACTTATATAAAGAAGAAGGAGAAAAGATGACGGGCAAAATGATAGAGAGTTTATTGGAAGATCTGGGAAGGTCGCAAAGATGGTTATCTCAAAAATTGGGAATAACCTCGATGACGGTTTCACTATGGATCAAAAATAATACCAAGCTAAAATCAAAATATACAAAAATGATTCTAAAATTAATTTCAGAGGAAGCATATGTATTAAACGACAATGCTAATTGGCTTAGTAGTTTGATCAAGAATGAGGGGAGAGTTGATGGCTCTAGGTTGGATTAGTTTACACCGGAAGGTTTTAGAAAATCCGGTAATAAAACCAAAGGGAAGGTTCTCAGATTTTGAGGCTTGGGTATTTTTACTGCTTAAAGCTAGTCACGAAGAAAACAAGGTGCGAGTTGGGACATACATATATAAAGTGAAATCTGGAGATATAATAACATCACAGAAAAAACTTTGTTTGAGGTTCAAATGGGGCAACTCAAAGCTGAGAAATTTTTTAAAAATGCTAGAATCTGATGAAATGATAGCAGTTGAAACAAATTGCAAATTAACACGGATAACTATATTGAATTTCGACCAGTTGCAGAATAAACAAATCGCAAATAAATCAAAAACAAACCAAAAACAAATCGCTAATAAATCAGAAACAAATACATATAATAATGATAATAAACTTAATAATGTAAATAAAAGAAAAGACAAATTCTCCAGAGAGGTTGTGGCTCATTGTGTGAAAAGCAACTATCTGGATAAAGAGGGACAAGTTTATTTTCCAGAATTAGTTGAGGAATTTATTGGATATTGGACTGAGATGAATCGAACTAAAACACGGATGCGATTTGAGATGGAGAAAACTTTTGAGATAAGCAGAAGGATCTCTACTTGGATAGCAAGGCATAAAGATTGGGGAAAAACCAATATAAAGAACAAAGAGATCAACGAATTTAAATTAGATTCTACGGGCAATGCTTATATTGGTTATTGCTCAAAGTGTAATAAATCGGATTTCTATGATAAATATAATATCAGAAATGTTGATAGCAGTTGTTGTAATGTTAAAATAAACCCAAAAAGGAGAAAAGATGAAAAAAGTAATAAATCAAGTTATGCAAACCAATGATTATTCTTTATTTAAAAAGATGAAAGGCAATAGGGATGTGAATATTGCACACCATAAAAGATTAAAAAAATCAATAGAGGAAGAATCGCTTCAAGTTCCAATAATAGTAAATGAAAAAATGGAAATATGCGATGGGCAAACTCGCTTTGGAGTGTGGAAAGAATTAAAATTACCAGTAATATATATAGTAGTCAAAGGATATAGTTTACCACAAGTCCAGAGGCTTAACAGCAATATTAAAAATTGGACATTAAAAGATTTTGCTGATTGCTACTGTGATTTAAATAATAAAAATTACCTACAATATAGAGATTTTGTGGGAAAATATGGATTGGGGGGCTATGAATCAATCGCAATGCTTTCTGGGACACCTAATGGCTCTGGGAAAAATTTCGAGAGGTTCAAGACCGGGCAGTTTAAAGTTAAATCATATAGAAAAGCTTGTAAAGAAGCAGAAAAAGTGATTCAGATGGAGCAATATTACGAAGGATATAAAAGGAGATCTTTTGTTTTTGCTTTGTTGCAATTAATAAATAATAAGGAGTTTGATTTTGCTCAATTACTCCAAAAATTATCTTACCAATCAACAAAATTAGTGCATTGTACAAATAAGATCCAATATTTAAGCTTATTGCAAGATATTTATAACTACAATTCCAAAAAGAAAGTTAATTTAATGTATAGCTAAGGGGGAGAAAATGAGAGTAACAAGGATATATAATATACAAAAAAGCAATGTAAGATGTTTTTTTGATCTGGAAATAATAGAAGGTGCTGTAATAAAGGGTTTTAAATTAGTATCTGGTAGCAAGGGCGACTTTATTTCCGGACCTTCTTATAAAAAAGAAGATGGGGAGTACCAGAACATCGCTTGGATAAGAGAACCGGCAAGCTCTAATATACTCGAAACCATAAAAGCACTATATGATAAAAATAGAGAAGGTGCTTACAATGTTGTAAATATGGATAAAGGTAGAGCCACTTATTTGAACGAGGTGGGGACAAAAAATGAGACCAAGCCAGAAGATGCATTTGGGGATCTCCCGTTCTAATGGCTATAAGAAAACTAGAACCTCTAATACGGGATATATTGGAAACAGATGAAAAGGCAAGAGATAATGATGATTATTTATTTGTACAAATCTGCAAACAATATATCTCGCATTGGAAGGGATTAGATTTAAATACATTCTTTTTTTATATGGAAAATAATGCTGTGCCTAATTATAGATCTGTAACTAGATGCCGATCAAAATTGCAAGAGCTAAATGAGGATCTTAGGGGCAAGATGTATGGAAAAAGAAAAGAACAAGGCGAAAAAGTTAAAGAGGAATTATTACAATGGAAAGAGGTAAACAAAAATCAAGGAGACCTATTTTAAGTGAAACAAAGAAAAAAATAGATCCAGAAGAATCAAAACAAAAACATACACTTGCTCCAATGGGGAAGATTGAGCAGATAAGAAATGCCCATAAAGTAATGCAACAGAATTTTAAAAAAGAGGGCAGAGTCACTATGAAGCAACAAGAACGATATAAATGGAGAAAAAAGTTGCAAAAAAAAGTAGGCTATAAAAGTGACAACGATTTATGGTAAAAAGTATTACATTATATTATGGTTCTAGATTTTGAATTAGAGGAATTTGATAGCTTAGCAGAAGATCAGATTGAGGTAATATATGCTTGTTATATGTTGAAATCTATGGAAAAGCAGTACGGATTTACATTTACTAAATTTTCACTAAGCGAAGAGGTTTATGATAAATGCGAAAAGATGGAATTTTTACAATTTAAATTGAGCCAGCCAACTATGTTTGAAATATTTGAGGAGCTAGAAGCATTAGGGTTGCTTCAAGATAGACAGACAATTAAAAAGATGATGGCGAAAGGATAAAATGAAAACGAAAAAACCTCTCACACCCGGAGCATTAATTTTTACATTCTTTATTATTATATTTGGTTGGACGACATTTTTATTAGTAAACTACGGGTATTTAAAACTTGTATTAAAACTAATAAATATTGACTGACCTTATAATTATACCCACCACAATATATTCCAGAAACAAGATAGATAAACTCCACTGGAGTAAAAAAACCAAATTGCGAAATGATTATCAGTATTTAATACGATCGCAAATGCAAATTGAAAAAATTGAGAAAGTTTCTGACCATACAAAGTGTTCGCTGTCTATCCAGATATATAGAAAAAGGATCATAGATTGGGATAATCTGGTTGGAGGTTGTAAACAGCTAATTGATGCTTTGTGCAAAGAATTGTATATTTATGATGATTCTGACAAATATTTAGGAATACCGGAAATAGAGCAACACAAATCTGCTGGCAATGAGTTTGTTTTGATCAGGAGGGAGTTGATTTGAGAGTGTATATAAAAAACAGAAAAAAGTCCAAGACACGATGCTAAATATATCACACATTAGTTGGCTGGAAGTTGCAACTCAACGAGGGGATAATAAAGCCTTGAAAAACAAAAAACTCTACATATACACTCTCAATGACTGGGCTTAAATTTTTAAACCATATCAGGAAACAAACATATTGCTCTATATGTATGAGAGATGGACCAGTAGAACCGCACCATTTAAAAGCAGTAGGAATGGGAAGAAATAGAAAAAAAGAAATGGCGAGGCATTATACTTGCATACCGGTGTGCCGACCTTGCCATATGGACTACCATAATATAGGCATCAAAGATTTTGAGAAGAAGCACGGGATTTCAGTTTATAAGGTAAACCATAGATATTTAGTTGCATACATATTAGCTAATTTGGAGGGTAGAGAATGGATGGAAATTTAAAAATAGTAAATAGAGATATTGATGATTTAATACCAGCAGAATATAACCCAAGACAATTAAGCAAAGATCAATATAGACAATTACGAGATAGCATTAAAAGATTTGGGCTCGTAGATCCAATTATAGTAAATATAAATAAAGATAGAGAAGATATAATAATTGGAGGACATCAGAGAGTAAAAGTTGCAAGATCTGTTGGATTGGACGAAGTGCCCTGCGTTGAAATAGATTTAACCTATGAAAAAGAAAGAGAATTAAATATCAGGCTCAACAAAAATACGGGAGAGTTTGACTATGATGTTTTGGCTAATATGTTTGACATAGATGAATTGATTGATTGGGGGTTTAGTGAAACAGATTTTAATAAAATTTTAAGCATTGATCCAGATGAAGATGAGCCAGAACTTGAAATATCTCCAGAGCTTTTTGAGCGACACGATTATGTTTTATTTTATTTTGATAATGAGTTTGATTGGAATGTAATTTCTGAACTGTTCGATTTAAATGCAGTCTATGATCCAAATAAAAGCAAAAAAATGAGGACTAAAGGATTGGGACGAGTAATAAAAGGGAAAAAATTATTGGAATTATTAGATGACGAATAAATTACACATAGCTATTAGATCTTATAAAAGGGCAGGAGATGTAAAGACGATTGATATATTTAAAGATGCAACTATCTGGATTCCAGAGTCACAGAAAGAAGATTATGAAAAGCATTATACAAATATTCAATGTATCCCAGATAATGAAGATGGAAATAGCTCAAGGAAGCTAAACAGCATATTAAATAGATGCGAGGCAGATTGGATTTTGATTTTAGATGATGATATAACTGACATTTGCTATTGGGAGAAGGGGCAGAAATACTCTGTTAGCCCTGATGAAATAGAAGATATTATAAAACATTATTTTCAAGTTGCGGAAGATTTAGGGGTAAAGCTTTGGGGGATTAATGTTAATGGAGACCCAATGAGCTACAGGGTTTACTCGCCTATTTCTTTTTTATCTCCAGTATTAGCTCCATTTAGCGGACACTTAAAAACCGATTTAAGATATGACGAGGAGATACCATATAAAGAAGATTATGATTTCTGGCTACAAAATATAAGAAAGTATCGCAAGACATTAAGAGTAAACAAGTACCATTATATGCATTATCACGGATCAGGATTAAAAGGGGGGCTAGTAGGGAAAAGAACAATGGAGAAGGAGAAAAAGTCTGTTGATAATATGATTAAAAAATGGGGATCGCAAGTTTTTAAAGGGACAAAGGCAAGCGGGTTGAATAAGCAAGAAAACATTTTAAATTCACAAGTTAAGGTGCCGATTAAAGGATTATAATGGCTAGACCGAAAAAATATAAAATTGATGCCGAACAAGTTGAAAAGCTCGCTTCTTTTGGGTGTACCAATAAAGAAATCGCATCTTTTTTTGGATGTGAGGAAAGTTTGATTTCAAAGAGTTATTCAAGATATATTACAAAAGGGAAGGCTAAAGGAAATATACGGCTAAGGCAAATGCAATGGAAGGCTTGCGAAAACGGGAATGTATCGATGCTTATCTGGTTGGGCAAACAAGTATTAAAACAATCAGAATCCCCAGAGAACCAAGTTGAAGAACTACCAACGGGCTTTGATTTAAATGAAATATGAAGCATCTTTTGATGTTTTTAAGCACCAGAATAAATTTATACGCACTAGAAAAAAATTTCCAGCTCTAGTTGGAGGTTACGGATCAGGCAAGACAGTAGCCTTGTGCCTTAAGGCTTTGCTCGAATTAGGAAGAAATCCAAACAAAACAATATTATTAGCAGAACCAGTATATCCAATGGTGCGAGATGTGTTACAGCCTACCTTAGAGAAATGCTTAAAAGATGTTGGATTCAATTATAGATATAAAGCGGGCGAAGTTATGTATGATATAAGCTGGACAGGAGGTGGTGGGAAAATTATTTTAAGATCAGCAGAGAACTGGAGAAGGTGGGCGGGGTTGAATCTTGCGGGGTTCGGGATAGATGAAGCCTGCCTACTTAAAGATGATTCAGCTTGGAGGATGGGGATCTCAAGATTGAGGGATGGACACCACCTAACAGGGTTTACTGCATCAACCCCAGAAGGTTTTAATTGGCATTACAATTATTGGGTGGGAGATAAAAAAAATGATTATGAGTTAATACAAGCCAAATCTTCTGATAATAAATTTTTACCACAAGAGTTTATTGATAGCCTTTATGAAAACTATGATGAAAGATTAATACTTGCATATTTGCACGGACAGTATGTAAACTTACAGCACGGACAGACTTATTATGGGTTCAAAAGAGAAAAAAATGTACAAGAAGTCCAATACAACCCACACCTCCCCTTACATATCGGGATGGACTTCAACATCGAGCCAATTACTGCCGTACTTTTCCAAACCTACAACGACAAGCCAATGGTGCGAGTGTTTGATGAATTTCAAATATACCACAGTGGCAAAAACGAACTCTTAACAGAGACCTTAGCCAAACAAATAAAAGAAAGGTACGAGAAACTAGATCTGATGGGCAAGCCTGTATTAAGAGGAGCTTATATTTGCTATCCTGACCCAAGCGGGAAAAATAGACACACCTCTGCATATTATTCAGACCACGATATATTGCGGAAAGAGGGTTTTGATGTTAGAGTTCCACGAAGATCGCCTTTGGTTATTGATTCAGTTAATGCAGTGAACAAGGCTATGGATTTTACAATAATAGATCCTAAATGCAAAAACCTAATCAAAGACCTTGAACAAGTTGTAAACAAAGAAGGCACTCGCGATATAGATAAAACCAACAAAGATCTTACTCACCTTTCTGACGGATTTAGATATGCAATTAATTATCTTTACCCAATAAGGAAACCAAGAGCAACCTCAATTATGGCTTAGGAGAGAAATGATTTATTTTAGCAATGCATCGCAAGCAGTTTCAGATTCAATACAAATGCTTAAATCCATTAATCAAGATGTGACATTCGCTCGCAGGGATATGGCGATAGAATATTATACTTACGGGAACACATCTAAATATATACAAGATTTCTTTGGGGGATCTCTCCAAAAAGAATTACCTATTTACACGCAAAATATGACCAAAAGGTTGATTAACAGAAAGAGCTTAGTATATAAAAATGCACCTATCAGAAATTTTGAAACTGATTTTGTAGGCTATGAGGATATGATCGCCAAAAAGAACTGGAAGCTAAAAAGTTTTGAGAGGGTGCATAATTTGGTAGGCACATTGCCTGTTATGATATGTTGGAAGGATGACCATTTCACATATCAACCTATTATAAATTTTGCTCCTATCTTTAACCCAGAGAACCCTCTGGAACCAATGGCTATAACATATTTATTAAATAAGATGCCAGAAGACGTAGCATATGTAGAAGAAGACGTATATGTTTACTGGTCTAAGACAGAACATTTCTTGTTTGATGGAGAGGGGAGAAAATATGCTCCTAATGAAGATAACCCCGAAATGATAAACCCTTACGGCATATTACCTTTTGTATTTTTACAGCCAAATAATATGGTGGATGAATTTTGGAATGAGGGCGGTATGGACATAGTGGATGCTAACAGACAGATAGATTTATCAATGACTATGCTCCAACACCATATAAGATCGGCAGGAGGACAAGTGTATATTGAAGGCAGAGTTGATGATACAGAAATAGAGCTAGGACTTAATAAGATTTTAGCAGTTGAAGATGGAAAGGTTGGATCTATCAATCCGGGTGTAAATATACAATCTATAATCGAGGGCATAAAATTCCAACTATTGCATATCTTTCAAAATCACCACATAACCTTTGATTATGGACTGAGTGGAAGCAAATCAGGAGTTGCTTTAAAAATTGAAAATATGGAACTATTAGAGTCACGAGAAGATGATGTTGAAAAATATAGAATGATAGAAAAAGAAATATACGAAGTGGAAAAGGCTATTGCAGTTTATAATGGCTTTGTGTTGCCCGAAATGATGACTGTTGATTTTGCAGAAATTGATTTCCCTGATCCAGAGAAAGAGATGGAGCAATGGGAGTGGAAATGGAAACACGGCTTAGCTGATAAAATAGATTATTTGATGGAGCAAGATGCAGACAGATTCCAAAGCAGAGAAGAAGCAGAGGATTATTTGGCTGAAAGGAAAAGCTCTAGTACTAACGTAAAGATGAAAGCAGATCAACCTGAAAACATATTTAATATAAATGCCGGAACAGAAGAAAACTAACGAACAAGAAATTCTTGAACAGGCTATATTGGAACAAGAAAAGCTTGAGGAGAAAGTTGAAGAAAGTGCAGACAAGATTTTAAAAATGATTAATCTGGATGATCTATTAAAAGATCCTTCCGGGTATATAGCAAATTTAGCCAAGCAGTATTATTTGCATCATAAACCAGAAGTAATGAAGGCAATAGAGATAGGAGATAAAACTGCTAAAAAAATAATTAAGGAAATAAATGGCAAGAAAACCAAAATGGACGAAGAAGGAAATATTCTTACTAAACAAAAATCTGAGGATAGAAAACCTCCTAAATGATATAGCTCATTCTTTTGCAAAGAGTTTTATTGATGGGATAGAGAAAACCAGTACAGACATTAATGGTCAGCCGTTTGAGGAATTGACCTCAAATACAATTGAATTGAAGAAAGAGGCTGGATACTCTAACCCTGAGAAACCACTATGGGCAGAGGGAATAATGAAAGAAGTTTATTTAAAAGAAAGAGCCACTCAAGCAAGACCAGTAGCTAAAATAACTGTTCCCAAAAAGAAAGACAGACAAACTGTAGCAGTAAAGCACATAACTGGGGACAAAGTTAAAAAAAGAGAATGGTTCGGAGTTGGGAAAGTGCAAGAAGAAATTGGGAAGAAGACTGCAAGACTCCATTTAAAATCTGCATTAATGAAAAAGAAAAAAGGAGGAAAATGGAAACCTTCAAGATATTAAAAGGAGTTTGATGGAAACATACGACGATTTATCTATAGCTATACAAGCACTCATTGAAAGCAAATCTTTAATATACGGACAAGAGATTTACAATTGGGTTGAGCAGATGCAGTTAATGGGAGCCAATAGAGATACGATCTATGCTATAATGCTAGCAGATTTGGAAGATGGGGGGAGATTATTCGGACCTACAAAAAATGGGATTAAAAATGCAATAAAGGATGCTCTGGGGATGGCTAACAATATGGCTTCACAGCAAGCCTATGCTAATGCTGGATTAAAATTATTCAAATGGGTTACGGCATCAAAAGGAAAAAGTTGCCCAGATTGTGCATCAAGAGCTGGGAGAGTTGAAACTCTTGAATTATGGAACTCAGTAGGAAGACCTCAATCTGGAT
>TARA_R100000808_G_scaffold9265_2_pt1 | contig 10985 bp, 13 predicted proteins | sample TARA_R100000808 | Tara Oceans TARA_R100000808 (sample SAMEA2622852) | marine metagenome | biome: marine biome (ENVO:00000447); feature: marine epipelagic mixed layer (ENVO:xxxxxxxxx); material: "saline water (ENVO:00002010), including plankton (ENVO:xxxxxxxx)" | depth 140 m | reverse complement strand
AGGGCCACGGATGGCCATTTTAAACGTTAATTATCGCTGTTGCTAAAGGACTCTCCTAATGAACCAACAAGACTTTGAAGAATTCGACGGAATACTCAACGCAATCCTAACACATTGCAAGCAAAACGGAATCAAACGCAACAAAGGCTTCGCGTATTTAATTGTACTCACGGAAACAATGCGAGACCACGTCGATGCCGAAATAGTCACAGCTCAGATCGACGAGTGGATGAAAGAACGCCAACAAGAAAACCCCCACACGTCGATAAAGGAACCTCCCTCATGGACCTAAACACACTACTCAACATGACGCCAGAGCAATTTGCTAAGGCCGAAAAACCTCAAATAAAACGAACACCCCGAAGGGTTCCCTCTAAGCCGCGTGAGGCAATCACACCAGAGTGGACGAAAAAACAGCGTTTCGCCATGATGACCGAAGCCGTAAAACAACCACTCATCTTAGTCGACCTAGACAATACTCTCATGAAATTTACTTGGCCAGGAATAGAACGATATGATTCCTTTGTGCTTGGCGAGCCTCTGCCAGGCTCACAGGAACTGTGTCGCAAGCTGGTCCAACTAGGTACAGTCGAGGTAACAACATCTCGGATGGTTCTAACCGAATTCACCTCAACACGTCCTGTAACAGGAAATCCCCAACTGGACTTGTCTCGTCACATTAAGAAGTGGCTAGTAAACAACGATTTTCCCCTAAACATGGAAGTCTCGCTACACCGTAAGCCATTTTGCGTCGCATACATTGGCGACGAGACGTTTCACCCCTTAAATCAGACGCTAACACAGGACATCGAGTACCTGTGCAATAACTATAGAGAGGCCCACCAAAAATGAAAGGCCAACTAAATGAAACTCCAAGCCTACGACAGCAGATCAACGCCGTTCATGGAACTTACCACGTCGGCACAGAAGGAATTCGTCATAGCACTCCGACGCCAACGCGAGGAACTAGCACGCGAAAAGAAAAAGTCTCCTCCCAAACGCAAGGCCAAAAGTCCGAATCCCATCAGCCTAAATCGCAAAGACCCGGAACGCCGTGCGATCCTACGCATGTTAAAACAATCGTAGACAGAGTTTCGGGCGGCATGATCGTAAAGATGTCCACATCTTACGGGATTCCTATTGAAGATTCCTTCCAAGAATGTTACATCCAAGTTCATAATTTGAACGCAGAAGAACAACACATCGAAGGTCTAATCTATGTCGTATGCAAACGAACTCTGATAAAACTCGGCAAGAAGCAACGTCGCATTCGTGAAAATGAAATCTCAATGGGAAACATGGAACCCTTTGACATAGTAGATACATCTCTACCAATACACAACGAACTCGATTCAGAACTAACGGAGTTAATCTCACGAACCTACCTAAGTGAAAGGAGCATAAAAATCCTATATCTACGCTATTTCTGTGACTTTTCACTCCAGAAAATCGGCAATTATGTGGGTTGTTGCCGCGAGAATGTACGAATTGAACTAAAGAAGATCCACAAACTACTCAAGGAGACACACCAGAATGATCAAAGTAGATCCAAAAGGACTTAAAAAGCCCCTTTACATCTCACACTCCGGTCTGACAGACTGGCGTAGATGCGAAGCAAGGTGGTACTTCAAACACCAATTACAACTACAACTCGACGAATCACGGCCACCATTAGAATATGGTGCTGCACTCCATCGCGCGATGCCTTATGTCCAGCGTGGAATGCTAGACACAGCACACCTAACATTTAGGGAAAGTTGGAAAGGCTCAGGGTGCGAGGAGGATGAAAAGAGAAACCTCCTCAATGCCAGTAAAATGTTAGAAAACTGGAACTCTACCCGTGTCGAGATGAATAACATCCCATATGAAATCATCGAACCACCAACTGCCGAGAAGCTAATGCTAAACGATCAATACTCGGACCAGGAGTTCGGATTCGTGGTCGAGTTGAATGAGACTGGTATACCTTTTGTGGGTCGTATCGACGCTGTAGCCCGGTCCAAAGACACAAAGAAGATATGGGGCGTAGAATACAAAACTACGTCAGAACTAGCTCAACGCTTTATGAACGCCTGGGACATAAATTCACAGATTTTGTCCTATGCGACGGTGTTGGAAGTGATGTTCCCTGAAGAAGACGTCGAGGGGTTCTACTTGGAAGCCATACGAGTTTCTAGGACCGAACCCAAAAACTTGTGCATACCCATATTCGTCTCACCCCACCAGATGGAACAGTTCATCTCACTGTACAACCAGACATGCGAACAGATTCTCAACGCCCTTGACAAAGGCGAGTTTGTTCAAGACATAACCGCATGTACTTGTTACAACCAGTTCGGCCAGCCTGGATACAAATGCGAGTTCACCATGCTATGCAAAGAAACCCCCGAAGACTGGACTAAGTATTTGCCAGCCTATACCCAACGAAAGAAATCCCCGTTCCGTGTAGTAATGGAGGAATCAAAATGACAATGAAACTAAAACGGAAGAAATCTATTAACACTAACCCAAAGGAACTTCTTCATGAAACTGGCTGACTTAATGAAAGACAAAAAATATTACCCGACGATCTTATTGTACGGGCCACTTGGAACAGGCAAGACAGCGTTCATCACCCAAGCCGGCGAAGATGGTCTAATTCTGGACTTTGATCGTGGCCTGAAAACCGGTATCGGAATGAAAGACCAGTTCAGTGACAAGCGTCGAGTTGTGGACATAGCTGTAACTTCTGACGGTGAGGACTTTTATGAAGACGACCAGACAAAAGCAACCAAATGGCCTAAAGCTCAGTCGTACATTCAGAACCTTTCTAACAAGTGTCGACAGGATCCATCAGCATGTCCTCGCATAGCATGTATCGACACATTCACAGGCCTCGTCAAAACGTGTCGAGCAAACATACAGAAACGCTCAGGCAAAGTCGGCAAGCCAATGGAAATTCAGGACTGGGGCCTGATGTTCATAGAAATAGAACACTTTCTAAACACCTTCAGATCCCTTCCGTGTGTTAAGATTGTAACTGGACACGACATGACCCTAGAGGACAAACAAGGGAATTTACTAGGACGCAGACTTTTGTGTCCTGGCAAAAAGCTTCCTACTGATGTCGCTGGATTTTTTGACGATGTGTTCTATGCCATAAAGAAGAAAAAAGGTCCAAAGGTTGAATATATTCTCACCTCCAACACCGTGTCGGCTGAGGTCCGCACACGCACTAACTACAAAGACGACTTCAACATGGACGACGGTCTAAATGAATTCCTCAAATGTCTAGACTATGTCGATGGAATGACTTTATAGGAGACACAACGTGGACGCGGTGGAATTTCATTGTGTCTACAGAACCTAACCGTGTAGCAGATGGACACGAGAGCCATCGCCCGAGTTAAGTTCAACCTACGAAATGGGACAAGTGTCCCGGAAGGAACTCAACATGAGCCCTTTACTTCAGACAAATCTTACAGATGTGGATCCGTCAGGGCCGCCCCAACTGGCAGCTCAGTACTACCCTGCCTTGACGATCCGGAAGGCCAGTGTCGGTCGCGATGATGCCAAAGGCTATTTGTGGCTCGACGTCTCACTGGTGGATGGAAATGAACAAGTGCCCGGAATGCACTCCGAGCGTTTTTTCATCTCCGCTGACCCCCAGGAAAACTGGAAGCTGAAAAGGTTGTTGATTGCTTGTGGCAAAGACGACCTTGCTCAGGCAGACGAATGGGATCCCGATGACTTGACTGGTGCATCGTTTCGCGGGATCATAACGATGCGGTCATACACCAAAGATGGCGAGACCAAAGAGGCCACCAAACTGGCTAAGATTCTTCTCGCCGAGGATCCTGATCCCGCAACAGTGTAAGTTTACCTCCTGAGAGTGGGCTGGAGTTGGTGTGTCTCCGGCTCTGGCCCGCTTCTCACTTTACAAAGGACATTAAGATGCGAGCGAAAGTTGGACAATTGAGTCTATTATTGTTTGTGATTTTGTGTGTCGCACTGTTAACTGGTTGTGACGATGACAAAGTGAAACTAGCAGACGGGACCATCGTTGACATCAGCGATTTGCCGCCCGGAATCGATCCGGACAACATGGATGTGGCAACCATAGAAGACATAATCGAGTACCACATCAACCGCAACGAAGAAGTGATCGATCTAATTCCATATGGCTCGGCCATTAGCGGAGTTGCCCTTGGCATCATCGGTATGCTTCGTAAGACCAAGCCTGAGAGGGAAGCATTGAGAGAGATCTTCGATGGCATCGAAAAGACAAATGGATCGAGCGAAGCTGTGCTGAACAACCTCTCAGCCACAATGAGTCCGAAGTCTAAGGGCGTGGTTGAATCCTTGCGTCGTGAACGTGCCATAGCCGACGTAAAAAAGAATGGTGGCAAGCGTAATGGAAACGGAACCGCACACGCGGCATAAAGTTTCTGAGGGCAGTTGGCCGTAGTGGGTAACGGCGAGTCCGGCAGGACTTTTGGCCCCCTTCCGAGGCTTCCCAGCCTCATTGGGTGTTTTTGCCTGCCGGGTTTGCACACTGTCAGGTTCGATTCCTGGCCTGTCCATTTTGGACGCTCGGGCGTACGAGCGACTACGACAAACACGACACAATGGGTGTTTGTTTAGGCTCACTGAAAGGAGACAGAGTATGAGCTGTTCAGGATCTTCCAAATGTACGAACTCTCAACGGGAATCGGATAGTTCCTCAGTGGAGTCCCGAGCGTCCACTCTTAGAATACAAATCGAACTAACATGACTATGTTGTATCACATCATATGTGTATTAGGATATTTTGTAACTCTATGGATGGTATATCAGAAAGGTTTGATTGATGGAAGTGCATCAGATGGACATCTTAGTCGAGGACCGGACCCGGAAGGACTTTGGGAACTTACAAGGCCTGAGCGAGTCAATCAAGAAACACGGACTCATACAACCCCTCGTAGTAGAACCAGACGGAACGCAATATCGTCTTATTGCTGGCGAGCGGCGTTTGCGGGCATGTCTAGCCGCAGGTTTAACAAATATCCCGTGCGTTTTACGCGAGGAACTTAAACCCCTTGACAGGAAGGAACTCGAGCTTGAAGAGAATCTGCACAGGAAAGATTTTACGTGGCCTGAGCAGGTCGAGCTTGTTCGCCAAATCGACGAGATTAATCGTAAACGTCTCGGCTCAGCTATCGGCGGATCTCAACGAAACGAAGATAGGTGGAATACTGACAAACTCGCACAGAAACTCGATATGGCCAAGGGCGGAGTCAGCCAGGATATCCAGCTTGCGAATTTTTTGCTATCCAATCCAGACTACAAAGACAAGTTTGCCAAGCTTCCAAAAACCACGGCGTTTCGCAAGGTCAAGGAAATACAAAAACGTCAAAAGATAACCGACGATATCAAAACAGGTCGCCTAGTTCTAAACACCCAGCTTAGACACTGCGACGCTATTGAGGGAATGTCTCAACTGGAGAGAAACTCCATTGATCTTATTCTAACTGATCCACCCTACGGCACCCAAGCTGTTCAGGCTGGTAAAGAACGCTTCGCAGACATGGTCCAGGGAGACAATCTTACCGAGAACTCTGTAATGGCTTTGCTGGAGGAATTCATCAAACAATCCTGGAGAGTCCTCAAGCCAGGGCATCACCTATACATGTTTTTTGCACTCGAGTATTATAACTTCCTAGTTCAAACATTGAACGCAGAAGGTTTCCTAGTGAACCGTTACCCGATCATATGGGCGAAGACGAAGCCAACCACCCCTGCAACAGGGCTGAACTTCATGCGTTCATGGGAACCGTGTTTGTTTGCAATAAAAGACTGCGAGGACAGGGGTGATTTGCTTGCGTTGGGTGAGTTTTCTAATGACCTGATGTCCTATGAGATGATCCCGCCACGCGAACGAGTCCATGTTTTTGAGAAGCCACAAAAATTACTTAGTTACTTGATCAAGCTTTCCACTCACCGCATGGATGTTGTTCTCGATCCCTTTGCAGGAAGTGCTTCTACGCTCATCGCAGCATACAATATGGAACGTAAAGGAATAGGATTCGAATCCAACCCTGATCACTTCGCCAATGCACAATCTCGGCTAAGTGATTCTACAGAGGACTTGCCAGATGAAGATTGAACTACGATGCCAGACGTGTGACAACACTGTACGAGAACTAGGCTCAGAAACCTACTACGACGTAGACTGCCAACAAATTCATTTGCTTGTTGAACCCTGTCCCCAATGTTTGTCGGATGCATACGACGAAGGCTGGGACGCTTGTCAGAAGGAGACACAACAAAATGCAGGAACAACACAAAACCCTAATACTGGAACTCCAGAACAAACAAATGAAACCCGGATTTCAGACTGACTTCATGGAGAGTATGAACAAGCGTGTAGAAAACGGCTGGGATCTAACCGACAAACAGGCCAAAGTGCTTGAGAACCTCCACGACGAGCATTGTGGCAAAGTCCAAGCTCCGACCAAGCCAAGCGGCGGTAAAGTCCAGGCCAAACTAAGCTCCACCGAACAAACTCGACTCTACTTGGAAGACCGTGAGATGAAACTCATCATATGTGGCCTGGGCAAGTTCGCATTCGACGAAGTTACTAAGGACGTTGATTATGCTGACTCACACCTGGACGATGAGCCACCCACTGAGGATGAGATAATTGCCCTAGCCAACAACCTGATGCGTGACTTCCAGACCCAACGTAAAATAAGCCTCGGCCGTAACGAGCCCTGCGAATTTCTCTCAGACATTCCTTCATGGTACCGGCGGATGCAACGCCAAGAGGAGCTTTCAAAATGAACGAACCAAAACTAGCGGTGCGAGTGATGCGTAAATGGATCACGGGCGTGGTTTTGTTTTGTTGTTGCTCCACCGCCTTTTCGCAATCGTTCTTCAATCAGGCCCGACTTGACTTCCTTGAAACTAAGTGGGCAACTGATCCCAACGCCATAGAATACGTTGACAATATAACAGTGCATTCTCGGACTGTTGAGTGGTGGCTCTATGCTGAGACACGACCTGTGTACGAGTCCTATGAAGCCACGATGATCCACAGATGGATGGTAGCAGATTTAGCCCAACCTCATTCTACGTTTGTTGGATATCATTCCGCGAAGAGTGATTGTCCCTATGTGTTTGATATTCAAGTGAAGGTTGGTCCAATTGAAACTTCGAAGCGTCCTGTTAAACGCCGACGAGGCTATTCATTCTATGAACTAATCCAAGCGGGAAAATAACTTTATGCTAACTAATGTTGAAAGGACGTGGCATATGCAATAACCTGTGCAAAAATGATGTTAGAAGCCATAACAAGATTAAGACCTTTGTTTATGGCGACTTATCCAATCTGTATGTCTTGAACAGGAACACAGGGTGTGTTCCATCCCGCTTGGATTTTTTAGAAAGGATTCGCTCAATGAGTGCCGCGACAAGAGTACCAAGCTATGGACCAACAGACGCTAAAATAGCCATTGTTGGTGAAGCTCCAAGAGAAGATGAGATACGAAAAGGACGTCCCTTTATAGGTGCATCAGGCAACTTGCTTGGTGTCATGCTAAGCGACGCCGGCATTGATATCACTGAATGTCGTCTGCTGAACGTATGTGAGACCCGTCCACCTGGAAACAAATTCGACAAATACTTTTACACTGACGGTCGTCCCAGTAAAGAACTATTGCGTGAGCGTGAACGCCTAACACAGGAACTTCTAGATCTTAAACCCAATGTGACGTTGTTACTTGGAAACGAATCTCTCAAGGCCCTCACCACTAAGAGCGGAATCAACAAGTGGCGAGGAAGCATTCTCTCCGTTCAGACAGGCAAGGTGGTGTGCTCTTATCACCCTGCCTACATTTTACGTGATTACGACGTCAGGCCCATCGCACAGTTTGATATGCGACGCCTTGCTGCAGAATCCAAGTACCCGCATGTCATTAAACCCAATATAACCCTGCACACCGAGCCAACGTTGGACCAGGTTCTAGGCTTCTTCTCCCGCAAGCCTGATATCTGCACGTTCGACATTGAGACGATAGGGAGGTCGATTCGGTGTGTGGGGTTTTCAACAGACGGTAAGGAAGCCCTTTGTGTACCGTTTCGTCGACTCAACATGAAGGTCGATACCAATAAGATTCAGATGATACACACACCCAGCGATAACCCTCATTATTGGAGTGAAGAAGATGAAATCAAGGTCATAACCGCAATGAACAAGTTTTTTGCCCGGACCCAAACCCGCTTTGTGGCACAGAACTTCTCGTTTGATGGACCCCTTATGGAAATGGAGTTCGGCACACGCATTGCAAACTATTGGATGGACACACTCCACGCCCAACACTGTGCGTATCTAGAACTACCAGCATCGTTGGATTTTCTAACATCCATATACACGCGTCTCGGTTACTACGCTGATTACAACGCCGGGTCGGACTATGAAACCTGGCGATACAACTGCATGGATGTTATCGCAACCTACCAATGTATCTCGCCAATCTTGCAAACCCTGCAAGAACTAGGCCAGCGTGAGTTCTACTTCAAACATGTACACCCTCTATCGAAGGCCCTTACTCGTGTTGGCTGTAACGGTGTGCTTATTGACGTCGAGAACCGCAAGGCCCTTGCACAGCCTATTGAAGACGAGTTGAAATCCCGTCTCGAGACCCTCAAAAAGCGTTTTGGTCGTGATGTTAATCCCAGATCCCCTGTCCAAGTAAAGGAGATTATCCGTGATAACCTTAAACGCAAAGTCCCTACGCGAGGTGGAAAAGAGACGACGGATGCTAGAGCACTGGACGAACTGCGTTCTCGTTACCCCGATGAATCCTTTTTCACTGATGTCATCGAGTACCGCGAACGAGGTAAGTTTCTCTCGACCTATGTGGAAGCAACCCTCGACGATGATCATAGGATGCGAACGTCTTACAATCCTTCGGGGACTAACACCGGACGAATATCTTCTTCTCAAACAATCTGGAAGACTGGGGGGAATCTCCAAAACATACCCAAGAGTGAGTTTCGTCGACTCTTCACTGTGGGCGAAGGTAATGTGTTCATCCATGCAGACTTATCACAGGCTGAGGCTCGAGTTGTTGCCTGGCTCGCGTTGGACAAGGAACTCGTTGGACGCTGGACCGATGATCCATTCTTCGACGTCCATTCCTATAAGGCCAGTCAACTATACAACAAACCTTTAACGGAGATCTTAACCGATGAACGAAGCAAAGCTAAAGCTTGTAATCACTCCGGTAACTACGGCATTGCGTGGAAAAAGTTTTCATATATTAGTGGAATCCCCCAAGTGGAAGCTAGACGTTTACTCGAAAAGCACCAAAGTAATTTCCACCTTCAAGCTTGGTGGGCGGACGTCAGAACTCGACTCGAATCTACTCGAACTCTTGCAACACCTTTTGGACGCAAAAGAATTTTCTACGGTCGCCTTGACGAAGAAACTTTCAGGAAAGCGTACGCGTTCGTCCCACAATCCACCGTCGGCGATATCGTCAATCGAGCAGTTATCCAGTGCGACGAACTCCTTGATCCCACCAGATGTCAAACAATCCTCCAGGTCCACGACGAAATTGACCTTGAGTGTGAAGCAGGCTACGCTCCTACAGCGATTGGCATTCTTCGCGAATCACTCGAATTCCCCCTTTATATCGACGACTCGCTGCCACCCCTGATAATCCCTGTGGAAATCTCAAGCGGTCCTAACTGGTGGGACCAGAAGGAGGTAAAATGATATGCCTCCAAAGAAAACTGCTAAGAAAGCCACCAAGAAAAAGACAGAGTCTAAAAAGGAACCTGTAGAAGAAACGATACGTCCAACAACCAGACTGTGTAAGGAAGGATTCTTAAAGACATATCTCAATTATGTCCAAAAAACCGAAGTACCAGATTACTTTGGGATGTGGTGTGGAATAAGTCTTATATCAATATGCCTAAATCGAAAATGCCAACTCGCGAACCACTGGCCCTTAATATTTCCCAATATGTATGTGATTCTAGTGGCTGGATCTGCCCTCCAACGCAAATCGACTGCTATAGGTCAGGCGATGCATTTGTTGTATCAGCTCGACGACCAGCCAATAGTTCTGGCTCAGAAAATGACGACCGAGGCTTTAATTGGTTCTTTGAGTGGGACCCTGGACACAATGACCGCATCGGGCAAACTCGCATCGAAGGACTTAAAGGCTCAGGCAATAATCGTGGCGGATGAGCTTAGTGTGTTTCTTGATAGAGAAGCCAACACCACTGGTCTCATTCCGTTCTTAACTAACATCTGGGACACACAACAAGGTGACTTCGAATATAGGACTCGTGCGCGTAATGTGGAGCGACTTGTGGACCCGTATATTTGTCTACTCGCAGGTACTACTGTGGATTGGCTTAGACATGCTATCCCTGAAGACGCTGTGGGTGGCGGTTTTTCTAGTCGAGTCATCTTCGTTACTTGTGAAAAAAGTGAGCGAGTGGTACCCTGGCCCCACAAAGACGCGGAAGTAGTGGAAATGGAAGAGCGTCTGATACATGATCTAACACAAATCAGGCGTTTAAGTGGTGGGTTTGATGCCCATCCTGATGCTTATGCACTCTATTGCCAGCTGTACAAGGAATTCCAAGAAACTTCTCACCTAGTTCACGATAAGAATCTCCAAGGATACGCTGGACGTCGCCATGTCATGTTGATGAAACTAGCAATGATACATAGTGCTTCTCAATCCAATTCGATGATTGTAGAACTGAACGACATGGAAACAGCAAATGCCATCTTGGAACAAACCGAAGTACGTATGCCCACAATAACACAGATGCTTACATCAACAGACGCTGGCGAACAACTGGACTTTGTGCGTGGTGTGATCGAGAAAGCCGGTCAACTGAACCGCACCGAGCTGATACGTAAAGTAAGCCACAAGCTAAAAGCCCGAGATCTGGATGACATTCTCTCAGCACTAGTTCAGGGTGGCTATATCGACGCGATTCAT
>TARA_R100000808_G_C2154789_1_pt1 | contig 11010 bp, 17 predicted proteins | sample TARA_R100000808 | Tara Oceans TARA_R100000808 (sample SAMEA2622852) | marine metagenome | biome: marine biome (ENVO:00000447); feature: marine epipelagic mixed layer (ENVO:xxxxxxxxx); material: "saline water (ENVO:00002010), including plankton (ENVO:xxxxxxxx)" | depth 140 m | reverse complement strand
TGGTGGGGAAGGCGGGACTTGAACCCGCATAAGCTAATGCTCGACAGATTTTAAGTCTGTTGTGTATACCAATTCCACCACTACCCCACTTACGGACTTTCGACTTGTACCTTTTTATAGATTACGGTGGGACGCCCCATCTTTTGCTGCTTGGAGGTTCCTACCTTTTGAAGCTTCCCATCTGCAACTGCTTTGTTCACCTTGAGTTGAACTGATACAGGGGATAGCTTTCCCTCTAAGGAAGTGTAGACCTCTCTCACTGAAAAGGTGTTTTCAGGCCAATTCACACTAAAAGAGGGGCGACCTTTCTTACGAGGAGTGTTAGTAGTATTATTCATTGGGTAAATTATAAAACCTTTTATTATTAATGTCAAATATTATTTTGCATTTTTATCATTTTTGTGGGATATTATTTTATATGACTGTTTTAGAAGGCTCAGGCAAATTATTTGAATGGTTTTCGCAAAAGGATAAATTTAATTTTGATGAAGACATGGGAAAACTATTACCAAAAGCAAAAAAAGAAGAAAGGGCTGCAATTAAATGTGCTCTTGAAGAATTTGAAAAAATGGATGTTCTCAAATCTACAGATATCAACGCTGAAAGATACTGGATTTTAAACAAAAAATTTGATACCTTTGAGCAAGACCTCAAGATTTCACCCAAAACAGGATTACTTATTTCACAATTAATTAATAATTTTTGTGAAATTCTAGAGATAGAAGATGAAGAATGCGATCCGCGCAACATCACCGAACAAGATATTAATAATCTTCTGTTGATATGTTATCGCTTCATAGACAACAAGGAAACCGACCCCTCTAAAAACTAATGAAAACTCCATTTTTTATAGGTCTTTCGGGAATAGCTGGCTCAGGCAAGGATACCTTTTTTGAGTTTTTGAATTTAGAGTTACAAAAAAAAGACATAAAGGTTAAGCGTTACTCTTTTGCTGATCTGCTTAAAGATGAAGTGGCTCCATGGACTTTACAGCATTACAAAATTGATGCTCGGGACTGCTCTCGAGAGGACAAAGAAAAAATTAGACCATTTTTGATTTTTCACGGAACCTACAAAAGGTATACTAGCAACGGAAGACACTGGGTTAATCGTCTCAATGGGAGAATTAAGTGTGAACTAGAAGAGGATAATAATATACCTGATATTATTTGCATAACAGATATAAGATATAATCATTACCCCCTTGATGAAGTTTACTGGCTAAAAAAAGAAAAAAAAGGTGTTTTAATCCACATTAATCGCTATAAAGAGGGGAAAAAGCGCGTTGCGATGATTCCTGAAGAAGAAAAGCACACCCCCAAGGTAGAAAGAGCAGCTGATTATGTAGTGAACGTAAACACAGTAGAGAAAAGCAAAATGCCTGAAGTTATTAGTGCTAAAATTTGTCCAATATTGCGCTGGCTCCAGACCTCAAAAGAAGTAAGCGAAGGTGGCTATGAATGGCAAAAATCACTGACACAGAACTTGTAAAAAATGTAAAATTAAATTCCTGCAATAGCAGCTTAAAAGAATTAATTTACAGACACTCTGCTCTGTGTGTAGATATATGTAAGAAATATACCCCAGCCCTCCAAGCGTCCGGGGTTTCTGTTGATGACGTTTACAAAGATAAAGATTACATTGTTTACAAATCGGCGTTAAGCTTTAATCCTAATAAAAATGTAAAATTTTCTACATGGCTGGGAAATCAAGTTAGATACTATTGCTTGAACACTATTAACAAGAATGGAACCTTGCTATCAGTAGACACTGATCATCTTGATTATCTTTCGTCCCAAAAAGAAGATTTAAATGAAAAAAAATATGACCTAGAAATAGAATATGTTTTTACCATCTTATCCAAACTCAAAGACACCCGCATAAAAGATGTTTTTAATTATCGTTATTTTAAAACCAATAAAAACAAAATGCCTTGGTCTGAAATTGCGCTGAAAATGGGGATAAGCACCCAAACCGCCATTAATCTCCACAAAAGAGGAATTAAAATTTTAAATAAAAAAATGAATTCCAATGATCCTGACATTATATGAGTTCTTCAAAAAATATTAGCTCTCGTCCATATTTAGTGGGAGAAGATGGCAAAAGAGAAGCAGAAAACATTCTTAATGTAGAAAAGAATCTTAAGAATAAATTTTGCAGTCGTCCTTTTGATTTTTTCGAGGCCCAAGACCTAGGAGAAGGAAAGGTTTTTGTGTGTTGCCCTACGTGGCTCAACGTTGAGGTGGGAAAGTTAACTGAGCAGTCTGTTGATGAAGCATTCAACTCAGAAACAAACCAAGAGGTAAGAAAAAGTATTTTAGATGGTAGCTTTAAATATTGTAATCACAAACTATGCCCAATGATTCAGAATAACTCGCTGCCCAACAAAAAGGACATAACTAATGAACGTCATGTGAAAATAATACAGAACGAGCAAACCAAAGGTCTTGCTCCCATAGAATACAATTTATGTTATGATCCTTCTTGTAATTTATCCTGTCCAAGCTGTAGGGTAAATAAAATTTATTTAACTAGTGGCCCCCAGTACGAACGGAAATTAACTATCCAACAAAAAATAATTAATGAAATATTTGGAGAACCACATAAAAATTATTGCAAAGTTAATGTAACTGGATCAGGTGATCCTTTTGGGTCAAAAATTTTTAGGGAATTCCTGTTCAATATAGAGGGAGAAAAATATCCCAATATTGAAATATCCCTCCAGACAAATGGAGTGATGTTTACTCCAAAATACTGGAAGAAGATGAAAAAGATACACAAAAATCTTAAAACTATAATCATTTCCGTAGACGCCGCCACACAAGAAACTTATGATATAGTAAGGCGCGGGGGGAATTGGAATTTACTTTTAAATAATTTAGATTTTATTTCTAAGTTAAAACAAAAAAATAAAATTAATTTTTTAAGGTTTGATTTTGTTGTTCAGCGAACCAACTATAAAGAAATGGTAGACTTTGTAAAACTTTCAAAAAAATATAAAATAGATAATTGTTATTTTGGTTTAGTAAGTGATTGGGGCACATGGTCAGTAGAAGAATACAAGAAACATGCTATTTGGAAAAAAGATCACCCAGAATTTGAGGATTTTATGAAAGTTATGAGAAATCCTATATTTGATGAAGAAATAGTAAACCTTGGAAACATTACAGAATATAGAAACAATGCAAAATAAAATCCATTGCCGAAGAACATTGTATACAGGAGGCACTTTTGATTTATTTCATTTTGGTCATCAAAATTTTTTAAAACAATGCAAAAGGATTTCTGATTATGTAGTCGTGTCCCTTAATACGGATGATTTTGTAGAAAGATTCAAGGGTCATAAGCCAATTTTAAATTTTAAAGAAAGAGAACAATCTCTACATTACTGTAAGTACGTAGACAAAATAATTTTAAACGGTGCCGGTGAAGACAGTAGGTCATGCATACTTACAGTAAAGCCTACGATAATTGCCATTGGAGATGATTGGGCAAATAAAGACTACTATAAACAAATGGGGTTTGATCAACAATGGCTAGATGATAACCAAATTACCTTAGTTTATATTCCATATACGAGGGGCATAAGCTCAACAGAAATTAAAGAAAGAATCGTAAAGTCTCATGGAAAATAAAAAAATAGCCGTAATATTTGCGGGACAACCAAGAACTTTCAGATATACTTTTCAAAGTCATTTAAATTTTTTTAAGCTTGATGGTTATGAGTTTGATTATTTCATACATGCATGGAGCGAGCAGTGGTATAGAACGAAAACAGGTACCGACCTAACTAGTTCTAATCCTCTTATAGAAAACATAAATGAACTTAAAGATGAATTAATAAAAATTTACAACCCCAAAGCAATCACAGTTGAATCGCAAAGGGGCTCTGAAGACTTAATAAAGGACATGCAGTCACTAATGCATTTACAAAAAGCTTGTAAATGTTACCTTACTCCGTCCGGTGCTTTTTGGGGCGAGCAGACTATTGATCGGTGGCTAAATGGAACACATGCAGGACAAGTATACTCGTGGCAGAAAGCAGCCAATTTAAAAATAGCTTATCAACAAAAAAATGACATAAACTATGATGGTGTTATAAAATTTAGGTTAGACAATATACTGGATTACCACCCCGAAGTAAAAAAACAAAAATTTTTAGATCAAATTTGTAACTATGAAAGGGGTGGCTTCATAAATAGAAACAAAAATGATGAGCACAGAACAAGAATGAGATTCCAATGGCAAAACAAACCTTCAAAAAATTATTGGCACGTTGGAGATATGATGTTTGGGGGGCCAAGTCACATTTTTGATAAGTTAATGAAAGACATTTATATATTTCATATACGAAGCTACTGCAACATAATTGGAGATTTAAATGGCGAATGGTCTCACCTTGGGTCTTCGGAGGGGGTGTTAGGTAAAAAATTAGTTTTTGAAGAAATTAGTACAGACACTCTTCAAGTAGGTCACTTTCCATATAGAGACTACCATATAAGTTATCCTGATCAAAGCTATAAGGCTTTATGCCAAGTTCGTCAGAAAGCTGATGAAGGGCGCATTCTGAAGACGGAATTTTAAAAATGAAAATTGCTGTATGTATATTTGGTCAACCACGCTTCTTTAAAGAGGCAGCAGAATCTTTTAGAAAAGAATTCTTAGACATGCCTAATCACGAAGTTGATGTATTTATACATTGCTGGGATGAGGTGGGTTACACGCCAGACGATGACATAAAAGAAACCAATGAGAAACCCGATGCCCAAAGACTCAAAGATGACATATGGAATAATTACGGTGGTAAAACTGGCAACATAAAATCTATAGAAATAGAATCGCCAGAAAAAAAGTTTTATGAAATTGCCGATAGCTTAGGAAAAGTAATCGAAACTATTAGGGATGAAAGGCTCTACGAAGATGCAGACTGGCGCAAATACATGGGTAAACTCAAATTAAAAGGGATGAATAAAAAGTTCACTGATTGCGCTGTCGTAAGAATTGCAGGTGGGAAAGTTTTAAGGTATGAAATGGGTCAATTTTATAGCATTTCTAATGTTATACAGCAGAAGGCTTTTTACGAAAAAGAAAATGATTTTAAATATGATTTAGTAGTCCGTGTTAGAACTGATTCATTTTATATACCTTTCGAGCTCTATGGAAATAATGAAGATGAGTATTATAAAGATAAAGAAAAGTATTACTCTTTATTACACACTTATTACGATGGAATAGGCTTAATGGGGCACGGCTTAAAACTTATTTGCGGCATTGGTAATGGTTCACTGTTGCCGGGAAAGGAAAGAAAAGACACAGGTTACTTTACTGACCTTGAACATGTAGAATTTAATAATGGTAGATTGATTAATCTAGTTAATGCTCCTTACGAAAAGGGGCCAGCTATTTTAGAAAATATATTAGACCAAAATGGCATGTTTTCATTTCCTTGGAAAATTCACCTTAAAGATTGGATACTAATGGCTGATTCAGACACAGCGAACAGAGCGTGGGGTGCTTCGTTAAGTACTTATATGGCTTTTGCTATAAATGATTTAATTAGGTTTTTGGGTAGAAAACAGGTTGGGTTTATGCCGGGTGGAGAAGTTCTAAATGGCTTGTGTGGGTTACTTGGCAATGCGAAAATGTGCGCTGTACCAGATTATACGAAAGAACCTAATATTGACGGTCTCAAGGTAAACCGGTGGAGTGGTTTAGATTTAGAAAGAAACAAAAAAAGGACATTGAAGATTGTACACACTAATATAGAAAAAAGAAAAGATAATTTTATTGGTAAGCGCGGAGAAGGTAATTTACATGTCCCACACGGGGGAGAGGCTATGCCCCACGGCACACACAAGGAAATGGTTCGAAGGTTAATCTTATACGCAAGGTCAAATCTTGATAAAGAAAATATAATTTGCAAAATATTTTGCAACAATAAAAAAAATGAAAACCGCAGCATTCATTCCAATTAAAAGTAACTCAGAAAGAGTGAAAGGCAAAAACTTTGTAGAGCTCTGCGGAAGAAAATTATACGAACACATTATTCTTAATGTTAAAAAAGCAAATTGTTTTGATTCTATTTATGTAGACACTGATAGTCTAGAAGTTAAAGATTTTTGTGATAAAAAAGGTGGGATTTTCATAATTGAAAGAGAACCTCGCTTGGCTTCAAATAGTGCAAATGGCAACGACCTTTTAAATTATCATGGTAAAAAATTTCCTGCTTATGATTTATATTTTCAACTGTTTGCTACTGCCCCCTTTTTAAAGCCACAAACTATCGCAGACTGTGTTCACAAGTTATCTACTACTAATAATTTTGACTCTATATTAACTGTTGTAGAAGAATTCGGGTGGTACTGGGTAAATGGTGTCCCTGTAAATTATAGGCCCGGGGTTTTACCAAGAAGTCAAGATGCTGTGCCCGTTTTAAAAGAAACAACTGGACTCTATGGAGTAACCAAGGAAGCTTTGAATAAATATCGGTGTAGAATAGGGGCTAAACCGTTTTTTAATAAAGTTACCAAAGTGGAAGCAATTGATTTAGATACAGCAGAAGATTTTAAATTTGCTAATAGCTTTGGGCAGTGCATGGAGGCTGAAAGTAACTTACCATCCCCTTGGATATATGACGACGAATGTGTATAATTGATAAATTAGAGTGCGCTTTCATTCCTCTGTGTAAGGTAGCGTCTAGTAGTCTACTCACTCATTTCGCAGAAGAGGTCTATGACGATGAATATCTGAATAATTTAAAACAAAAAACAACAGCATCTACATACAGGGGGATATTGAGAAAAAAAATGCATAATGATTTTGATGTTAATTATCGTACCCCCGATAACAAACCTAGGCTTGAAAAGTATTTTTCTTTTGCTTTTGTAAGAAATCCTTGGCACCGAATAGTGTCGGCATATTTACAATTCCTGAGGTGGAAAGAAACTCAATTAAAGACGCAATCAGAAAGAAAGGATTTTGCAGGACTATCTGTTTTAAAAATGATGGAGTTAATGGATAATAATTTTTCTTTTGAGAGCTTTGTTAATTTTGTAAAAAATATAGAGAGGAATCACTCAGAGGAAGTAAATCATCATTGGCGTTCCCAAGTTGGTAGACTTTACATTGAAGGTTTACATCCCATTGATTATAATTTTATTGGTAGGTTAGAATCAATAGATAAAGATTTTTTCTATGTCGCAGACAAGCTTAACTTAAAACACAAAACCCTTTCAAACTTTAATCATTTTGAAGAATACAACTACAAAGAATTTTATACGAATAAAAAATTGATAGATGATGTAGCAGAATATTACACTAGAGATATAGATGTGTTTAAATATGAGTTTGATAACCCATCATATATCGTCCACCCTTAGGCTAATTTTCATCCCCGTTTTAAAATTCGTTTTTTTTGAATTTGAAGATCAATTAATAATTTTTTTGGATAAAATTTTTATTACAAATTGAGATATATTAAAAGCTCGGGGTAAGTAAGTTGTACTAAAATTTCTTTCGCTAAGTCTTCAGGCAAGCTGTCAACCTTAAACCCCTCTTCTTCTGCCCATGACCATTTTTTCATATTTATTTTAAAAGGATAAATTACATTAGAAGATTTGTCTTCCATAAGAACTAAAATTACCGGTCGTGAGCCTACCGAAATCAGTGCGACATTTTCGAGACCGTAAGGATAATTAGTAAAAGGTAAATCCTTCGTTTCGGCTTGGTGTTTAATCTTTAAAACTTCTTTTGTTAACGTGGGATGCACTTTATTATTTACACCAAAAGGAAGCAAATCAGTGTAATTAATAAGACAATGAAATTATGCATTATTATAGATGTACAGACTGCGAGCCTAGCGCAAAGAATAGACTTCTCTACTCCCGTTTAGATGGAAGAGAAGACAGGGTTGTCTATAAATGTCCTCATTGTAATAAAGAATTTAGTTTTTCACGCGATTTCCCTACTCCACATAAATGTAAAGTCAAATATGGCTAATTTAAACCAGAAAGGAAAAAATCATGTATTATTACCAATGTCCCTACTGTTCCCCCTCCCAAGAAAACAGACTAGAGGAATCAGTACAAGAAAGAACTAAGGGAAAAATTTTCCCTAAGAAAATCAGCATAAAGTCAATGAAATGTAAAAAATGTAAGAATCTTTTTAGCATTACTCCTGAATTTCTTAAAGAGCAAAAAAGAAAGATAAAAGATGGATAATTTTTTATTCTTTTTTTAGAAATAGACTTAAGGCACCGCTATAATATAGCAATTATGAAAACTTTTTTATCTCTTTTTATGTGTGGAATTCTCACCGTTACAACTGCGGTGGGTGAAAACAAGACCATTGCAGAGCATTTACAGAATATATCGGTTACTATTCGGGCCGAAGGACAATTTACAGCAGGAGAAGGTTCTGGGGTTATTTTTACACGAAAAGATTCACAAGGAAATTTGGTGAACTTTATTTGGACTGCCGCCCACGTCATAGATAACCTCCGTGCCGAAAGGAAGGTTTTAATTAATGGTAGTCCTAAAACCCTAGTGGAGTTTAAAGACCCAGTAGTTATTAAAGAAATTAGACAAAACGGGAGAACGGTGGGAAGACTTCAGATGGATGCAGAGGTATTAAAATATAGCGATGCCACTGATGGTCATGACCTTGCGCTCCTTCGTATTCGTAAGCTTAATTTTGTTACAGACAGTGTAACATTCTACCTTGATAAAGAAATCCCTTCCTTGGGCACCGACCTACTTCACGTTGGCTCTCTATTGGGCCAATTAGGTGCGAATTCCATGACAGACGGAATTTACTCGCAACATGGTAGAATTATCAAAAGCCTTAATAAGCACGTGTTCGATCAGACAACTTGTGTCGCTTTTCCCGGAAGTTCTGGGGGTGGAATTTTCCTGAAGCGCGATGGTAAGGCGCGGTATGTAGGAATGTTGGTGCGCGGAGCGGGAGAGGGTTTTAATCTTATCGTACCTATTCGCAGGATGGTTGACTATTGCAGCAAACATAAAATTATGTGGGCCCTAGATTCTAAAGTAGCAATGCCTGACGAGGAGACTCTTCAAAAGATGTCTATCGAAAATACCCCCAAGGAAAAGAAAGAAGAAGAAAAAGCTAAAAAAGAAACAGATGAAAAAGCCTTTCCACATATGATTCGTATTATTAAAATTAACCCAACTTTAATTAATAAAAGGATAAAACAATGAAAAAAGTAATTATTTGTCTATTTGTAGCTGCTTCTGTAGCTATGGTGGGATGCCGCGATGCGGCTACCTGTACCAAGTGTTCATGTAACGCTGGGTGCTGTGACTCGGGCTCTTGTGCGGTGGAAAACTGCTCGTGTGCCTGTACCAAAGGGTAAAAACATTTCACTTTTATTTACCAAAGTGTAAATAATTGAAATGAAAATTGAGAAACAGAGCCATGACACGTGGGAAGTAGACTTTTCTGACGAAATCCGTGACACACGCCAACCCTTTAGTGTTGCCAACGGGAAAGAAAAAGACTGTGGATGCGGAGAGGGTTGCGGCTGCGATGAGACTGAGGGGGCCGAACGCTTTGGTGGCAAAAAGCGCAGTGCTCTCAAGGATAGCGACTTCCTAGACCCAAAACGCCGCTCTTTTCCCGTCATGTCTTGTAAGGACGTAAAAGACGCGGTGAGTACGTGGGGAATGTACAAAGGCTCCATGAGTTTCGAGCAATTCAAGGAGAAGCTTACAAGACGTGCCAAAAAATTAGGGTGCGAAACCTCTCTTCCTGCCAAATGGAAAGGTGAATCTAAGTCTGCCCACAAAACTAAAAAAGAATGGGACAAAATCGACGAAAAAGAACTCAAGCGTGATACAAAAAAAGAAAAGGTGCAACACGAAAAAGATGCCCTTAAAGACGACAAAGAAAAAATTAAAAAGCTTGAAAAAGGAAAACCCTCTGAAAAGAAAAACATCGAAATCCACGATATTAAAAAAGACGAGCAGTACGACAAGAAAAACAAAAAAAAGTACAGCAAAGGTGAAAGCTATCGACATCAACAAGAGACCTTAGAACATAAAGAAGGACTACAAGATGCGTGGGAACTCGCTCGTGACAGTCGGCTTCAGAAAATTAAGCACCATCAAGATGCAATTAAAAATCTTCAACAAGAAATCCAACAGCTAGAGAAAGATCGGCGCGAAGACCTAAAAGACGTAAAATTTGAAAAAAAGTAATTTCAAATGCCACTCCCATCTAAAAAAAGTAAAGAGTCTCAATCAGACTTTGTTTCTCGATGTATGAGTGACCCCGTCATGAATAAAGAATTTCCCAAAGACAAGCAGCGTGCTGCTGTATGCTACAACCAATACAAAGAAGCCAAAAAGTCCAAAGGTTCAGAAGTTAACGAAGATGATTGGTTTGAAATTTCAGAAGACCCCTTTATTCTGTATTAAATAAATCCCCTCCCCCAAACACACAGTAAGAAATACTTCTATCTTGAATAAAAGATTCTTCATATAGGTAGCTTATTATATTTTTGATGTCCCTATCGTTGATTTCGTCCTGTGGGTCATAAATATATATCTTATCCAATTTCCAGCATCCTGCTGTATCGTATTCGACATCTACCACAAAACCATTTATAACGATTGATTCCATGAGACAAGAGATTTTATATCAGTTAAAAGCGAATTAACTTCCGGGAACCTAATAGAACTTCTTTTAATGGTAAGGGGATAATTTAACTCAGTATCCAAACGAATTCCCTCTTCTTTTTCCTCGGGGGTAACGTACTCATCTACACAGTCCATCAGCCCAAGTTTTTTCATGTAATAAAAATAAGGGTCTTTCATTTCTTGCTCTACCTCCAAAAGAACTCCTAAATATAAATCTAATTTAGAAACCATCGTGATATGGCGTAACGCTAGCACATCACTCGGAGGGGTGTCTACCAACTGAGATACAATAATCAAATTCACAATATTCTTTACACTCGTGTAATTAATAATGTGAGAGCAAAGCCCACAA
>TARA_R100000808_G_scaffold23356_1_pt1 | contig 11024 bp, 7 predicted proteins | sample TARA_R100000808 | Tara Oceans TARA_R100000808 (sample SAMEA2622852) | marine metagenome | biome: marine biome (ENVO:00000447); feature: marine epipelagic mixed layer (ENVO:xxxxxxxxx); material: "saline water (ENVO:00002010), including plankton (ENVO:xxxxxxxx)" | depth 140 m | reverse complement strand
TCAGTCAGCGACGAGCTTCTTTCTTCAATAGAGACAGCCAAGGGGCTAAGAAAAGGGGTAAGCGAAGAACAGGTACTTAGTGTTTCGACAGAAATAGCCTCTCGATATAGAAGAATCGACGGCAGCAGGAATGTGCTAAACGATTTGGTTTCGGCCTTGCCTGAGGGCGAGGGGGGTGTTTGGCTAACAAACATACTGAACACCATTAAGCGTGGTTGGGATACTCGCCCTAGCGCTGAACCTGATTCTGTAAGAACCCTTCTTGGTAGAATAAGCACTGAGATACAAGGAAGAGGTTGGGGATCTTCGCTGAGAAAACAAGAAGAGGTTTTTGTCGAGGCTGCAGACGCTCTTATTTCTGAGTTGACAGAAGCCCTTAGAGTTAACAGTTTCTTTAAAAGGGAAATGACAGAGGCGGGGCGCACAGATTCGTTGGCGTACATCGAGTCTTCCTTAGACGATTTCGTAAGCAACTTGGAAGCTCTCAGGGACTCTGCCCGTGGAGGGTTCCTTACGTCGTCGGAAGTTCCGCAATTTGCGGTTAGAAGCACTCCGACGAGCGTAGCTTTGCGACCTTCCCGCTCGGAGGCCCCTGCCGGAATTACTCCGGTAAAGACGATAGAGACTATTGGAGGACAAAGCGTAACGTCCAACGTGTTCTCACTTCCGGGTGGGAGAATCAAACTCTATGAGGATTCTCCTTTTGCGCCTAATAGATCTCACTCCATTGTAGATTTTGTTGTCGATGAATCTGAGCGTGGACAAGGAATCGGTAGCCGTCTTGTTGATGAAGTTCTCAGAACGTACCCAGATAAAGAAATATCGGCCCAAGTGTCCAGTTTAGCGTCATTGAGGGTGTTTCATAACAAAGGGTTTCGTCACGCTGGTGAAGAGTTAGCTTTTGAAGACCTCGTTCAAGTTTGGAGAAATGAGGGCGGTAGCTTGAACATGCGGCGAAGCGCCGCTGCTCCTCCTGCGTTACCGCCCAGCGACTCTCGTCTTGTTCAGGACAACTACCTTGGAGATTTAAGCCGCTTCAGCCCAACTATGTACCGCGAGGTTAGCGGCAGCGAGGTGCTGAGTTTCTTGCCGGGTGCCAGAAGCCGTGTTGACATGCGCCGAGAAACTTTCTTTTCTAATGATCCAACCCTCGCTTTGGCTCAAGGGAGGGGCGGTTTTGTTGTAGAGGTTGAGTCATCAGGACTTCAAGGAAAACTGAGTAAAAGAAAACCCGGATGGCAGGCGTCTTATGATCAATTTGGAACAGCGGAGTTTATAGCCAAGCACAATGAGCAGGCTCTCTATCAAGGCGCTGTGCGGTCTATCGAGGTCAAGCCGAATGCTCAGATAAGCCGATCTGAAAGAGCGCGTTTGCGTAGGGGCTTGTCTGAGTGGAACAAAACAGAGCTTCCCGACGGTACTGTTCGGTACACACCTCCAAGGGCAGATGTTCCGGAAGTGCAGAAGAGCGCTGCTCCCGTGAGGGCAGACATCGACACCCCCGAGTTTAGGAACTGGTTCGGTGACTCTAAGGTGGTTGACGACGCGGGTGAGCCCTTGGTTGTGTACCATGGCTCGGACATCGCAATAGACACTTTAGATCCTTCTAAAGCGACACAAGCTGAGCGTTACAGCAATGTTTTGTTCTTTTCTACCGACGCTGAGACAGCAGGTCGTTTTTCGGGAACGATTAGCAAGAAAGGCGTGGTCAGGGACAGAAGAGGAGGTAGAAGAAGAGGAGCTGCAGGGAGGGCAATTCGTCCAAATATTACCCCCGTTTATTTACGTATAAAAAACCCGTTTGATCCTAGGGTTGTAGACATTGACTCTTTTGTTTCCTCTCAGGGTTTGTCCATGTCTGTTGAAGACATAGCTTCCCTCAAAAAAGGCGACTACAGTATTATGGAAAGGCCCAGTGTGGCCAAGGCGATCAGGGACGCCGGGTACGACGGCACGGTCAGCAGAGAGATCCGGTTTCGGGGAGAAGACGTCGAAGGCGCTTGGAACTACGGTGTTTTCGAAGCGTCTCAGATACGGAGCGTTTTTGGTCCTACCGCCGCAAGACGGTTCACGCCTGCGAGGGGAGGGACTTTTGATCCCTCCGATGCTCGTGTTCAGCGAAGCGCTGCTCCTCCCACTGCTGTTCCGCCGACAGGTTCTGGCTTGTCGATGCGTATGCTTAACGACATCGAAGACGGTAGGGCAGTTCTTCGTGCTTTTGATGATTCTGAGACGTTTGTTGATTTAGTTCAGTCCATCGGTCAGGTGATCCGAAGGGACATGGATCAACAAGAACTAAACGAGCTACTGGTTTTCCTCAAGGGACCGCCCCACAAACTCGACGTAGACGTCAGGGGAGCCAACTTTATCGGGCCAGATGCCGTTCGCGCCGAGCAAGTCTTCGCTCAGAGCTTTGAGCGGTACGTTCGCGGCGGCGAAGACATTGCTCCAAGCAAGGGTCTCCGAGGAGTTTTCTACCACTGTCGAGTAGCTTTGGGCCACATCTACGCTGGTATTAGGGCAGACACAGATTTGGGAATAGCAGTTGCTCCTGAAATCAGCGCTGTTTTGGACAGAATGCTGACCGACGTTCCTACTGCTGGTAAGGTCAAAGATTTTCGACGTGCCCTCGTTATGAACCTTAGGGGAGTCGCTTCGGGAAGGTTCGAAGGTTTGGGAAGAGCCGTGAAGGACACTCCCATCGGGGTAAACGCAGATCTAGGATCAGTTAGCGTTGCTGCCAGGATATCAGAAGAACTACGACGTCTCACTAAACCCTCAGACAAGGACGTAACCCTTCTGACAGAAGAAGAGATAACCAGCCAGATAGACGACTTAATTGATCAGGTCTCTAGGCCCGGTAGTTCTTTAACGGGCGACTCCGCGAGGATTACTTTTGACGTTCCTGTATTAAGCCGTATCTACGGTCCACAAGGAAAGGATACTTTTTCTTTAAACGAGCTTGTGTCTCTTCAAAGTCGGTTGGAAGCAGAGAGAGCAGAGGCTCTTACCGAGACACTACCTAGCGCTTTTGAGCAAGCTAGAGGAGCCGCAATACAAGAGCTTACTCCTGTAGAGCAACTAAGAAACCTTGTTCAAGACGGCGGGTTAAAAAAAGCTGTCTTGTTTACCTTCTTTGGAGGAGACCCGGCTGCTCTTGGGAAGATGAGCCTTCGCGGGCTTCCTCCTATTATTCGTGCCGAAATAAACGGCGGCGGACGGATTATCGAGGAAGCGTATGGAAACATGATGCGCCTTCTTCAAGAAGGCAACATGACTACGGTAGCGGAGTTCTTAGCGGGTAAGTCTGTAAAGTTTGAGTTCGGTGGACGAGCTGCCCTTTCCAGCGGATACGATTCCTTCGCCGCTGTGTCAAGACAACTGGCCTTGGCAATGGACGATATAAAAATCACTACAGCCAACGGGACCGTTCTTGAGGGAGAAGACTTAATAGAGCAAATAGAGAGGTTCTTTTCCCTTACCCATCCTCACGAAGCCACTCGGACTTTGTATAGAGAAAAGCTACCTACAGTTTCTTTGGATGAGCCTTTAATAGCTCAGGCTTATAACGACACCGTTAGGATGTTGTTTTCTCAAATGGACCCTTCTAAGTCTACTAGCTTTACCAGAGACGTAGGTAGTGCCTTGGGAATCACTAACAATCCTACCGGTGGTCAACAACTGATCTTTGCGGAAGCAATGCTTTACTACATGGGCATTACCAGAAGAAACGGAAAAAAGATTACGGACGGTATGCCGACTGGTGCTTTAGTAGATAAGACTGCCCAAGACGCGATGTTGGCTTTTGAAACTCAGAGAGTGTCGGACTTTCTTCGCGAGACTGTAAACGCTTACAAATCTAAGCCCAGCGCTCGGGCTACCCCGGATGGTATATCGAACAGAAACCGCGTTGCTCTCTTGATTGCAGGTCATGGACAAGTAGAGAGGGTGATAAACAATCTGTACGCTCGCGGTTTGGTAGCTACAGAAATAGATCAGATTAACTTCAAGCGCTGGTTGACTGGAGAGGCGTTGTCCCCAAGAGAAACGATCGGGGCGATGAAACTGATGCGTAAATTTGGTATGAACCCGCGTCTGGGAGAAGACCCGTTGTTGGAGGCGGGTGTTTACTTGCCGCAAGCAGCGCGTAGAAGAATCTCGGAGGCGTTAGCCCGAGGAATGGCCCCTTCTAAACAGTCTTTAAGAGAGCTTGGTATTAACGCTTCCGAGCAAGACATCGCTGGTATAATAGGCGGATTGATACGGTACATGAAGTTGCGTATGACTCGCGGGGCCATGGCGCTTCGTCAACGCTATTTCCTCATGAATACGATCGATCACATGAGTCAGATGGCTTACAAGGCGGGGTTCCGAGTTGCCATGGTTTCTGGTACTCGTGTTGTTGCTCAAAACGTCATGGTTCTTCCTGCAGTTGCTAGAAGTCTTGCCCTTGTAGACTTGGGCAAGCCAGGATCTATGGAGAGGTTCCGTAAAGTTCTGCAGAAAGGTGGAGATAAAGCAGCTCGCGCTGTTGCTACTATGCTGCGGGTATCTGTTTATCGCGTAGACCTAAACGACGTTCTTGAAGGGAAGGAGGGCTTTGTTCGTTTAGGTAAGCGCGTTTACAGCAATCAACAGATCAGAGAAATCATGGTCGAAGAGGGTATTTTTGCCTCTTTCGACACCCGAGCCCTGGCAGATGTCGTTAGCGACGATGTTAGAGCAACGAGCACTCGTTTTAGAGGCGCCTACAATGTGACTCTGGGCATGGTTACTGATGTCGCAGAGGCTTGGGCCGAGAGGGAACGGGCAGGTGCCGTTTTAACTCTTATAGAAGCGGGGGTGTCTCCTCGCGCAGCCTGTCGGGTAACGATCGACGCTTTGTTCGATTATGCGGGAACCATGAGTAAGGTAGATAGAAGCTGGTGGATGTCGCTTCTATTCCCCTTCTGGGCTTTCCAGAAGAACGCCAACACTCAGGTTTTTAACCTAACTCTCAGTCCAGCCGGTGCTTATCGGATGGGTGTTGTACGACGCTTCTTAGACGGTACGCCTGACTATTTTGGTCAGTTGCTTGCTGTGCAGCTTAGCGAAAATCCAGACACCGGTATGCCTACACCTTATGGAATCTACTTAGGCGGGTTGACGCAACAACAACGAGAGCTGTATTACGAAGTTGTTCGTAGGCTTGAGTTTGGTTACGGCGAGATTTCTGAAATGTTGCCAGAACAATTGCGACGGGTATTGAGTTCTTATGGGGTAAACCGAGTAGAAGATCTCAGTCCTGAACAAATACAGATAATAGAAAACGGTTTTGGACCTGCGTATGCCATGCCCGAAGAAACACGTCAGGCAATTCGCAGTCTGTTCGCTGGAGCCCAAGGCGGTAGGGTAGTAGGGGGAACATACCTAAGAGCCACAGGAAGAATGAGAGACGTTATCAGCCAAACAGGTTTGGTAGAAACGACGCCGATGAACAGAAATCGAACAGGGCCTCGCGCTAGAAACCGATTTGATGAGTTTATTCGCATGACTCGGCAAGTGGCTATGCCTGAAATGGGCGATAACGAGATTCGTTCGTACATGCGTAATCGAGGTCGTTTGCCTATTCCTCCTGTTCTAAACGATATTACCCGTCAGTACTACGAAACTCTTCGTTATTATCAAAACGCCAGGGGCGAAATCGAATCCCCTTACTTAGAGCTTCTTCTTCCGGACTCTACGATTAACGCCGGTTATAGGCACATAGCTAATCTATCTGCTGCGTATATACTGGCTCTTTATGGTCCTCTTAGCTGGGCTTTTGAAGCGGGATCTGAGCTTACCGAAACCCCTATGACTTTAGAGGATTTCAACATCGAAGCAGACCCCTTTTCTCGCGGGCTTAGTCCGATGACTCCTTTTAGAGAGGTCTTGGATATTGAAAGCACTCCCATTCCCGGCCCTGTGTTGGAGTACATCACGGACGAGCGCCTTGGGTATCCCCGAAGAGTACATCCCATACTGGGATCCATGGTTGAAAACTTCTTCCCAGGGTACTCGGTCCTCCGAATTGACCCGACAGTGGGGGAGCAATCAGACCCTTATTTGCAAGCAGAGGCTTTGACTTTTGCTAACAGGGCTGAGTATGACGAGTACGTAAGCTCCGGAAACAGAGAAGTAATGTTGATGCAAGAGAGAGTTTACATGCCTCCGGGGATTTCAAGATTCATGTTCGAAAATTCTCCTTTAGGCGAACTAAACAGAATCTTAATGACGATGCCTACCAAGGTTCCATTTACAGATATTGGTCTCAGGGAAGAGGCGGCAGGTTCAATAGACTACCGAAGTATGTACGAACAGGTGCAAGATCCCGAGCAACTAATACAATGGGCTAGATTCTTGTTAGGAATAGACGTTAAAGAAACCTCGCCGACCAGAACCGCTCGGATAGAGGAAAGAGAAATACCTGACGAGCTTCAATGACTTTTCACCTGAAATAAGATAAGATACCCCCAGATTGGAGACTACCCCCGATGTCCAGAAGTTTACCCGTACTAATCCGCATTACCGGGACTCACACGAACGTGGGAACCAGCGAAGAGACCACTCTTCAATTGGGCGACTCTTCCGAAACCTGGCTCTTGCACTCTTTTCATTATGTTCGAAGCGGGGGTAGTGCTTCGAATTACCAACCTCGCATTGGGCAAGCAGCGAGCTTTTCTAACGGGGACATTAACGAGCGCATTGCCTACGCCTCTACAGCAGTAGGCACTGCTATTAACGACGTGTATACCACACCCATTCCTATTCGAAGCGATTCTAACGGTCGCGTGTACCTTAGACCTGGGTTTGACAGCGGTTCCGATAACGACGGCGACTACGAACTCTACTTCCAGTTGGTTAGGGGGTAATCGTGAGCGTTACTTCACCTAAGTTTCCTGGCGGTACTTCTGGACAGGTAGGTCAGCTTTCCGACCTTGAGGTAGATGGGACTACTGTTGTCGTTGACGAGACTAACAATCGTTTAGGAATCGGCACCGCCTCGCCAAATACAGCACTGACTGTAGAGGGCGCGGTAACCTTAAAAGAGCAGGCCGCTGCCGATAGCGACACCGCTGCTTACGGTCAGCTTTGGGTCAAGACAGCCACACCCAACGAGCTTTACTTCACGACCGACGCGGGTGACGACGTCCAAATCACATCCGGGACCGGAATAGCCGGGAGCGGCGGCGGTGATATCACAGGCGTGACGGCAGGCAACGGACTGTCGGGTGGCGGCTCCTCTGGCGGAGTATCGTTGGCCCTTGATCTAAATGAACTCTCTGCTGCTGCAGTTAACGTAGCAAACGACTCAATCGTCATCGTTGATGCCGACGACAGCAACGCGAGTAAAAAGGAATCGATCGCCGATCTCGCCACTGCTATGGCAGGCACAGGACTTAGCGCTTCCAGCGGTCAGCTTACCGTAGACTCGATTACATCCGTTGGTGCCGTCAATAGCGGCTCGATTACTAGCGGCTTCGGCTCTATCAACAGCGGAAGCTCTACGATTACGACTACTGGAAATATCAGCGGCGGTGACATCACAGCATCGGGCGGTGACATCTCTCTCGGTAATGGACAGAACGGTACTGTGTCTGTTGAGGCTACTGCCCACGACACTGCCGGTAAAAACCTGACCATCACCGCAGGCCCGACGACGGCGGGCACGACGAACAACATCGCTGGTGGAAGCCTGACTCTACAGGCAGGGCAGGGCAAGGGCTCTGGTGCTGGCGGCGACATCGTCTTCCAGACGGCAAATGCAGGAGGCTCAGGCAGCAGTCTGAACTCTTTGGCTACGGCGCTCACGATCAGTGATGATAAAAGCGCAACCTTTACGGGGCACGTAGTCTTCGCAGAAAGCACCTCGGTCAAGTGCGGAAGCAACGCGATTCTGTCTGACAGCAGCGGGACAATGACGCTGTCGAACATCGATGCTCTCGATGCTACTACCGAAGCGACGATTGAATCTGCCATTGACACTCTGTCAAACCTTACGTCTGTCGGAACCATCGGCACTGGCACATGGCAGGGCACCGCAATCGCTCAAGCCTACATCGCCAATGATGCGATCAATGGCGACAAGATTGCCGATAATGCAATCGACTCTGAGCATTACACCGACGGCTCGATCGACACAGATCACATCGCAGACGATCAAGTAACGCTCGCTAAGATGGCGGGTCTTGCTCGGGGCAGCATCATTGTTGGAAACGCCAGCGGGAACCCGACAGCCCTCTCGGTAGGAAGTGACAACCATGTCCTGACTGTTGACAGCAACGGTGACATTGGGTGGGAAGCGGCCTCTGGCGGTAGTGTTGACCTCAACGGTCTTAGTGCTGCCGCAGTAGATGTAGCTGCTGACAGCCTCGGAATCATCGATGCGAACGACAGCAACAACTCCAAGAAGGAGAGCATCGCAGACTTGGCCACAGCGATGGCCGGGACTGGTATTACCGCTACCAACGGGGTATTTTCTCTCACAACCGGGACAAGCGGTATAGCACCCGCTGCGAGTTCAGCCGAGAACATTATCGCTTTTCAAGTATTTAGTTAGGAGATTTTAATGGCTACGTTTACTAAAGCACACTTGAGCGGGGCCGCTGATGGCTTGGCGGTCAAGGTTGCGGCCACATCGTCTACAGGTACAACGATTCATACTGCTGTAGCTGGAACGACTGCGGGCACGTTTGATGAGATTTGGATTTGGGCAACCAATACGTCAACCAGCCCGGTGAAGCTGACAATCGAGTGGGGAACCACTACGGCAGCAGATGGAAACATCGAGGTTACCGTTCCGGCTGAACAGGGACTCATGCAGGTCATACCCGGTTTGATTTTGCACAACACTAAAGTCGTCACGGCATTTGCCGGAACAGCGAACGTGATCTGCCTCCACGGTTTCGTCAACAGCATCGCGTGATCTATGAGTAGACGTAACAGGGATGTCGGGAACCACATGGTTGGTTTCCATAATATTCAACCGCACCTTGCGGCTCGATGGCGTACTGTGCTGGATTTGAACTTCAAAGACAACGTGCTTACGTCGAGCGGTTCGGCTTTCACTGGAGCGTTGACCGAAAACGCCGGGAGCCTAACGTCGTTAGATGGAATCCAATACCATGTGCGGTTTCCAAACAACGCGAATCAGACGGCCACAGTTACCGCCGACACGGGAATCGTTGTCGATTTTTCCGGAACGGGAAGCGCTCAAAGTCGAATCGAGTTCAAGATAAAGGACTACCTTCCCCGATACACTGACGGGGGACGGCCACGTATTAGGGTGACCGGGGTGTTTTCTGGGCTGGTTACGTCTCACAACAACGACTACATTGGTGTCGGGGTTGTCGGGATGTGGAACAACTCGGCCAATCCGAATGGGCCAGGGGTTTACCAGAAATACGATACGAACGATTCGTCTGGCCCGGTGTTCAAATACTTAGGCGGCGCAATCAAAGCTTTCGGCGGTTCTGCTTCGGATATTTATGCTATCTCCGGTGTAGCGGCAGATGCCGCAGGTAGTGACAATGGCGTCTTGCAAGTAGAAGAGCGGGGACAGGGGATTTGGTACCTTCGAGGTAATGACAACACGACGGCCCCGCTCACCGGAACCAGTTCGCACACCTACCGGGGTTTCGTGAACTCTCCTACGGCGTTGAGAAATGGAGCCCAGGCAGATCGAGACTACTACTCGGCAGACACCAGCGTATCGTGGGATGGTCCGTACCTGATGTTGATTACTCGACATGGGTCGAACGGGTCTCAAGCGGTTACTTGGGAGCGGGCAATCGTGGAGGCGTATTACTAATGGATAAGGTTTGCCGAGTAAGTGGAGAACCCTACGTGGTTTCGTTGAGCTACATCGACGAGAACGGTGATGAGTCTCCGGTAATCGAGGGGTGGATGGTTGATGTTTTCGTCCCCTTGGACAAACGCGCTGATGTCGATCGAAATGATGACAAACGCAAAGAAATGGCCGAGGTTATAGACGCCGCAATTACAGCAGTCGAAGGTTAGTTGTGGCGGGGAGGAGGCGTAGAGTACAGAATGCGGCTACTGCTGCCTCTCGTAACAGTAGGAAACTGCGCGAAGCTGCAGCCCCCAAGGGGTCTCTTCCCATAGCGACTAACGCCCCTTACGGTTTCACTGTTCAGGGCAATTTAGTTATCGACGATTCTAAGATTCAAGAAGTCTCGGACGACTTGGTCATCGACTCGCCGGGTAAGATCAAGCTCGACTCTCACACGGGGATCTTCTGGTTCGTTAGAAACGAAACTTTGACAGGATATGTTCAGACTACAACAGACACCAACCTCGTTGTCCACAACGAAGTAGCGAACGGTGACATTAAGTTTAGCGGGAACGACGCTGGTTCTGGTGTGACTGCGCTTACGCTCGACATGTCCGAAGCGGGGGCTGCGACCTTTAATGCGGGAGTTACTGCCAACGGTCCTGTTACTGTTACAACAACTGCGGGAGCCCTTACGTTGCCCAGGATGACTACCACTCAACGCAATGCTTTGACTGCAGCCGTGGGCATGATAATCTACAACACAACAGATTCAAAGTTCCAAGGCTACGCTGGTAGTTCCTGGGTCAATCTTCATTAGAGGCTTCCATGGCTATTACCATTACAACGCTAAGCTCTCAGTTCAACGACATTACCGTGGCAGACACGGATGTGGATGAAACCGCTAAGAACGATATTACTCAGGGAACGGGTTCGGTTTATTACATCCAAGCTGTAAATGGTTGGAGCGGTAGTTCTATCTTTCTAAAGCTCTACGACGCTACCTCTGCCACGCTGCCCACTGACCAGCCCATGTTTATTATGAAGGTTGCTGCGTCGGCCAATAAGACTTGTGTTATTCCAGACGGCATGGCGTTTACCAACGGTCTTTCTTATGCGGCTGTGGACCAAGCCGGGGACCTTGGCGCAGGAACTCCTATCCCTACTGGAAATCTTACTGTTCGAATCATTACGAGCTAAAGGGCTATTA
>TARA_R100000808_G_scaffold16349_2_pt1 | contig 11081 bp, 12 predicted proteins | sample TARA_R100000808 | Tara Oceans TARA_R100000808 (sample SAMEA2622852) | marine metagenome | biome: marine biome (ENVO:00000447); feature: marine epipelagic mixed layer (ENVO:xxxxxxxxx); material: "saline water (ENVO:00002010), including plankton (ENVO:xxxxxxxx)" | depth 140 m | reverse complement strand
ATCAGACTTCATCCATTGTTCAATTAGGGTTTGCTTTGGGTCACCAAATACTTGTTGGAATTGTTCAGGTGTTCTACCTTGTGGCAAACGAACATTCGCGTGATGCATAAATTGTTGCATTTGTTCCGGGTTGAAACCTGCCACCGCTTCTCTCGCTTGCATGGTGCGTTGCGGTAAAGGTCGAGGGGCAACCATTACAGGTGGTCGGGGAGAAGGTGCCACGGCTGCGGGCGGAACGCGAGGTGTCGGTGAACGAGGTTGCGCCGGAGGTGAGGTTGCCCGTGAAGGAGGCCCCGCAGCCATGACTTGTGGTGGTGGTGGAAGTTGTTCCTCAACAGGAACAGCGTCGGGTTCAGCAGCAGCATCTCTACCCGGTAAAACACCCGGCATGGTTGTTACCGACGGTGTGGCTGGTGCATAATCTTCTACACGATGTGTATATGCATCCATGTGTGGACCGAAACCTTCGCTTGTCATCAAACCGGTTTCACGGTCTATTTGAGGGAAATTTCTGATAGTTGCGTGTTGCATTGGTGATTCAGGAATATCACCAACGCCCATTCGGACAGTATGACCACGCGCTGAAGCCTGATGGTCTGCCAATGCTTCTACAATTGTTTGGTATCTGTCAGCATGACGAAGAGCCATCTCATTATGAGGTAATCCCATCATTTCAAGTTCTTCGCGGGTAATCTCATGCTCACCCATGTGGCTTCTACCATCTTCTCCTACAGCACCTGATTTTCTCGCAAGGGCGTATAATCGTGCAGCATTTGTATGCGTTCCCGCTCCACCACTTCCTGAACCCGCCGTTACATACTGTTTATGTTGGTCAAGAGTGAGTCCTTCTTCACCCATACCGTATTTTTCATTCATGTAATTCAATACAGCATTTGCGTCGCCTTGTCCTGAACGACCAAATAAAAACATGAGAGATGGAGCATTAGAAACATCATCAATCAAACGTTCTCGTAATCCATCATCTGTCAAAGCCTCGCGCAAAGAAACTTGTGTAAAATCAGGTTTCAAATGACTTCCTAAATTAATTTGAATTGGAACATCAGGAACGTGGTCTATTCCATGTTGTAGTGCTTCTAAGATATGATTATGCGCTCTTCGTTTCAAATCAGCCGGTCGTGGGCCACGCTTTCCGATTTTCGGATAGTGCATAATTTTCGGAAGTTGATGTGTTACTTCCCAAGAATGAATAGAGTCTGCTTCGGGGAAATATCCTTCAGGTGCAAACCTTCGATACTTGTCAGGAATTTGAGCATCGGGGTGGTCTTCATGTGTGCTGTAAGTATGCGGTGCTTGATAGTGTGCATACACATAAGGATATTTTGTAAATGACATATTTTTCACATCATGCCAATCAAGACCTAAATCATTTACAAGAACATTCTTCAATTGATTTTTGATTGGCATATAGGCCGACTCAAGGAATTTTCCAATAGGTGCAGTATCAGGATTTTTGTTGTGGAGATATGTAATCAATGTTCCATTGTGTGTTCGTGTCGGTGTGTCACTACCCGTTCCCGTTGCACCCGTCGCCAAAGAACCAACACGAATTTTTCTCCATGCGGCGTTGTTTGTATCAGGTAAACTATGATTGTCGGGCATATCGTGATTTTCGTTAAAGTCACGAATGGCCTTATCCACAACAGCCTTTGGGTCTACAGTCATTCCACGTGCTGCCAAGAATTTTCCTACTTCGTTTATGACAGCATCAATACCGTGTCTAAATTCTCCCCTTCCTGTTAAGTAGACTTGTTCACCGAAATTGCCGGTAACGAATTCACCTTCATCATGTGCGCCATGACCATCGTGTGCGAATGGCGGAATGTCCATTTCTGCGGGTGGACGGAAATGCTGTGCTGGTGGATGGCGCAGCATCGCGGGTCCACTTGGATGGTAAGCATAGATACCATGACCCTTCAAAAGAATCATCGGGTGTAATACGTTAATCATCATCCCATATGCCCCCGTCGTGAAACAAGATAACCTGCGGGGTCAAGACCGAGGCGACTTGCATTCATCTCATCATTTGTGATTGGCCCGTCGGGGTCATCATCATCTTCATCACCCGAAACACCTGCGGGATGAGCGGGCATCGCACCTTCTGTAGCCGACCTTGTTCCTGATTTTTTCTTGCTTTCTTTTGCCTCTTGCTCTTTTGCACGGGCTATACGTCGAAGAAGAGTTCGTAATTCCGCCATATCAGAATAATTCATCTTCATCAAATCACTATGAGAGATTACATCTTCACTCATCATCAATTGTGAGGGGTCGGGTGGACCCATAGGAACAGGTGGTGCTTGTGGTAGTGGTGGAACAGAACTCATACCTCCCATTGGTGGCATACCCATAGAACTCATTGGCTTGGGCATCCGGGGCGCTCTTGGTTTTCGTATTCGGGGCATTCCCATCCTACGAAGTGAAGGTTGTCGCATTTGTCCGGCCTGACCCGGTGACAAACCTGTAAGTTGTCCACCACCTGTCGGACCTGCTCTTGTGCTTCTTTCAGCATATCGAGCGTGTGGTGACCAAACAGTTCGTGCGCCGCCCATAATTTTCTTGGCTTCTTGCTGACCCATGTAAGCACGGTATCGAGCAGGGTCTTTCGACATAGGCTGCTTTGTCTTGATACCCCGGTGTGACATTTCTACTGCAAGGTGAGGTTTCATCAAACCTGTTTTCTTTCCTGATTTGATACCACGCATACGGGCCTTGAATCTACGCATTGTCGAACCGGGACCACCGCTTTGACCACCGGGTGGTTTCTTGAACTGCCCGGTTGAGGGGCGAAATTCGGCTCGTTTCTCTTTCTTCCGCCGTCCCTCCATCGTTTTGGCTGTTTCACGCTTCAGTAATTCCGACCAAGCGTTTTCCATTGGCTCACTCGCTAAGAATCGGTGACCCATCGCTGAACCTGTTCCCGTCTTTGCACCTGTAGCCAAATCCAATTCGTGACCACGATTTCCGGGCGGTCCTGTCTGTCTTGACAACTCTCCCTGCAAATCTTTTCGTGGGTCTAATTCAGTTTCGGCCTCATCGGGACTTTCAGGTTCACCCACACCGGCTTTACCATGATGACCAAGAACTTTGATATGTTTGAGTTTGTTTCTCAATTGTTCTTTTTCATCATCTTCACGAAGTTTCTTTTCCTTTTCCCATTCCTTGTATTTTGGGTCCACGGGATTGTATTTTTCTTCGCCTTCATTGGCGGAGAACATATGTGAAGATTCTGAACGCGGTGAATAGATTCGGGTATCAGAACCACGACCCATACCACCCGTTGAAGACATTCACTCACTTCCCAAAATATGATGTTCATATGCTTGGACTACCTTATCTCCAAGACGGCCATAAAATCGCTTAAGGGGTTCAGGTTTATCTACACATCGTGCAAGGTGAACCATCAAGTCCTGAAATGAAGGTATTAAGGCATTTTCAAAATGTTCTTTCAGAAGGAAAAATTCCTCCGGCTCATCATTTTCCATTAGTTCATGGAATGTGTCAATCATCTCATCCATAATTGTGAACATTTCTGTTTGGCCCATTCCCGACTCTATGGTATGATTTAACACAATCACAAATTCATTAAGAGCCTTAGAACAAAAATCAAAAAATGCAGGTAAACATTCTTCTCGGATTGGTTTTGGTGACAAAAAGTAAGGATATGCTGAATGATTTACTTGCATCAAACTATTGGCTGAAATATGCATTTATTCCATCCCCATATTTTCTTGCAATTTACTTTTGAGTCGTTTCCAAGTTTCAGGACTTTCGTTTTGCAACTCAACAGAAAGAATGTTGATTGTTTGATTAATTTGCTGTCCGTCGGATTGTGGCCCCCATTGTTCTTGGAATCTCATGAGGTCTTTGATAGATTCACGAACTTCTTTGTGTAATGTGACAGCATCACGCACAAAACCATCTTCATACACACTACCCTCATCAAGTAATTCAGATAACTTACTATTCAATTTTTCAACATTTGATTGCAACACGACAATTTCATTCCCTGCTAAACTCGCAACTTCAAGAGCAGCCGTTTTCTGAACAAGTGGCTGAAAGTGATGTTTCACATGATGAAAGATTGTTGATTCTGAAGTTTCAAGTTGTGTGGCTATCTCTTCGCTTGTTATTTCACCATTAAAATATCCCTCTTCTAAAATTGCTCTTTCAGAAGAGGTGCAAAATACACAACTACTGTTTGCGGCCATGTGATATTCACCCATATGATTTCGATAATGACGGTCTGAAGTATTCTCTCTCCAACCCATCTCTTTATCCAATTCTTTTGGTGACCTTAGACCTTGTAAAAGGTCTTGTTCTAACCCATCTCTATCTTCATGTTGACAGAAAGAACAAGAGCGCTTGGAAACGCGTTCGCCTTCCCCCATGTTGGTTCTTAAGCAGGTCCCATTCAAAGTCCTTATGGCTGAAGAGCGCGTGGAAGGGGGTATGCGAAGGCGTCCAAGAATAGCCAAAGTGCCTATAGACAGGCAGACTATGAAATCGCTCACCCGCGCCGCTATTGATGTAGTAAAAGGACGCTACGCGCCACCACTTTTGATTGAAGAAAGAATACGAATTTGCGAAACGTGTCCTTTTGGTGGAAAACGTTGTGACTTATGTGGCTGTTTCGTCAATGGAAAAGCGAGTTTACTCAACTCTTCTTGCCCTATGGGTAAGTGGCCTTCAGCGAGAGATATTACTGTAAACAGAACTCAACATGAGAACACAAAAGAAGATACCAACGAGGTAGTATGAAACCGATGACGAGGCCATATCAGGTCCCTTCAGAAATAATACCATCATCATAGTCAAAATAATACTGATGAATTGCACCATAACCATATCAATAATAACTGACCTTCTCGGTGTGTAAACCGACAAAACTGCTTGCGAAAATCCTCTTTGTGCGCTGTCTATCATTTTATCTTCCTCCTGTAATGAATCCTCTCGTTACACTCCCAACAGTGTTTCCAACTTTAGCCATGAAACCCTCGTCTGCCATAGCCGCCGCCAAAGCACCACCCATCATTGATTGGTCAGCAAGAGCGATAATTTGCGCTTGTTGTGCTTCTGCATCTGCAACTGCTTGTTGTGCGTGTGACTGAAGAGTTGTAAAGTCGGCTGTTACATTTTCACCTGAAATCGTTTGCAAATGAGATGGTAGTGATGTTACATCCATTTGCATACTTCCATCCTCATCGAGTTTGAAAGTAGCATTTCTTAGAATTTCCATGACAGAAAAAGTCACTACATTACTCAATAATTCAATTAGAATACCCATTTCGGGACTTTTGATAAATCGGTCAATTGGTGCAAGAGAGCGTAGAAGAGCCATCTGAATTTCAATTTCTGAAGGCGGAGCGACGGGTTGTTGAAAATATCGAGGGTCTACGCCCGCACCTGCATATAATCCGTCCATCAAAGCATTTGGCGCGGGTCCCGCACCCATAGGTTGGTTACCTACGGCGGGTGCGCCCGTTCTACTCAAATTCAATGCACCATTCGTTGTTGCAGGTTGATTTCGACCGAGATTCAACATCTTACTCATCCCCCGGAGGTAGTGGTTGCAATTGAGTGTTTGCATTCAATTGTTGTTCCATCAAAGCCTGAAAAGCGGCTGTCGGAGTATTTGCCATTTCCAATTCATGTTGAAAGATTCGTAGGTCAAAAATAACCATTGTAACGTCATTTAGACCTGTCAATTGATTTGTATGGTGAATAATTGTGATTCCATCTGTTTTATTTGCATCTTTTTGCAATTGAGCGAAAAAAGGTTCGTATTTTTCCAACATTGGCGGCGTGGGGTCCTTTTTGACTACTGAAGCAACAGGAACTGTAACCATACTCACACCCTGCTTTACACGGTCACGAAGTCGTCTTGGGTTCGCCTCATCCATTTTTTCTTGCTCTTTTTCCCATTTTACAAGCAAATGATACAAATGAAGATGTTCAGGGCAATATGTTCCTCTCATTTTGCGTCCTGAAGTCACATTTTCACGTGCAACGAAGGCTTCAGGCTCTTGAGTGATTGGATTTTGCCAATACATCTCCCAAAGACTCTTTCCGGTGTCTTCATCGCAAATTTTTGTGTAAAGATTCTCAATTTTGATTAATTCCGCACAATCGCAACCATCAACAACACAAGTTCCGGTATCTTTGGCATATCTGAATTTTCTTTGGAAAAATAACCGCATTGGATTCAAAAAATGCCGTTTTGTTGGTCGAAGAAGCCGATATGCTTGTTTTATATCCTGTTTTCTTGCTTTTCTTGGGTCAGGATGCCGAGAAGGGTAAAAATTCACTTTTGGCACTTCGATATTTTCTTTTTGAGCCATTTCTTGCATCGCTGCCTGTGATGTAGCCTGTTCTACGAGCGCACCATGCGATAATGTGGGATTTCCTTGCTGTGAAAGTGCCATTAGATGCGCCATATTCGCTTCACCCAAATTTGGGGCTTGTTGTGGTTGCGTAAAGAGTCCCGGCATCATTATTCATCACCTTTTTCAATATAGACACGCATTTCGCCGTTTACAACTTTCATTTTCCAACGGATATTATCTCCTACATTGAAATCCATTTGTTCTGCCACCCATAATGGTATAACTGTTCTAATTGAACGGCCTGAACCACCTACTGCTACTATTTTTGTCTGATTACTTGCTCTACCCATATTATCAACTCGTTAAAAGGTCAATCATTGTCGGTTCAACATTCCAACCGATACGTGTCGCCATAAATGAACGGCGAGTAGGAATACCTGCTTTCTGCAAACGGATTAAATCATCTCGGAAGGGGTCAAAAATCTTGTGTTCGCCAATACGGTCTTGTTGCCAAAGAACAGCAGCATCATCATCGAAAAATCGGTCTGCTTTATTCGCTACAAGCATTACAATTCTCGGAACATATTTCTTTCCTCTCCATCGTGCGCGAAGATTACGGTATCTGTATTGACGATTCACAAGACAATCAACCAAGAACTTGAAACCACCAATTTGTTTGATAGAATCCTCGCCACCGGAAAAAGCCCTTTCATCGAACATATACACCACCGCCTCAACGTTTCTATTGACCATATCATCTATCCAAAGATTCCAAAATCGTTCTTCGCCTCCAACATCTGAACTGTAAACAACTCTTTTTTGACCCTTCCAACTAATTCGCTTCCTCGTAGGTTTGGGAAGAAGAAAGCGACCAAGCAACCGCGTATGTTTGGTTCTTGCATCCAAAGGTATCTCTTCCATTTCTCCGGGGGTTGTCATATACCTGTCGAGTGTTGTTTTTCCAACAAGAGCGGCTCCATAAACTCCAACACGGCGAGGTCGCCAAGCGTGATAGAGATTTTGACCGAATACGGCTGCGCCGACGAGTGCCGAACCTGCGGGGTCTACCATTATTCCACACCTAATCCACCAACCCATTCACCCAATTTGTCAATTTTTCGATAAACCAATCGGCTGTATTCTCCCAAATTGAAATTTCGGAATGGAATTCGTAAGCAGAAACAACAAGCATAGTTACGATAATAGCGATTATTGTTCTTATCCAACCAACGCCTCTTTCGTAATAATTGTCGAGTTCATTGGTAATGTGCATGGCTCGTAATGTCGCTTCCGTCGAATCATCGGCGGGTGTTTTGAAAATACGACCCATTCTAAACACTACTCATTGTTCTTTTTCTTGTATCTTTTGTCAGGTGTGCCGTCGGCTTTCTTTTTGCTTTCTGCTGCACCCAAATTAATTGGTTGTTGGACTTTTGCTTCATGCATTGGAATACCCGGATTAAACATTGAATCGTATTGATTTGCAAAATGCGGTTGTCCACCCTGTATACCCCATGATGGCGGCATTTGACCGGGGTTTTCTTCCATCCATCGAATTTCTGCATCCATTTGCGCTGCTTGCATTTTCAATTCCAAATCTTGGCGACGGTTATCGAATTCTGTCTGCATACCTCGATAACGCATCTGTCGTTGTCGTTCCATATCCGCTGCCCTTGCTCTTTCTTGCATATTAAGTTCAAAGAACATCTTGAAGAAATAATACGCTAAACCTTGAACGGCGAATGCGCCCATCGCATACGTTAATCCATTTACAAGATGTGTATCATTTACAAGCCATATCTCCGCATCAAAGATACCGACCGCTAAACCAACCAATGCTGATTGTGATAGGATAAGCCCCATCAAACGTATTTCCGCTTCATTTGTTTCACTTCTACTCGGCTGCACTATACTCGCCTCGATGTGACCACAGGTATGACTCTCTTAAGCATTATGAGTCATAACTCATGATGAATCACTATGTTACTCACTAAAATGAGTATACTCATATTATTGATAGAGGTAGTGAGTCATCATGAGTCATGATTACTCGTTTTCACCCTTTAGAGGTGGCACAACACTCACCAAATTGGCTTTGCGTTCATCGTTTGCCTTCTTTTTTACACCAACGTGACGTAGTGTTCCTTGATTCTTGAAATGTCGAGCGCGATTCTCATGTGCGTCCTCCACAGTCAGTTTACCCCCTTCAGTATGGCTAATGTCACGACCCGAATGGTCACCATACATTCCGCGCCGCCGACGCTCTCGATTTAGGTCGGCTCGATACTTTCTGCGTTCAGGTGTGGCTTGATAGGCTGTATCGTATTCCAACTTGTGCTGCTTGGCTTCAGGGCTTACGCGCTCTTTGACCAACACATCTCCGAGTTGATTTAAGACATATACAGGGTAACCCTTTCTTCGACGGTCGCCTCTACCTCGTCTTCTCCACTCTTTTCTTTTCCTACCGGGAACACCGTGTAATGAAACTCTTTGATTATTATCATCTAATTCAGGTGCGTGGTCAATAACATTCTGAACACCTAATCTGTCACGCTGGTGTTGAAGGTCACCATCGGGTTTGAATGGTTGAGAAATATGCGGTGCGTTATATTCAGAATTACGGAACATAATTGTTCGGAACCCCGGAACATTTTTTCCTCGCTCCCTGTGACGATTCACAATAGCAATAATAGAATCACCATTGGAAGGGTCATTTTCCATCGGTGAACGTCGGTGTCCATCAGGACCGAATAAATGTGTTCTGATAGCAATAGAAGGTCCGCCGCCCTGTCCAGCATCGTGTTTCAAATTCTTCATAGCCCAATCATTCCATGAACCATCAGGATTGATTAAACCCTGCATAGCCGTAGTAACTCTTTCCTTTACTTCTTCTTTTTCTTTCGGTGTTATACGCGGCCAACGGTTGTGTTCTCCACCTCGATGCACCATATCATCCCAAAACGAACTACCGAGTTCAATTCGTTTTTCGGGCATTGGTCGGCCATCATATGTTTGTTGTTGAACGACTTCTTCTTGCTCCGGCTGTTCTTGAACGGGTGGTTGTATAGCAATTTCCCCACCGGGATTTTCGGGGTCCATTCTATATGATGATTCTAAACGCGGTATCACATTACCCGAATTAGTCACCATAGTTTGAGCATCTTCAAGATAACCACCAACCGATGGGTGGTATTCTTGTCCTTTGTTTACAGCAACGTAATTTCCATACGCATATTTCTGACCCATAGGGAACTCGGTGTAATTCGGTGGCGTTCCTTCAGTAAACTCACCTTCTTCTAAACCACCGGTTACTTCTCCTTCACTATTTACAAATTGAGTTCCCGCCATACCTTTCGGGGAATGCAAAATCGAATCTTGACCGAACTCACCAGCCAATGAATGAATATGCGGCATCATATCATCGGGAACATTTGTGAGCATAAACGAATTTTCATCTCCCCATTGACTACTACGCCCACGTGCGCTTATGATACGAATACCTTCAGCACCTTCTAATTCAGAAATACGCCTTAGCATTTCATCATGTGAACGACTTTGTTCTTCGGCAGTAATTTCTTCAGCGCCGGGTTTTGATGCGATGATTATATTTTGAACATTGGGTTCAAAACCTTCTTCGATATATTCAGGATGATAAGCATCGAGTGTTTGTTGTGCTTTGAGTAACCGCCAAGCGAGGTTCATTGGTTCGCCCGCAACCTTGTAATCATCAGGGTGAAAGCCTTCCATTAGAGGATTTATCTCAAGAGTAGACGGCCCCCAAATATCTCTTGTTGGAACATCAGGGAATTGGTGTTTCAAATTTTCTGCTTCGTCAATGAAACTTTGTGTGAATTGTCCAGCAGGTCTACTCGCCCACCCTGCATAACCTGTTGGATTTTCAAGTAATCTTTGATATTTGTCATACTTGAATGGGGTGAATGTTTGGCTTGTGGGGATTTTTACAAATGCTGAAGGGTCATATCCACCGTATTGGAAACCTTCACCCGCCGAACCGATTTGTGCGCCCTGTCGGGGCGTTCTCCAAAAATTTGGTTTTCCTTGTTCACCAATTAATCCAAGAAGCGTTGAATCAACAGCAGGTCCGATTTGTGTATCTCTCGGTATTCCTTGTTGAGTTGGGGGAGCGACAAATGTGCCTGTTGTTCTTGGGTCTTGCCAATGCGGTAAGGGTGTTCTTTCCGCCCAAACATGATTTGGGCTGTCAGCCACATTTTTTTCATTCATTCTCATTGTTTCCCAATCTATATTTCCATGATTATAGTGCAAGGGTATGGGTTTTGAAAAAGTCTTTTCGTGTCGCGCCGGAATCCAACGCAACGCAGTAATATCGTCCCAACCATGACCACTTTCGGCTAAAGTGGGAAGGGCTGCTTTGACAAGGACTTTTTTCATTGTTGTTCCTCCCAATATGCTGAACCTTCCGGTGCAAATAAATTATCTAAAGTTACTTCGGTCTGTTTAACCCCCACGGGTGCGGGTGTCGGTGATAACGCGGATTGAACTTTACCGCTGCAACTTGAACATTCACCACCCCAACTTTTCATTTCATCCGATATTTCACCGCATTTACTACATGGCCCCGGATGGGCTTTTCCACTCGCGTCTACTCTTTTTGAACATTCTCCACACACATGATTTAAACCACGACGTATATCGTTATACCATACATTCGTTTCTGTTGTTCCACAAATAGAGCATCCTTCCGGCCAAGTCGTCGGT
>TARA_R100000808_G_scaffold6372_3_pt1 | contig 11088 bp, 13 predicted proteins | sample TARA_R100000808 | Tara Oceans TARA_R100000808 (sample SAMEA2622852) | marine metagenome | biome: marine biome (ENVO:00000447); feature: marine epipelagic mixed layer (ENVO:xxxxxxxxx); material: "saline water (ENVO:00002010), including plankton (ENVO:xxxxxxxx)" | depth 140 m | reverse complement strand
CTTCTTATCATAGAACGCTAAAAGAGGCTTATGCACAATATCCGCAATGGTTTTTTGTGCTTTAGAAGTCCACAAGGTCAGGTTAACAAAACTGGAGTCTGCGGCAGTCCTCGGTTGGACATCCTTTTGCTTCCTCTTTTGTTTGTCTTTAGCAAGTCTAGGTCTTCCGTCTTCCGGCCTGCCTGTAGGGTTATTCTCTTTCCGTTCTTCTTGTTTATCAAATTTCTTCTCATCCCTTTCGTCTTGCTTGTCTTTCTGTTCCTCTTTCTTCTCCTCAATTTGTTGGTCACTTCTTCTGTCGTCGGGGTCAGAAAATGGATGATTTCCAGTATCATCAGAAGGAACCAGCCCAAGATCCTGTGGCGACATTGCGTCTTTCGTAAGGGCAATCTTCTCAAGATCATTTCTGTGTTGAGGATTGTGATAGGGACCAGCTTGTTGTGGAATCACTTCTTTTTTCCTGTCTCTGTCCTCCCGTCGAATTCTAATCTTCTCTATTTCTGGAATTTCACCAAATCTTTCTACAACGGTTTCAGAACTAATAATATTTCTATCCGCTAATTGAATAAGGAGATTCTTTTCAGTAGCCTCGTCAGACAAAACCATGGTATCGAAATGAATTTTTGCGGGAAGCCTAAAGCCCATAGCCTGTCTAACTCTTTCAACCTCTTCCTGCCAAAAAGAAACAAGAACAGATCTTCCATACTCTAGTCTTTCGACGAGAGTTTTAAGACTAATGAAATTATTGGTAAAACTACCGCCGCCACCGCTGGCCATACCGGTGAGGGTAGGGGGAACACCAAGGCCAGCGTAAATATTGGTAAGAACCGGTTCATACTTTTCTTTACCCAAAAATCTATACACCTGTGTGCTTGACTCAGTAAATTTAAGTTCTGGACCCCACACTAAGTCCATTGTTCCGCCACCAACATTTCCAGCTAAAATATTCCTTAGTTTGTTGATCGCATTTTTTGTAGGTAGAATTTTATTATCTAGATCGCCAAGACTCCAAAGTCTAATGTTAGAAATAGCACCATCTAAAGCTGAAATATCTGCCAGCTTCATTTTCTCTAACATTATAACGTCATCTAAAATGGCGTAGATCATAGGGTTTGCCCATAGTAGCCAATCGTCCTTCTTGTAGTGAAAGACTGATATCTTAGATGAGTCTAGGGGAATTAAGTCTTGCCCCTCTTTAATTGCCTGCTGAAGGTCAGGGGGTAATTGAGATGCTAGGTTAGCATTATACTTTGAAGAACCGCCAAGACCTCTTTTTGTTAATCCTCTGACCAGCTTGGAAACCTTTAGCGCGTACTGTTTGTCGCCAACAAAAGACGCTAGGTTTCCGCCGAGAACTTCGATTGAAAGAGGGTTGAGAAAATCGTGCTTCCATGGAATTTCACGTTTATTGACTTGTAATTTTTCGATCTCCATGTCTGGAGAGCCAAGAGATTTTTTAAGGTCGTTTTCTATTTTCTTGCTTATCTTGGCTGTTCTTCTTTTGACTACTACGTTCCCACATCTGTAGAGGGTATTCAGAAACCTCTCTGATCTATCTCGCCCGCCAATTTTTTCAAACCACTTCCTGTAGAACTTCTCTATTCTTTTATTGGGGTGAACAATGTTAATTCCATGACAAGCAAAGTCACCCATCAAATCAATAACATTTCTGATGATGCCAACCTTATCGTAGGCAGTCATGCACATTTGTATAGCTTCTTTTTGAAGCTGTGGGACCGCCTCTTCGCTCCTAAAGCGGTTGTAATCTTCTCTAGTAAAGCCTGTTCTAACTGAACGCTGTGGCTCTATATCTAAAAAAGACCTACGAAAACCGCCAAGAGACTTCTGAACACCATCGTAGTGATCAAGGTTGTCAGACACTTGAGATAAAGCTTCTTGCTTGTCTGACTCATCCCCCCATGTGATGAAAGCCTCTGCTTTTTCAGTGTTTTTTATTGGGTTGTCCATTATCAAAACCTTAATTGAATTGTATTGGGAATGTTCGGTAGATTAATCCATATGATTATACACCAAATTAGTAAACATCCCTCATTCCTTCTGTAAACCAAGCTGGTCCAGAGAATTCAGGACCGCCGTCTCCTTTGGGGTTTCCTGTAGCAAAACCTCCAACTATTTCATATGGAGGGGGAGCAGGGTTTCTCCTTAGCTTTCTGGCTGACATATTTGCCATAATCAATGCACTATAGCGGTCTTTTCTGAGTCTATCTTTTCTACCTCCGGGCAGTTTTACCTCTGGAGTATCCCACTTATCTCGACCGGCTGGAGTCTGAGACATTATAATCATTGCCAATTCATCTTTCAGTTCCTCGATTTCCATAATTGAGTCTTCTAACGTGTCGTATGATCGGTCTTTTAATTTGTCGTCTGCGATGGCCAATCCTAAAGTTGCGGAATCAAAATAGGGAAAGAGAAGAACCTTGTCTTCAAAGTCTTTTCTTGTTCCGTGATTTGCTTCATTAACCCAATCGGATTTAGCAAACTGAATCATTTCTAGTATGTGAAGACCCGCCTCTCCGTCAGTATCCTTTTCCTTGTCTTCGTCGATAGTTGGCCACAGGGGTAGCTCTCCCGGCTCCATCTTGTCGGGATCATGTAAAGCTTCAGAAATTGCAATACCTCCACCCTGAGCGTCTAAGGCTATCTCTTCGCAAGGAAAGGTTTTCATGAGGTCTCGTATTTTTCTAGCACAATACGAATAAAAGTCTCTCTCTGTTGCCAGACCCTTCTTTAGTTCTTCTTTGTGTCTACCTCTATTTGTTGTCCAGCAATGAACTATTCTAGCATGGTCTTCATGAAGTTCTAGAACAACAATACTGAAATTATCAACTTCGGAAGCGGGGTCAATTCCATACACATATCTGGCCGAAGGATTACCTCTTACCATGGACTGAAAATTAACTTCTCCACTTGGAAGACTGATCGGGTTGTCTGGCGACACAACGCAAGATTCAATGAGTGAGCGTTTAAAAAAGCCATTGCTGTCTGTAGAAAAACAAGCGCCAAATTCCATCTCATAAATTCCAGAATGAACGGTTGCTTTAGATCTTGCAACTTGAGCAGCATCCATAAACCCTTCTGGAAGGAGTTCAAAAGGAATTCTTATAATTGAGTATTGTGTCCAGTCAAAGCCTTTTGGTACACCATCGTCTCCGAAGATTTCGGCTAATTTTTTTTCTTCACCTTCACTGTTTATAATTTGCTTCCACTTTTTCCAGTATTCCGCAAAGTGATTGAAGTCATAGTAAGCAGTACCAGACAAGACAATTTGGTTGCCCATCTCGTCTTCTTCTTCCGCCATAATCTCTTGTTCGGTTTGTTCGCCAAGTTCGACAGATTTTTTCTTTGACGCTATTCTTTTTACATTCTCGATAGGAGAAGCACTAACAGCAGCAAAACCAGCAACAACGTTTTCAAAGATTTCTCGCGGAATAGATGCAAATTCGTCAGCAACGATATCGTTGGCGCGTTGACCACGAATCTTACTTCCGTCACCAAGGGGTAAACAAGTAACTGTGCTATCACCCAAGATCATTCGACATCTATCTACGTCACGTCTTGGGCCACTATTACCACCCACAATATCTCTTAAAATGGGAGCGTTGCGCCATATAGTATCCATGTATTCAAAGAGAACTTTTGATTGACGAAAAGCTGCACCAACAATCACAATCTTTCTGCCGGGAAACAATAGCGCCCGCATCATCGAATACAAAGACAATATAAATGATTTACCAAACCCACGACTGGCTATGAGCATCGGGAACTTCCTGTTCCACATTTCTTTAAGCATTAATGCTTGCACGGGAAGAACTTCAACGTTAAAAATCTCTTTACATATAAAAGAGAAATACTCTGGGTTGGTCATTAGCCAAGTGAGTTTAGTTGTAAACTCTTCATCAGTATCCATGTTAAATGGATTAATGACTCTTTGGTTCTGCCCTATGTTCAGCCAAGCGTCGTCGATTATGTTTTTGATGTCACTCTGATTCTTCACGAGCCAGTATCTCCGTAACATCATCAAAAATTCTTATCACTCTATCTTTTGCTGTTTCCCTGTTGTCGCAGAAAACAACCTGTATGCCGTGATCCTCTTCATACTCGCTTAGTTTTCGCCACATGAATTTTCCATTCATTCTGACAAATCGCCATTTTGATTTCGGGATTCCTGAATTCTTAGGGAACATCATGAGATCGTCTATTGAGAACTCACATATGATATATGCCCATCTGAAGTGAGACATGCGTTCTATCTCAGCCTCAAATGTCTTCCGCTTCTTACCGAGATTCATAGCCAGTTCGCCAGTGCTTGCCTTACGCTCGATACAGAGGCTCGTTTCCAAGCCTTCCAAAGTGTAGTCACCCGTCTTCAGACCAATGTCTATTTGGGCCTCACACTTCTCAAGTGGCTCGAAATCCCAGCCTTGCTTCTCTCTTGTGTCTCTAAGTATTACGTGTTTCATTATCTCTTACTATCTGCATAAACAGTGCCTCGTACTGTTGTTCTGAGCCTGTTACTTCTTTATGACACTTCCAGCACAATGTAATGCCATTACTAACATCGTACCTCAAATAAGCTGCATCTGCCCATCTGCGTATGTGGTGCGCGTTGAGTCTTTTCCTTTTCGCACTGCATCCGGGCATTTGACACTTGTGAGAATCCCTCTTGTAGACACGAGTGCGCCAGTCTTCATATATCGGATCTTTGTAGTTTCTCATAACAGATGCGTCTCAAATATTCTTATAAGTTGTTTCTCTAGTGTGTTATCTAAGGCCCATTGTTTCTGTTTTTCTATTAGTTTGTTATACAGAAATCTGTTGTCTTTTAACTCTTTAATTATCTTAGCCGCTCCTTGCCAATCGCCATATCTATAAATCGGAATGAACGAACCAATTTCTACTACGTCGGGGAAACTGTCATAAATCAGTAGACTACCGCAGAAGGGAGCTATCCAGTCACGAAACCCTTTCATGCTTCTCAGTTCGCTTGACATGCAAGAAGTTGTAGTTCCCAAGGTTATCCAAGACTGAGAATACAGATTGAAGATGTTGTTCAGATCATGTTCGTTCAGATTTCTTAAGACCCATAATGCCGCTTCGTCTAAAGCTTGAAACATTTCTTTACGAACGCCGGATTGATTATCTGTGGAACAGAGACATATGGCATCATACTTTTTTGTACTCTCTAATTCCGAAGATTCAATTTGATCAATAATATTCTGAGATATTGACCAGTAGTAATGTGCAGAAGTAAACTTTGACTTAGCTTCTTCTACAACCTCTTTCATTGTGTCCAGATACAAATCTAGAGGCCACTCTATACGCTCAAGACCTACTAATGACCCTGATTCGGTTTTGCCATCATAATGCGTATCGGAAGCCAAGAAGACTGTTTTAATCTTCGGCATCTTCTCTTTGATACGGTCATAATGCTCTCGTGTCCATCTGTTGTTATATGTTGTGATAAAGATGAGGTCGTCTTCTATGTCTGGTAGCTTATCCACTACCTCGTTACCATCTTCCCACTGTCCTTCTATCACAAGAGGCATATACTCAAAATTGAAATGCTTTGATACATTTTGTAACGCCGGAAAAAACGTTAAATCATTTAAGAAAATACCAGCCCCATGTCCTCTTGGGAGCAACGCACAGATTATCATTTAGATGTCTTTCCAGTCCTTATTCTTATCACCCGAATGTTTGCAGAAATTTCTGGCATGGCATCCTTCACCTTTTTAGTATTGTTTTCTCTTAGTATGTCGGCACAAATCTTTTCCTTAGCCTTGCTACAAACTTCATCGGGGTCTTCTCCCGTGATCCAAAGGGTTATCACAGGCTCCCTATGTGTTTGTACGCCCGCCCGCACTAGATAAGGCCGAACCTTGTCCATGTTCACTTCTACTTTGTATATCATGATCAACCATTCTCCTCACAAGCCCCTCAAAAGAGGTTTGAGGTTCCCATTCCAAGTGCGTTGCGGCCTTGCCGGGATGACCTCTTAAATAAGGAACTTCAGATGGTCTATATAGTTTTTGGTCTATAGTTATATAATTTTGGTAGTCATATATATTTATACACTTAAATGCTTCTATAACGAACTCTTCTACGCTGTGAGTCTCTCCTGTTGCTATGACGTAATCATTAGGCTTCTCTTGCTGTAACATCAAAAACATTGCCCTAACGTAGTCTTCAGCATGTCCCCAGTCTCTTTCAGAGTACAGATTCCCCAGACGCAGCTTGGGTATCTGCTCGCCTTTTGCGAGAGCGTGGTGTAGGTCTGCAACGTACTGTGTCACCTTGCGGGTTACAAAGCGATCTCCGCGACGTTCGCTCTCATGGTTAAATAGGATGCCGGAACAGGCGAAGAGGCCGTAGGAACGCCTGTAGAGGCCCGTGGCGTGGTGTGCGGCAAGCTTGGCAATCGCATACGGAGACTGCGGATTGAACATAGTTTCTTCATCCTGATACTTTCCGTGACCACCATCCTCAAAATACATTATCTCCATGGAGTCGCCAAACATCTCACTGGAGCTGGCCTGATAAAATCGCGGCCTTTTTTCCATATCCCTAATGACTTCGAGAATATTCAGACAGCCCTTGCCGGTAACATCCCACGTCAATCCCGGCTGATCAAAAGAAGTCCATACATGAGACTGAGCAGCAAGGTTATACACCTCATGAGGCTTTGCGTTGTGGAGAATCCGGTAAACACTACCAACATCAGTGATATCACCCTGTACCAGATTGAATCTCTTACAATGTAATAAATGTGCTATGCGTGGAGTATTGTCACACGAGGTACGTCTAGCTACACCAGTAACCTTGTAGCCTAGAGAAAGTAATAGGTCAGATAGGTATGAGCCATCTTGTCCAGTAACGCCAAATATAACAGCCCTTTTCATCTATGGTACTCCTAGTATGTAATCACTCTCTTGTAAGAGATCCTTGTTATCGGCAAGAATAGCTCTGTACGTAGGGTTGGTCTCCATTTCCTTGTATCTTTGAGTGACGTTCATGGCAGAAGCGTTCTTCAGGTACTTCATGCCGTCAAAGGAGCTACCATTACCAAATATAGAGAGTTGGTCTAGGGCAGCGTCTGTAAAGTGTAGGCCAAGTCTTTCAGCAAGATCTTGTCTGTATTTAGGGTCTTTAACCCATTGGTTGTATTTGACAAACACAATACTGCCAACCGGAGAGTACCAATTTAGGTGGTCAGCGTATGTGTCTATGTCAATTGAGTCAATAAGCATGTCTATTGGTTTGTTATCACGTTCAGCCATCTTGACACAACTTGCAACCCAATTGCGAAAGTCTCTAAGAACAACAACCAGTCTCGGTTTATCAACAAAAACCGGCGATTCCGAGTGAGCATAAGCCACTTCGGTTAGTTTTTCACGTTCATGGGTAGAAATAAGTAAGTCCGGCTTAATGTCCCACATCAAGTCAGTGAATTTCAGCTTGTCTGGGTGTTCGTTGGGGCCAGTCTTGATAGGATTGTTGGCCAGTACCGATAACTCACCACCGTTTTTTATTAGAAATAGCCATTGTGTCAAAGTATTTATAGAAAAATCAGAAATACCTTGTTGTTGGTGTAGTAACCAAATGGCCACAGGGTGGTGTCCAGTCCTATGCATACCAGCTACGACTATTTTCATTATCCGCCCTTTGTTGTGTCAGGGGTGAGAAAAGGTTGATCGACTAGATTGTCTTCATATTGGTGCCATTCAGACAGTCGTTCTTGTTCAGAACCCATAGCAATTCTCATTTTTTCCATGTCTTCGCCCATCTTTCGACGAGTTTCAGGGTTTGACATGAGATTTCTTACCCAACCAATGAAAGTTTGCTTAGAATCTTCCAGTCTTTTGATACGCTGCTCTCTTGTAGCCTTTAGATCTTTAAGCATTGCTGCTTTTTTGGTCTGTAAGTCTTTGTAGTCGCGTGTTAGAGTCTCTTGAGCGGAACGTAAAACAGCAATTTGTCGTTCTAGGTTGAAGATATAGTCCTTGTCCTGTATTTCGAGTGGCTGTTGCTTCTCAGCAGTAACCATTTCCTCATATCTGTCTATGTCGATCATGTTCGTTTGTTGATTTTTAAGTGCGCGATTCATTAAAACCTCAAGCTTGATAGCATCCAGCACTTGTAATTCCTCTGTTGGAAGAACATCATCGCGAAATTGAGAGATAATACGTCCCCAGTGATAGACAATAATATCCAGTTCATCTTTTGAGAACTGACTCTCTAGGTCTTTCCAGTATGCGCGTGACTTCAAGTCGTATGCAGCTTCAAGTTCTCGCTTCTGAATCTTACTAGAACCCAGTTTTTTCTCTATATGGTCTTTAACAGACTGCGGGTCACGGTCTAATTGTGACGCGATTTGATTCACAGACAAAGATTCGTGGTTTTCTTTGATAAAAGCCTGCTCTGTCTTAGAAAATCTACCCTTCTTCATAGCCGTTTTCTCGTAAAATACCCTGTATTTCTTTATAAATTTGCTCCCTACGTGGCTTAGACACGTAGACGTTGTGTAAAATTCTCAAATAATCGGAGCGAAGAGAAACACTGAGGTTCTCATCTATTAAATCAAACAGTTCTTTGTCTTCAATCATGCGAATAAAATCATCATCAAGCCGCATATTCCGTTCGGCCTCATCACGTATGTTGGTGATATCCAGAGGCTCCATCAGATGTTTCTTGGAATTGTTAATATTGCTTTCGTTCTTTGATTGTCTATAGAAATTATCTCGTTTGAAATTGTTTAGCCGATTTTTAACATGAACAGCTAAGAAGTTTTCAAGTGGACGCTTTCCGTCATAGCGATCAAGAGCCTCCATAGCAATTATAAACGCTTCTTGTTTAATATCTTCAGGTGTGTAGTATGCAAATTGAAATTTGTATGCGTATCTATTCGCTATCTTCTCTATCGTCTCCGTCACTTGTTGTTCTGTCATGCCCTTGGGGATCTTCATCTTCAGTTTCGGCCTCTAATATTGCCATTGCTTCTTCTACCGGTGGATCTTCCTTCTGAAGATCTTCCAGCACAGATTCCTCGACAGTCGCGGTAGCCTTTACCCTCAGCTTGCCAAGTACATCGTAAAAATTCATGTCTTACCTCTTTCGGTGTGCTTAAAAAATAAAAGTCGCCGTATAGTACACTATACACAAGTAGTAGTTTTTCAGCATATTAATAGAGATGATATGAAACTAAGTGACGCAGAAAAACAATATATAGAAAAGACCTGCAACATCTACAAAGACGAACGTCTTGCTTTTGAGTTGACCAGAATACGTTATGAAATGGGTGTGCGCGAAAGCGTAACGATAGACCAAGTGAGAAAAGCTAGGTACAAGATGGGGATAGCTAAAAAGGCAGGTAGAGGTAAGTGTCAGGTGGTTAAGAAGGAGAAGGAAAATGAGTAATACCTATTTTGAGATACATTTGAATGGTATTCTGGGGGCGGGAAAATCCGCTAAGGTAAGCCCAGAAGACTTTGCTCTGCTAAGTCAATACAGTTGGCATGTTAATCAGAATGGGTATGCCGTCACAAAGATCAAAGGGCGGCAGAAAGCCATGCATAGAATGGTCACAGGTACTCAGAGTCCATATATCTTCGTGGATCATGCAGACAATGATCGTTTAAATAACACCCGCGAAAATCTGAGAGAGATGACCCCGAAAGAAAATGCCAACAACATGAAGTCCAATGTAAAGATAGAGGCGTTTGGAGAAGAAAAGAACATCGGGGAATGGGTAGAGGATGACAGATGCGAGGTTTCATACGCCGCATTTTACAACCGTCTTAAGAAAGGGATAGACCCCGAAGTTGCCATGACAAAGAATGGTAGCAAGAGGGGTATCTCGTAGTGAGTATACAAGATCATATTTATCGGGCGAAATTGATTCGGTGTGTAGATGGAGATACCGCAGACCTACATGTGGATCTAGGGTTTTACACTTATAAAGTTATCCGGGCGAGGCTGATTGGTGTGAATACGCCCGAAAGAGGACAGCCCGACTTCAAAAAAGCAACTGCTATGCTAGAAAATCTGATAGCCACACAAACGGATGAGAATGGTTGGGTAAGAATCATGTCATTCAAAACCGGTAAATTCGGAAGGTGGCTGGTAGATATAATAGGGGTGAATAGTGTCTTGGCAGAAAGATGGCCGTACTAATCCGTATAAGCCTCCCGAAGAAGACAGCGAGAGGCGTCTAAGAAACTCAGATCTCTGGGGTGAGAAGTATCGGCCTCCGACAACCGATTGGTCAGACTTCGCCTTCGTTATGACTATATTGACTCTGGCGTTCTTCAGCCCCGTGCTTATCGAGTGGCTCGCACAGATATTAAGAGGATGGTTTAGCTAATACAACGGACGAAATTGCTCTTCATTTTGTCTACACCACCCCGGCTTTTTTGAGATTCAATCTCAATAAGCAATGCTAACAGAAAACCCCACCCTATTCCCTTATTCGTTCAAGTTGTCGGTACTATAAGCCGATACTATAGATAGAAAGGTAGGTGATAAATGACTACAAGTTTACTATTATTTAGTGCAGTTGTTTGGGGTTTAATCGGTGCAGAAGTATGGAATAGACACATAGAAAATATCTAGAAAATATCTAAATTTATTCTAGTATTCTCTTGACATATGCCGATATGTATGTATAATGAAAGACATACAAAACACAATGCTTTTTGAAAGGGTAAACAAAATGGCACAACTAGAAACACTTGCAACAGTTATCGTATACAGTGGAGTTGTTGCGTCCTTTGTAGGTTTATTTGCTAATATAATTTATTGGAATATTTTAGGAAAATAGTACAGACACTATTGACATATGCCGATAAGTATGTATAATAGAGGCATACAAAACAACAGCGTTTTTTGGAGAAAATAAGATGACAAAGTTTAACGAAAATATCAGCGTAGAAGAAACTGAAGCCTACAAGATGGGCGAGCTAATGGAAGCATCCCGCGAAGTGCAGGAAGCTGAGGCTTCCCGCCCGATTCACGAACAATTCGGCATGACTGTCGAAGAGTGGAACAGGTCACAAGAGGCTTGGGACGTGT
>TARA_R100000808_G_C2154807_1_pt1 | contig 11107 bp, 4 predicted proteins | sample TARA_R100000808 | Tara Oceans TARA_R100000808 (sample SAMEA2622852) | marine metagenome | biome: marine biome (ENVO:00000447); feature: marine epipelagic mixed layer (ENVO:xxxxxxxxx); material: "saline water (ENVO:00002010), including plankton (ENVO:xxxxxxxx)" | depth 140 m | reverse complement strand
GGAATTATTGGTGGCATCGCTGGGGGGGGCTTTAATCCTTTTACTGCTGCGGCTGGGGCTGCAATTGGCGGCGCTATTGGTACAGCCGGGGGCTTTGGTATTGGAAGTCTATTCGGAAAGAAGGGCGGGAAGGCCGAAGAGGAAGCCCGCGCGCAGGCTACCGCAGACACCAAGTACCAGAAGAAGCTGGCAGAGAAGCAAGAGAAGGAGCAGGCCAACATTGCTTGGCGTGAGTCAAAGGCACAAGAAAGCGCCGCTGCCGCTGAGTCAGCGATGGCTCAAAGGGCCGCAAAGGGCGGTGGTGTTCGCCGTGGCGATGCCGACGTAGTCTTGTCTCAGGGAATGGCTGGTGTCGGCGGTGCGGCCTCTGGCGGTGGTTCCGGCTGGGATTCAATGAAGGCTCGCAAGGGCTGGTCAGGCACGGTCGCATAGGGGAACGATATGGCTAAGCCTCTTCCAAAAGATTTGTCACAAGCTCAGCCGGGCGCTGCTGTCGGCACCATGAGTCGAGATCCGTACTCCATGATGATGTTCACTCAGATGGACCCATCTCAACGCGCAGCGTGGTTCCAAGCGACTGGGCAGCAGGCGCAGGCTCAAGCATGGCAAAAGGTTGCTCTTGGTACTGCTGGCGTTAACGCAGGTCTTGGTGCTCTTCAGTTGGGCATGGCCTACGCCATTGAGAGTGCCCCCGGTGTCGCTCCTCCGCCATACACGGGCGGTCCAATCTGGTGGTCGTCGCGGCAGCGTGTGGCCAGAGAAGAGGAGCTTACAGCGCCGGGCCGCGCCATGGCTGCTGAGGCCAGAAGGCGCAGAGAGGCCGCGACCGCCGCCTCGGACGTGCGGACCTCTGCCGGCCAGCAAGAGCGTGCAGCCAGGGCAGAGCAGGAAGCTTTCAGAGGATACCAGGAAGCTGCCCGTGCTCAGCGGAGCAAGGAAGAGGCCGCAGAGGCAGCGCAGAAGTCGGCTGAAAAGTATGCCGCCCGACAAGCCCGGTTTGCGTATGACGTTCAAGAAAGAGAGCGTCAGCGACAAGCGAAGATGAATCTGCTGTCTGGGGCCTTTCGGGTTGGTGGAGAGCTTTTGTCTTCAGTTGCGCCATCTATCGCAGGTGCAGTGGCTCAAGGGGCACAAACAAAGGCTGCTGCTGCCCAGTATGGAATGACGCCTAAGGAATACAAAACCGCAATCAGGGCTCCTGGCCAATATGCGGCGACTGGCCAGAAATTGTTAGGTGTTGAACGTGAAATTGCTGAGCGAGGCAAGGCCGGCAAAGACGTCTCCGAGCGGCTGTCAACTAAGCACCACAACCTTTTTCAAAAACAGAGAGAAATTGCACAAGGGGCTGTTGCTGTGGGGGCCCATGAAGAATGGTTTCCCGGCTATGCGACTGAGCCTCCCACGCCCCCAATTGCGCCTGTGGCTTCCAATCCTCCGTTTTTGTCTAAGCCCCCTCAGTTTGATGTTAATGACCAAATACTGTCGCAAAATATCTATGGAGGGTCTGTTCCTGTCTGGTCTCCATACCATATTCCGGGCAGCGTGAAATAATAGTGGCATGGCGCAACGGACGATCAGTTGCTGCCGACGACCGCACAGAAAGCGGTAGGCGCAGGTTTTCACTTTCTGGTGATGCCTCACCTAAAACCAGGCTTCCAAGAGTATTGTTGCCGGCAAACAAGCCTGGTAGGAGCCGCATTCAAGACGGCTTCTTTGATAGCTCGACCCTTCAGGACAAGATTGCGCCAGGCGCTTTGACCAACGCGGTCGTGTCTGTGCTTTTTTCGGTTGGCTCATTTGCTGCCAACGCCGCGACACGGGCCTTGTTTGCTTCTGGCTTTGTGGACTCTGACTTGATTGCGCCTGGCGCTGTGACCAAGACCAAGCTTGCTGATGGCTTCATGAAGCAGGCAGTTCTTACTGGCGCTGCTGCCGGGTCTTTCAAGCTAACTGGAATCAATGTGGGTGATGCGCTCGTTTATGTTTACGAGCAAAATGGCACAAGCGGCCTCATCACGGATAGAACATCTGAGTTCAAGATTCAGTCGAAAGACTATATTAGCAATGTTGGTGGTACAAGCACTGCGGGTGATAAGCTATTGGTGCTTTACTTGGACCTGACCTAAGAGGCTACTGTGGCAAATCAATTTACACAGAACTACACTACCTATATCGACACCTGGCGCAGGAACATGGACCCTCAAAGGGATTTCGCCGCACAGCAGTATATGGCTGGCAAAGGTTCATCTGGCGGCGGCAGCGACACGTTGCAGACGCTCAAGATGGTCACAGAGCTACAGAAGATCAAGAAGGCCCGTAGCGGTGCAACGGTCAGCCCAGCGGCTGTTCTACAGGCGCTGATGAAGCTGCAAGACACTCGCACACAGGCCCTTGTAGAAGACAAAGCGCAAATCAGCAAGTTGGCGAAAGACTACATTGACGCATCTGATAAAAACCGCGCCATGCTTGATTGGCGAACGGAAACTCCTCATGCCACAAAATGGTTCACGAATAACGTAACTGCGGTCGAACAAGGCGTGAAAAGACAGACGACACCAAACTATGCCGATACGTGGCTTAAGCGCGCCCAAGGGGTCACAGCCGACAAGACTTTGAAGGCTAAAAACCAAGCAACAAAGGATGCACTCCTTAAAGATATTGCGTTGCAGGCAAAAGCTGCCGCCAACGAAGACTCTCGCCACATGGAAGGGTACAACGCCATAGTCAAAGAGTTCTTTAATGGCAGAGAACCTGAAGAGTACATTGCATCTACATACCCAGTTTTCGATACAAAGACTGCGCGAGACATGGCAACGAGAGCAGTCAATCCCGGCATCGAAAGCTTGGATGAAGAAATCGAATCAATGAGGGTTGTGGCAAATCGCGAGTTTGGCTACCCGCTTGCTAAAGGTCAGAAGGTCACTCCAGACATGCTGGCCCAAGCAAAGGTGGGTCAAGCTGACGAGATTGATAAGCTAATCAGTGAGTTGATCACTAAGTCAATGGGCGGCCAGAACATGCCTGGCTACGCAGGCCAAGGGGCCAGGACCAACATGGCTCAGATGATTCTTGGCAATGCACTGGCCATGCCACCAATGATTGGGGCTGCTGCGATTGGGGCTTCCCCAAGAGTCATGCGCATGGCGCTTGAGTCAGAAAGAGAGATGGCCAAGTACCAGCGAGAGCGGATTGCTTTCGAGGATAAGTACGGGTACGCGCCCGGCACTCGGCGGTTTGAAGACACGCCTACGCCGCCGCCTGTGCAACAAATGCCAATCAAGCCAGTCACGGTCGGAACCATCCTTCCCGGTGAAGACGAGTTCGGTGGGAACTTCTATAGCTACATGTCCGATCAGCTTGGCCAAGCATCTTCTCTAGTGGCGAGTAAAGACGCGGCAGATCAGAGTGAAGGTGTAGGAATCTTTACGGGACTCTTCGAACAGATTGATGCGTTTCCGCCCTCTGCCCAAGAAATGATCGCCATTGGTATGGGCTATCCAAGCTACGAAAAGCTCAACGAAGCCCGTTCTGAGACTATGAAGCCCGATGAATGGAAGGTCTTTGTTGATGAGGCGATCAAGGATCCAAAGCGGTACGAGTTTGGTGAGGTTGGGGCAATTTACGAAGAATTTCTTAATAAGATTGAGACCGACGACCCGAATAACCCAGAGACCTACGTAAAGAATGTACAGGGTCTACGTCAGTTCATTGCGGTTCTCCCTGAAGAGGTGCGCGGTGAATATGGAGACAACCTGCTTAGGCAAATCAATGAGTCGTTCGAGCGCATGAGGGCAACCAAGCCAGGTACTGCTGAACGGAATGATTCTTTTGATGGCCTTAAGGGTGCGCTGGGTTCATACAGAGAGGAAGTAGAAGAAGACTTTGAGCAAGGCCCAGAAAGAAGAAAGATGGCTCAAACCTTTCGGTCTGAAATTCTTCAGGAACCCACGCCTGAACCAGCGCCCCCTCCACCATCAAGCTTGGACGCCTTCGATCCAAAAGACTTAGAACCACTTGAGTTGAGACTTGAGGATCTTCAGACCAGAAGAGACACGCTTGTAAAAAGCTTTGCACCAGACGAGACACTGGCAAAAGAGAAACGGGAAATCGAAGAGACGTTGGCTTCGTTGAGAGAATCGCTGACTGCCCAAGGCCGCAATGTTGAGGCGCGACAGTTGCTGAAAGAGCGAGAGGCGGCCCTAAAGGCGGACGAAACGAAGCTTGCTAAAATTAAGAATGTGATTCGTGCCCAAAAAGCTGGGCATGAAAAGGTGATTGCTGCGCGCGGGGGTGAAGGCACGTTTGAGGCAATGGCCCAATCGGACGAGGCAATTGAAAAGTTGAGACAGAAGAGAGACAAGGACGCCGATACAACGAAAACTCTTGAGGCCCAGTATGGTCGCTACAGGGACATGTTTGTGGAAACTCTCGGTGAAGAAGATTCTGACCTGAAAGCAAAGATGCAAGGCGCTGAGTTCGATAGACAAATTCGTACCGGCGAACTGGACCCAAGGTTTAGGGACTTTCTTCAAAGCCCACCTGAATCGGATGTGGATATGAATGATCCGTTTGGCATCCCTGAGGAAGTAGATCAAGACATTGTCACTCGATACCTTGCATCGAGGGCCCGTGATCAGCAAAACGATGGAAAGCTTGGTGAGGCTATGGCTGCTTTCAAGGCTGAATTTCCTGAGGAACAATGGAATAGAGAAGATTCTGAATTTGAAAAAGTGATCGAAGAACACGCCAAACTGGCAGCCCCACTTGAAAAAGAAATCGCTGCACAGAAAGGCTTGGTCGAAAGGTTGAGAGCCAAGGTTGAGAGCTTGCCGCAGCCTACCCCTGATATTCAGTCTCAAATTGATGTTAAGAACCGCCAATTGCAGGCCCTCAATGCATCAGTGAGAGGTAGGGCAAAACAGCTTGACACAGTTAACCAACAAATAGCCAAACTTACCCAGCAAATTGAAGGCTTGAGTAAGCCAGCAGCCTCGGCTCCGGTTGCGGCTGCAACTCCTCCAGTTGACACCAGCGCGGTGGATGCAGCGATTCGAGGTCTCTGATGGCTGCTCCAGGTCGATATACGCCAGACATTCAGGCTCGCGCGGGCGGAATTCTGGAGGCGTATGGTGATAAGATTGGACCAGACTTTGCCAATCGGCTTGTTGAGGTTGCCGACGATCTCGAAATCGACCCAATGATTCTGGCCAATCAGATTGATACCGAGACAAGAGGCACATTCGACCCGGCCCAGCCGAACCTTGCCGGCAGTGGTGCTGTTGGCCTGATTCAGTTCATGCCGAAGACTGCTGCCCGCCTGCTAAATGAGGCCGGGTTTGTTGGCTTTGAGCCAACGGTTCGCGGAAAACGGCAGGTGTGGTCTCGCAAACAACAAGACGAAGCAGAAGAAGCTTTCAAGAACATGGACTCGGACATGCAGTTGCACTTTGTTCGCAGCTATCTGATGCCGTACAAGGGCAGAATGAAGACTGCTGGTGACCTTGGCATGGCTGTGTTCTTTCCCAGGGCTCTGGGCAAGGGTCGTGACTACGACATTGAAGACTGGTATCGTCGAAACGCACCGTCAAGCCTTGAGCGTTTTAAGCGTCAGAACAAGGGAATCAGAACCGCTGGCGACTACATGGACTTGGTTGAAAAGCGTGCTCGCCACACAAGAAGGCGCCTGGGGATACCCGGCGGGTGGGTCATGAAGCATGGTCCAGGTAGCGAGGAAGAGGGCGGGGGCAGCGAAGACGTTTTGATTGAGGGGATGAGCGAGAATCCGTACTTTGAAACGCTTCCGATAAGACCCGGCCAGACGGGGGGCCGCATTGAAACGCTTCCGATAACACCCGGCCAGACGGGGGGCCGCATTGAACTGCTCACCTCTGGGGAAGGCTCAGGAACCCAAATCATATCGCCAAAAGGTAGTAGCGGTCGGTATGAGTTTGACCCCAGTACGGGCACAATTAGACTTTTGCCATCTGAGTAGCAAACTTGATATGATTGCTGCACAGGAGATAGCGCAGTGCCTTCACGTTCAGATGATACCAATGCGCCGATTTCTTTTGAAGACGACATTCTTGCAGATCTAAAAGCAGACGCCCAAGACATTGTTCCGACTACTGGGCCAGTAGATGAGCCGATAGTCTTCGAAGACCTTGAGCCGCCCGACTTCGAGGAAACTCGAACCGCTCCTCCCGTATTGGAGCCCGACCCGGCTCTATCTGAGGGTCTTCTGCTTGTCTTGGAAGAGCAAGCAGAACTCTACTATGCCGAACAGCATGAAAACATGGATGAGGAAGAGAGAAAGAAAAAGGTTCAGGAGTTGGTAGAGGACTTGAGGTATATCGGTGTACCAAGGCCGCGCGGCATCGGGGCTATGACCACCAGAACCAAGTCCATTGGTTCCAGGCCGACGCTGACCGGCACAGCGCAGCGCATTGCTGGGCTGCAAAACAAAGCGGACAAGATCGAGGGGATTCTTGAAGAGAACGCCGAAAAGGGTGACTACCTTGAGGGTTGGAAGCTGGCTTTGGAGGTTGCCCATGAGGAGCTTCTTCCTGACCGGAGAGTTCCCCTTGAGGAAGTCGATCCACTTAATGAGATGTGGACCCCGGAGGGCGAGGAGAAGGGTCCATCAATTGGTGGAAAGTACGGTGAGGGGTACATCTTGCCGGCTGCCGGGCTTGCGCTTGGTGCTAAGGTTGGCGGATATACGGGTGCGATGATTGGCGCTGGTGTTGGCTCTCTTGCGTCTCTTGAAATGCAAACCGATGGTCGATTCATTGATGGTGTTGCCAGGCGCACTGCGCACTACGCCAGCGTTCCAGAAGCGTCGATGTTTTTTGAAAAGCTCGGTGGTTGGATGGGCGCTATTGCGCTTGATGCTGCTGTCGGTGCCGCTGAGCGGTTGGGTGTCGAGGACCCAGATCAATACGTTCAAGAAGCGAGGCAAGCGTTTGAAGAGAGAGCCGACGAAATAGAGCGCGCCGAGTTGGCTGGTACTCGTGGAACCAGTGTTCCAGAGAGAATCATTGACTTTACATCGGCTGGACTAACTGAGGGGCTGCGGTTTGCGCTTGAGGATGCGGCTGTACGTGTTGGCCGGGCCGCCCTTTCAGATGAGTATCGTGAAGCAGTTACGCCCGACCACGCCGCTGGCGTTTTGGCGGGTCATCTCGTTGCTGGTCCAATAGGTGCTGGAAAAGCGCTTGCGGCAACCATTGACGACGAGCCTGAAGTCTTTCAGGAGCGTGAGCAGTACATTCAGGACGCAAAGATCCCTGAAAACTTGCGCGCAATGTACGAGATTTCAAAGCAGATAAAGGCGAACCCCAAGAAGGAAAAAGAGCTTCGGTCTGCTTTTGTGATGTTGCTCGACACGACCACATACAATGACCTGGAGAGCCAGGGTCTTGCTCGCGGCAAGTTGAATGTATTTGAGTTTAAGAAAGTCGCGACCTCTATGTCTGAGAGCGACATTGAGGTTCTCCAAATCGAGCGCAGTTCACCCGGCATGGCCAAAGCCATTCGAATGGCCAAAGAGGGGAAGTCGAACAATACGGTCAGGGAGGAGCTAAACAAGTTGGCCATTGGGTCTTTTGCGATGGTTCCTGGGATGTATGCGTCCGTCAATGGCGCGATTCCGACCATGCCAGAGCTTGAAGAGTGGGCTGAAAGAAAGCTTAAAGCCGTTGATGCCAGCGGTGGCGACCAGATGCGGACCTTGCAGCATTGGATTCAGCGCACAATGATGGACGTGGAGGAGCATGAGGGCAACCTGTACGTTGTAGAGTCAACTGGCTCAAAGTGGTTCCGCTGGCTGGGTGGCGCCGCGCCGGAAGTATACTTGGCCCCGATGGAGGCTTATGCGGGGCTTATCGGTGATACCGAAGGTCTCTTGCGTGCGCCCGACAGCCCGATGGGTGTTGCCGCTATTGCGCTGGCCAGAATCGGGACTGGAGAGGTCGGTGTTCAGCCTCGCATCACGGACATCATGAAGACACAGGGGATGTCCACGGATGATGAAGGGTATGTTGCGGGAAATTACCTTTCAATTCTTGCTGATTTTGGAACGCCGTGGGAAACTCCATTCTTGAAGACTGCTGGCAGGATGGTTCGGACAGGCGTTGTTCAGCCAATGCAGGCCGTTCGACTTGCCAAGGCTGGCCAAAAGGCTGGAATTGGCCCGCAAGGTTTCCTGGCGGGGATGTCTCCGTGGGCCTACAAGCACCGATATGGGCTTGAAGATGCTGATGCAGTCACGGCTGCCAATCACTTCTACAAGGCAGCCGCTGATTCAGCAGTAGCACAGGGCAAAAGTCCCCTTGATATTCTTCCATCAAACACAAAAGACCAAGTAAGCGAAGCGCTACGTGTTTACGGGATTGAGCCTGAAGAAGCTCTTGGTGTTTATGCTGACACTGTGCGTCAGGGTCGGGATGTTTTCACGCGCGCTCGTGACATGGCTGCCAGCGGAAATGCGCCAACCGACCGGGCAATGAGGCAGGGTCAGGGGTATCAAGACTTCTCCAGGACGCTGGATGAGTTTGCGCAGGATGGTCGGTGGGATGCTCGTGCAAATCCCATGATTAAAGCCGTCTTTGAAACACTTGCGGCCAGGATGGCGTCTGATCCAGACGTTCCGATTGCCTCCGTTAATGAGTTCTTCGACAATGTCATTCGAGTTCAACGTGATGGAACGCCGGGACAGTTCGCAAGATTTCAGCTTTCCGATGAGATCCCAGACCTGAACCCTGCACCATACAAGTCTACATTGGACACGATGAGTGACTTGGCTCGCGTCGATGTTCCCGACAAGCTTCGCCCGATTGAAGCTGAATACACTAAGACCAATCGGGCTTCTCGCGGGCAGAAGATTGCAAAAGACGCCGCCCAGCATGATGGGTTTGGCGAATATCGACAGGCTTTGTCTTCTGTGCTTAAGGAGCGCCTTGGCGAAACATTCAATGGCTATGCTTTGATGTCGAAAACCATGCTTAAAGCATGGAGAAATGGCCGTGTGTCTGGCCCTGTTAGCGTTTCTCTGACCCCAGAGGGGTCTCATGCGCTTAAGCGTCACCACACCCGCAGAAGCCAAAAGAACTTGGTTATGGTTGAGGTTCCAGTCCGGGCTGATGATGTCTGGATGCTTGGCTCTCTTGATGACCTGGAGATTGTCGTCAGCGTTCAGGGCCAGCCCGCAAAGAACCTAAAGGGCTACCCGCTTGGCGTGCAGGGCTCCGGCGTTACTCGCGCGGTGTCTTTGGAGGACCTGCGTGGTGTTCTTGGTGATCTTCGAATCAACCCAGACAAGGATGCTTTCTTCAAGAAGCGTCTTGCGGAGATGACTGGAAAGACCTCTGTGGATGAAATCAGCGCATCCCAAAGGGTACAGGTTCTTGCAGAGACCCTTAATGGGTACATGAATAAAGAGTTCGCCAAAGGCAAGACTAAAGATGTTCCGAAGATTCCGCAGGAAAGGATTAATGAGCTAATAGAGAGGTACACGGACATCTCGCCAAGAGGTTCTGGTGTACCATCTGCGCTTACTCGCACGACTCGCGTAAGTGACGCCAACCTTGAGCGGCCAGTTCCGTATGGAACGTCACCTCGAAATGCAAAGGCATCATTTGAGCGTATTGATGAAATTCGTGCCGGGCTTGGCGATGTCAACCCGATTGAAAATGACCGGCTATGGAACAAGTTTTGGTCCGCTGTAACTGGCAACAAGCAGGTGCTTCAGCCGCCTTGGAAGGCGCGGGAATACCTTACAGACCCAAACTCCATGGTGTCGTTGCTCAAGAGGCTGACTCCTGGCCAGATTGAGGAGGCCAACTTCGGTGTTGAGCTTACGTCTCAGATTGGTGGTTTGTACAAGGCGGGCCAGGCCGACGTAGTCCTGACGGGCCAGTTGTTGCTTTGGTCAATCTTGAGCCGGTCTCTTTCGTCGTACCCGCATGAGGCGGCCTTTATTGATGCATTCTTGGCGAACGTCAAGCCATACATTCGGTCTGCGGCGAGGGGTGATTTTGCGAAGGCCGCAGATGGGTATCCAAAGGGCAGTCCTGAGCTTGATAGGTTTTTGGTTTGGGTTGGCAGCAAGAGTGAAAAGCCCGATGCAATCAAGCGTCTGTTGAGTGCGGGTGAAATCACCAAAGATGAAGCTAAGGTCATGAGGGCCCAAAAGCCTGTGATCAACCCTGATGGTCCGGGTGGTGGCGCTCTGGCCAATCTGAACTCTTTTGGCAAGCAGTTCTTGTTTAAGATGAGCAAGCCGCTCCCAAGCGACCACCCGAATGCGGGCCAGATTCCGCTTCAGGTGCTGCATGACATGATCTTGGATCAGTCCATGCCATCGAAGCAGATCAGGCGAAACTACTTTTCTTTGGTTGAAAAGTCTGGTGTCGACAACAAGATCCTATCGTTTCTGCTTCTTGTGGCCGGTCGTACCGATGTCACGGTCATTGACCGGGTTCAAGCGAATCACTTTTGGGATAGCGCCACAAGAAACTATGGCGGAATGAGAGACATCTACGAAAGCTTTGCCAAGAAGACAACAGCAGAGGCGTGGCAACGCTGGGCAAAAAACCCTCACCCAATCTCGACAAAGCGCGGAATGGCAGAGGTTCTAAATGGCGCACGCGGCCTGGCCTTGTATGAAGTCATTGAGGAAGCAATTCTTGCCAACATGGATTCTGCGTATCGGGCTGTTGGTCGCGAGGGTGCTGGTTCTATTGGTCGTTTTCACTGGGAAAGCTGGGTAGCGAGTAGCGGTCAAGAGGTTGGCCACAACACGCTTTCGATCCTTCTTAGAGAAGCCTTAAATGTTCGTGAGCCAGCACGCGGCGTCTATGTCCGTGAAGGCAAGTTTGCGATGCGTCGATACGGGATGCACTATGTTCCGTTGGATGATGGCCGCAGAGTCTACATTCTTGAGGACTCTGCTGGTCGCCCCTACATTCTTGACCAGTCTGCGGTGCGTGCGTACTATGATGTTCTCGACAAGCACACAAAAAACAAGAACATAGAAAACAGGATTGTTCCTCGTGGCTTCAAAATCTCAGACCCCGCCTCTGCCGGAATCCCCTGGTTCACAAGACCC
>TARA_R100000808_G_scaffold6488_1_pt1 | contig 11123 bp, 19 predicted proteins | sample TARA_R100000808 | Tara Oceans TARA_R100000808 (sample SAMEA2622852) | marine metagenome | biome: marine biome (ENVO:00000447); feature: marine epipelagic mixed layer (ENVO:xxxxxxxxx); material: "saline water (ENVO:00002010), including plankton (ENVO:xxxxxxxx)" | depth 140 m | reverse complement strand
TCCTGATGGTTTAGTGCGATGCACTATTGACGATCCTGAAATGACTGTACAGGATGCATTAAATAAATTGCAAAAAGAAGCTGGTTTTATATCCTATGTGCGACCTAGTGATGGTAAAGTGTATTATTTACTCGAAGATGCTGGTGATAAATCATCTGATCCTGGAATAGAAGCTGTATTAACCACTGCTATGTACCGTAATCCTGTATTTGGCACAATACCATTATCGCAAATGCTTTGGAAAGTGACATATAATTATGATAAGCATCCTGCAAAAGGAACGTATTTAACTGGATCGACTACCCAAGACACAACAACAAAAGGCACTTATGATTTTGGCGATAATGATGGTGTGGCAACATTTAATTTAGATTGGGTTAATGAAACAAGAGGGCCGGTCAATTTAATTAATTTATTTAAATACCAGCGCATGACTGCGCAATGCGAGATATTAGACCCAGCTAAGTGGACATTAGAAATTGGGGATGTCATTACTTTTAGCGATCCACCAGCAGATTTTAGATTGCGTGATAGTAGTGCGGCATATACTGACTATCAGTTTCGTATTACTGAGACAACCAGGACAGTCAACTCTTTAAAAATTAAAGCAATGGAAGTGTATAAAGCGTAATGGCACATAAGTTATTATTTGATAATGTAAGTACACGTAGCGCTACTCTTAACGATGGTTTAGTGGTAGAAAACACAGAAACAGAGGTTTTTGCCTTTTCTGATGCTACAAGCATTACAAATGAAAGTCGAGTTATTGATAGAAATTTTACCAATGCAATAAGTTCATTTGGCACTGGTACACAATCAGGAACTGATTTTCCTGAAAATGATGCATTGCAATTTGATTTTGGCAGTGCTAAAACAATTGATTTTGTAGCATTATATTTTAATGCTGCTGAAACAGATAGTATTAGGATACATTATGATGACGCTGCAAGTGGCAATACTACAGAATTTAATGCTTTTACTGACAATTATGCAGTTGGTTGGAATATTAGAACATTTACTTCAACATCTGCAAGATATTGGATTGTGGAAGCTGCATCAGGCACAGTAGATGGTATTACAGAAATATTTTTTGGTTCTGCGTTAGAATTGCCTGTAGATGGCGCTGGAATTAAAATAGAAAAGCCATATAATTCTTTTATTAGTAGTACTTATAACAATACTGAGTTTTCTAACAAAATTGATACAGAATTAAGAACATGGACACTACCATTGCCAATTGTAACAGAGTCAGATAAAACTGACCTTGAACTGTTATTATCTGATTATAATAATCTATATACTTTTGTATATTATGATGATAGTAATTATCATACAGTTAGGCTTGCCAAACCACTAACATTTAGGCAAGTTGCGACGAATACATATTCAACAAGTGTAACATTGCAGGAAAGTGAATAATGGCAGCTACAATTTACTATGATAAAAATGGTTTTTATGATGCCAGCGTTGCAGCAGGTACGATTAATAGTAGCAACGTATTCGCTGCCAGCAGTTCTATTACAAACCCGGAATATATTTCAGATGAGGGCATTGACAACGCAATGACAAATGTGGCCAATGAGGATGCAGTTCAATTTACATTCTCTACTGGGGTGACAAATAATTTTGTAGCGTTGTACTTTACATCTGCAATGACTGAAACTATTGCACTGCATTATGACAATGCAAGTAGCGGTGCAGCAGCAGCTACATTAACTATAACTAATGATTTTAGCGCAGGGTGGAATGTATCTGAATTTACCTTACCAGCTCCATTTCAATATTGGCTAATTAAGGCACATGGTACAGTAGCAGGCTTATCAGAAGCATTAATTGGATCAAAATTAGCTTTACCACTAGAGCCAAGTGCTACCGTTGTAACAAATCATAAATTTGGCACAGAAGAAATAAAAGCTTACGGTGCAAATAGATATTACATTGAAAAGCATAATAGCTATAAAATTTTAAATGTTAGTTTTGATTATATGACTGATGGAAATAAAACAACAATGCTAAGTTTCTCTAATACAGTCACAGACCGCAAACCTTTTATCTATAGTGAAGATGGAACAACCGGGCCATTTCATTGGGTTAGATTAATTAGGCCATTAACATTTAAAATGGTTTTGCCTAACATATGGTCATGCCAAATGGTAATGAGAGAACTTATTGCTTAATAATTTTATCTAAAGCATTAAATGCGCTATTATTGTTTTGGCGCTGTTCTTCTAATGTAACACCAGCATAATGATTATCTACAACCTCAATAGATTTATCACCAATACTATGCCCTGCTTTACTTGCATCTTTTGTTTCTTTTCTAACTAATTGTGCTTTCATTCTACGCAGATCGTGACATGTAAAATTAATACCTACTATAATGCTAATTTCTTTTATAATAGCATTTAAATCTTTATAGTTCATATCCAATGGTCTATCTGCGCCAGTTCTAAATCTTTTTTTCAATATAGATATTGCACTAGGATGTACCGAAACAGTTTCTCTTGTTTTACGGCGTTTTTGCAATAATAGCATTGTATTGTTAATAAAATCTATATGCTCCCAATGCAATTCTTTATATGGTTTACGACTATTATGTCCAATTAATTCATTTGCTCTAACACCAGTAATTGCAAATAAATAGGCAATGTCTTTTTGTTCTGTAGATAAATATGAATTATGAAATAAATGCTTAATCTCTTCATTTGTCCATACTTTATATTCTAACGGTTTTAGTTCATGTTTTTTATAGCGATCGCTTTTGCGCATAACGCGTTTAGTTACATATTCTTCTTCATAGGCCCAATTAAATATGTGTAGCAAATCACGCATATAGCTGTCTATGCCTCTTCTTGATCTATGATGCTTATATTCCATAACATGTTTATATATAGTCCATCCAGTCACATTGACACCAAGTACTTTTTCTGATGTTTTGCGTAATGTTGATGCAATAGTATCTCCTGGAAATACTTTTTTACAACTGTTCATTACAACTTTATATTTAGCAATAGTATCTATATTAGTTAACGTGCTTAAAACATTATTAGTAAATGCAATAAATATTTCATCTATAGTCTTTTGTGGCTCTTCATTATATAATAATGCACGCCAGTTCATGCTGTTTTTTGCATATAGCTCTACGGTTTGCCAGTGGCCCAATGCAATAACAGCTTGCTCTTTTGTTTGAAAGTACTTTTGCTTACGTTGATTATCTCGTGGATCAACATAACTAACTCTGTAACTTTTATTTGGTTTATCTAAACTTGCCATTTTAACCTCTCTGTTGTGCATTAATATACACATTTGTGAACAAAAAACAAAATAATACTTGCAAAGTAAAAAGTGTTCACATTAAGTTTCATCTACGTTTATGGAACAAACACATACCAAAGTAAAATTTCGCGATTTGTTATCTCAAAATAAAATATCGCAACGCAGACTCAGCGCACTTGTCGGCATTAGTCCGGCACTCCTTACTATGATGCTAAAAGGCGAGAGAACATTTCAGTATAGACACCGCGATAACATTGCGAGAATATTTAATGTTCAAGAAGATAGCATCATTTGGAATGAATAATTTAGGGCGGTATCCTTCTTGTTGGCATGGTGACTTGATACATCATCATGTTTTGATTCTAACCTCTCAGTTGAATCCTCTTACCGCCCTATGATTTTTCGTATCGCAATATCCGACGATCAACAGCAAATAGAATTTGCACAAAAAATACGTGCTTTATTTGCAAACAATAAAATTAAAAACACAACCTATGAGCCACAAAATGCAGATATTGGTGTAGTTGCCCATCAGGTAATTAATAAAAAATTATTAGGTCAAATTGTAGGCTTAATACAAAGAAGTGGTTATGAAATCACATTAATCGATAATAAAAATAAGGAAGCTAAATATGTCAAATAGTTTAAGTGGTATTAATATACCTACTAGCGAATCAAGTGGTTTGTTTATGAAAAAACTGGAACAAGGTGAAAATACAATACGCATTCTTACATCACCAATTGATGGATACGTATGGTGGCCTGAAGATGATAACAAGCCGCAACGTGTTAAAGAACCAAAGGATATACCAACTGGCGTAAAAGATGCAAAGTATTTTTGGTTTCTTACCATTGGTATTAATGGCGAGGTTAAGTTTTTGGAAATAAAACAAAGAACCATACAAAATCAAATTGCGGCTTTGTCTAATAACACACAATGGGGCGAAGTAAAAGATTATGATATAACTATTACAAGATCAGGTCAGGATTTAGAAACACAATATACTGTTGTGCCTAATCCCAAATCTGATGTAAGTACAGATGTGGCAGGTGAGTGGAATAAGATGAAAGCGCGTTATAAGCCTGAAAATCTCTTCACAAATGGATCTCCGCTAGAGGCCGGTGAAGAAGTTGCGCAAGATAATGATGAGGAACTGCCATTTTGAACGTAGCTAAAAAAGGCTACCGAGGCGAAGTCGAGGTCAAAGAATTACTCTCTGACCTCGGCTTTGATGCCGAACGTAGTTGGGGTAGTGATGGCCGTGCTTTTGGCCTTGCTAGTGATATAGATATAAAAGCAACACGAGATGATTTAGAATTACACGTGCAGGTGAAACGTCGCAAAAAAATTGCAAGTTATTTAGAATTTAAAAATGCAAACTTAGTCGCTGTTAGGCAAGATCGCGGTAAGTGGGTATTTATAATGAGCGAGGAAATGTTCAAAGATGTGCTTCGCGTGGAATAAACATTTAAAATCCGAGGACAAAAGACTGAATACGAAAGAAGAGTCTGACAAAAAGTTGGCGAACTCGTCCTCGGATAATACTCCGGCATCAAAAGGCTTGATAATTCACACCCAGGTTGGCGTAGGCGGTAAGCTGCCTGATGCCGGAAAGTAATTATGAATTGTTGGCATTGTTCAAATGAACTTATATGGGGCGGTGACCACGACAATGAGGAAGAAACTGGTATGATTACAAATTTAAGTTGTCCGGACGACAGTTGCCAAGCTACCGTCCTGGTTTTTTTAGATTACAAAGAAAAATAAATGACAGCTAAACAAAAAATGATAGCAATTGTTGGCAAGGCCATTGTAGATGAATTAGAACAATACGCAGATAAACAACCTAACCTTGCTAGTGAAACAGCACGATTTGAAATAATGACTAATATTATGGATCGAGTTATCAAAGTTATAGATGATCCGGAGTTTAAATCTTGAACAATAAAGAATTTATAGAATTTAGAGACAAATTTGTTGCGGAAGCGTTAGATCTTAGTGATGCTAAATCTATAGAGTACACTATATCTAATGTAGACAAACATTATAATTTTAAACATGTTGCAGATAGATTAGGCATAACACCACAACAAGCTATGATGGTTTATGTATTAAAACATATAGATGCTATATGTAATGACGCAAAAACTGGTAAGCAGGCCAGTGATGAAACTGTGCGGAGCAGATGTCAGGATATAATGAATTATGCCATACTATACGCCTCTTTAGAACATACCAAAGGTAAAACAAATGATAATAACATTAAACGAAATGGAACAAGTATTAGCAAAAAAAGTCGGGATACAACGCCACAAACAGAACCTAGCAAATGGAACGAACTCAGACGCAGTAGCAAAACCTGAAAATGATATTAATGGATTTGCTGGCGAACTTGCTGTTGCTCGCGTAATCAATTCCTATCCTGATTTATCTATTGGGCCACACAGACGTGGTTACGATTTAAAGATGCGTGGTAAGCGCGGCGAAGATATTCGCATTGATGTAAAGACGACCAAACATAATCCTGGTTATTTAATTGCTAAAAAATGGCGCGAAGTGTCTGACTGTGATATGTATGTTTTGGTAAGTGGCAGAATGCCGCGTTATCAAATTATGGGATGGGTGTGGTCAATTGAATTAATCAATCCAAGTAATTTATCTGATATGGGATATGGTGAACATTATCATATGGAACATGCACAACTCAGGGTATGGAAAATTGCATAGTCAAAATGTGGGTACTATCGGAGAATTAGCCGTGCGCCAGGAATTATTAAGACAAGGATATAAGGTATACTTGCCGGAAGTAGATATTGAGCATGTAGACTTATTAGTAGAAGTAGAAAATGGTGCTTTTAAACGTGTGCAGGTGAAAACAATTACAAAGCTGACCACTGCTACTGCGATGCAGGTTAGATGTGTAAAATACGTTAATAGCGGACGTGTAGATGTCATAGCAGTGTATTTTGTACCGAAAAAGATATGCGCATTTGTGCCATATAATAATGAGAAAATGATTAGTCTTGCTATTACGACTGCAAAGAATAATCAAAGATCAAAAAGACAATGGTTTTATCAATATGAGCGATTCCCGGAGTTTAGTTAATTTAAAAGTAATATCACTTGGTCTTGGTGTACAGTCAACAGCAATGTACATGATGAGTTCTTTAGGATATATAGAAAGAGCAGATCATGCAGTGTTTGCTGACCCTGGTGCAGAATTACCTATGACTTATAAAATATTAGAATATTTAAAAGACTGGGGCAAATACAATAATGGCATTCCTATACATGTTAATGCTGAAAAAAACTTATACAAAGATTTATTAAATCAAACAAATAGTACAGGTCAGCGTTTTGCAAGCATACCTGCATTTAGTGAAAATGGTGGCATGATACGTAGGCAATGTACAAAAGAATATAAAATTGATCCGGTTATAAAAGAGATAAGAAAACTATATGGATTAAAACCAAGAAAGCGCATGCCTATGACTCAAGTGTGGCTTGGTATTAGTATGGATGAGATTGAACGAATGAAAGTATCACAGCTACCACGCATTGAATATTATTATCCATTAATAGAAGAACGCATGTCTCGCAGTGAGTGTATATCATTTTTTAAAGACCGCAATTTTCCTGTGCCGCCAAAATCATCCTGTGTTTTTTGTCCGTACCACAGCAATAAGAATTGGAAAGAATTAAAAGAAAAGTTGCCTGATGAATTTGCAAAAGCTGTTAAAATAGATGAAGCAATTCGTGATAGCAGTAAAAAAGGTGTTAAAGAACCAATTTATCTGCATCGCTCCTGCACACCACTTGAGCGTGTAGATTTTGGTGACCAGTTAGAAATGTTTATGTGTGAAGAAGGTTTTTGCGGATTATGAACCACTACGCAGGAAGCATATCATTTGACAATGACCAAGGTGAGTGGGAAGACTGGATCGTGACGGCAATGGATTATAAAACATTGGTTGAAAAAATGATTAGAGCCAAATCTATGCGCAAGAATGCAGAAGTGCATTTTGCAGTGCTAAAAATGGGTAAAAAAGAATTTGACATAACAGAAAAGGTGAGAAGTGAATGCCAATAACAAAACATCACAAGAAAAAATACCCGAACTCAGAATGGGTGCGGAGAAGAAACATACGTCGGGCAGCACAACGCCTAGCTTCAAAACTAGATACATCCGACATTGCGGTGGATACGCTGGATTCCACGAAAAACTTGGAAGAAGTGCATTCTTCATCAGTGAAACCGAAACAAAAAGGCTTGTGGCAAAGAAGCATGGGCGCAATAAAGCGTGCTTTTGCGGGTCAGAGAGGAAGCTAAAGAAATGTTGCCTAATTGGGTAATCCGAGATAAAACAATTAAAGAACTATATGAGGGTAGGGTAAATTCTATCAAAGAAAAACGAGGTAGAAAGCTGCGAGTAGATAAGTTAATTAAAGCATGCCCAGTATGCAAAAGAACTTATGAGTCAGTTAATCCTAATAAGAATTGCGGAAAATCTATTATGTATTATAAGGTAGGTCACATACCTACATATGGTAAGAAAAAAGTAACTTGTAAAGAATGTGAGGGTAATAATGGGAAAATTTGATTTGCACGGCGCTAAATATATTAATAAAGATGGCAAGAGAGTGCCAAGCGTTACAACAATTATTAGTCAACAATTAGGCTGGAATAAGCAGGCTTTAATTGGCTGGACTAAACGTATGATGCTTGGTGGCCAGGATAGTGATAAAGTATTAGATGAAGCTTCACAAATTGGCACATTATTGCATCTATTAATTGAAGCGCATCAACAAGGGTTTGATGTAGATACAAAGGACTTCAGTTATAACCAGGAAAAAGCTGCGATGAAAGCTTATGCAGGTTATTTAGAGTGGTATCAAAAGAAAAACTTTAAGTCACTTAAAAATGAAGTGGTGCTAGTTAATGAAGAACTTCAAGTAGGTGGCACAATAGATAGTATTGGTAAAATGGGTGACGATCTTGTTGTAGTAGATTGGAAAACAAGTAAATATTTATATGCAGAAAACAAACTACAGCTTGCTGCTTACACGTATATGTTTGAACAAGCGCAACCAAAGGCTAATGTAGCGTATGGGCTTGTGATGCGTTTTGGTAAAGATGACGGCAAATTTCATCAGCACGTTGTCAAGAGAGAGAAATTAGAAACCGGGATTGAAATATTTAAAGCGTTAATAAAGATCTCGCAACTTAAATCACAGCTTTGATCCGGCCGTCAGAGATTTTCTCTGAGATAAACTCAGTTGGAAATCGTGCGCGTTGTCCAAGGTGCGGTGATGGCAAAAAAAATTATCCGGTACAAATTGAGCCGGATCACGCTTTTTGTCACCGCTGCAATCATACCTGGTGGTTTGAAGATAATAAAAAATATGATCTTGTTGCTAAACCGCCAAAAGTAAAAGAACCATTATATATTAAAAGTAATGGTGCAGTAAAAGAGTCCGATTACACTACTCACCGCGCTAATTTTCTTGAGCATAGTGACTTTGTCATAAAAAAATTATCATTACCCTGGAATAAACATTGCCTAAAAGAACGATATGGTATTGGCGTACGAAACAATCAAGATGAGATGCAATTGGTATTTCGCATCAACAATCATCATATTAAAAGACATAAAGGCCAGCAATTTGGTAATGCAGAGTGTAAAATATACCCGGATATCGCAAATATAGACCCGAAAGGCACGCTACTTATTTGTGAGGGTGAAAAAGATGCCGTTAGTGCAGGATGTTATGGATTCCCGGCCATTTCATTCACTTCAGGTGCTAACGGCATCCCTAAAGATCTAACCATCCTGGATGAATATAAAAATATAGTCATATGTTACGACAATGATGAAAGTGGTAAAAAAGGTGCAAAAAAACTTGCAAATGCATTGTTTAATATTGACAGACAAATAAAGATATTAACTTTGCCTGACGAAATGGACATTACAGATTATTTTGTTGCAGGCTTTACAGCAGACGATTTACTACAATTAATTGATGCCAGTAAAATATTTGGTGAAAGTCCGGTAGATCTTGGTGGTGACCCGGTATATGGAGTATTGGATTTTATTGACACGTTTAAAGACGAAGTCAAATATATTTGTGACGAAATATTATTAGAAGATGGCCGCACTAGTGTTGCCGGCGGTACAAACGTAGGCAAATCACTATTTGCACTACAATTTGCTTTGTGCGTGTCAATGGGAGTGCCATTTATGCATTTTCAAGTACCATTGCCAAGACGTGTATTATTAGTGCAATTTGAAATGATGGATGCTATGATGACGCAGCGTATCACCTCTATGATGAACGCATTGCTAGATAAATACCCTGACCGCAAATATATTATGGCGCAAAACCTGGATATTATTAGTGCGGATCAAAAACAATTGTTTGAAGACTCATATAAAAGTATTGAGGGTAACCTAAAAGCTGCAAAAAAACCCTATGACGTATTAATTATAGACAATTTGTACACTAGTACTGCCGTAGACACGGTGAAAAATGACCAGCTGCGCAATTTATTAGAGACAATACAAACGCTAAAAGAAAAATATAAACTTGCCGTTATGGTTGTTGCACATCATAAAAAGATGGCCGAAAAACAAATACCGCTAGACTCATCAATGGTTTTTGGCGGTTCATTTTACTCATTTTGGCTGGATAACTTGATACAACTTGCTAGTACTTTTAATGAAAAGCTAAAAGTGATGAAGATTACAAAGACCAGGACTAATAGCGAATTTCACAATGTGCCGCTAGGTATTAAATTAATGGATGGCGAAAATCGCTTACATTATGAGTACTTACAACCACTTCCAAAAGGTGAAATATTTTGGTATAAAGAACGTGAGGAAACTAGCGAGGATCGTGTTTTAGATAATCTTAATACAATGGGTGACAACTTTACGTATGACGATATGGCAAAAAGTTTGAAGTTAACGCTTAATATTACTAGTAGCGCAAGTGTTAGTGCCTGGCTTAAAAAATTATTAAAACAGCAAAGAATTATTAAGATTGAACGCGGAATTTATGCGAAAAATAAGACAGATATTGAAAATATGTTAGATTAACCGACACGCAGGAAAACTAAAGAAACTAAAGTAGTGTAAACACTTACTTTACTTACTTTACTTACTTTAGGTTTATTTAGTGTCGGTGTGAACACTTTTATGCAAAAAATGGATTTTATATACAAATGTCATTTATCGGATCAAGTTGATCAAACTTGTATTTTTGCAAAGCCGGTAAAAGATACAATTTATTGTAAGGCAATTGGAAATTGGTGGAAAAATTGGGATGTCAAATTGTTAGACAAATGTTTTAAAAAAATGAAAGCCAGGGATAGATTATTGTGGCGCAATAGATTATTAAAAAAACCCTGACCATAATAATATTAAAATGGGTGTGCTGCACAAACTAATACAATGTTATTGCAAACAAAAAAAAAGCCGCATTGCTGCGGCTCTTCTTTTATGGGGATGCTAATCATCATAATTATCTAAATTTGTAGCATTGTAGTAATTTTCATTTTTTTGATCATCCCATACGTTTTCGCGAGTGTGTGTTTGTTTTATTCTACCTTTTGCAGAACTTATATTTGCACTTGCATCAAACATATCTGTAATTGCGCCTAATCTAATATATTGTAAATTAAACTCAGCTTCGTATAAATCAGTTTTAAAGTCATCAACTGCTTTGATTAACTTCTTTTGTTGCCTGGCCAGGTATTGTATGTCCTGATCTTTTTGTGTTTTTGTTTTCTTTTTTATAGCCATTGCTATTTCCTTTCTTGTTTATTTTATAACTTTGCCACACTTAGA
>TARA_R100000808_G_scaffold24367_2_pt1 | contig 11127 bp, 1 predicted proteins | sample TARA_R100000808 | Tara Oceans TARA_R100000808 (sample SAMEA2622852) | marine metagenome | biome: marine biome (ENVO:00000447); feature: marine epipelagic mixed layer (ENVO:xxxxxxxxx); material: "saline water (ENVO:00002010), including plankton (ENVO:xxxxxxxx)" | depth 140 m | reverse complement strand
GGACAACCCTTAACAAAACCAAAAACAATTAAACTAGATGATATGATTGATAACTTTGCTTTTCCAAATAATCCTTATCTTGCAGATACTGGTAATAACTATGTCATGAAATTTTTAAGTTCTGGTGCTGATGGAGAAGTTCTTACTTCTTATGATATGACTATTTCAAAAACTGGATTAACAAAAGATATAAATGATTTCACACCCACGGCTTTGGCAGATTATGTTTTTGGAGATAAAATATTTACATTAAGTCAAGACCAAAGAGACGCGTATAAGGCTAAATTTGGAATAGATGTGCCTCAAGATCTTAGTATAGGAGATGGTTTAACTTTAAAGTGGATGTTTGATAATGACATGGCTTTTACTGACATGGATAATAGTGGTACTATAGACGCTACAGATGTAAAGTTACAATTACTTGGTGCGAATGAAATTACAAAAGAAAGTATATTAAATAAATCATATGATAGAGGAAAAATTGTTAATTTATTTCACGATCAAGCTGTAGAAGGTTATAATAGAAACAAAAAACAATGGGATGCTGATAATCCAGCAACATCTTCAAGAACTAATGCTGAAAAAATATCAAGTGATCATTTCCATAAATTATATAATGTTGGTACTTGGATTGATGATGGAACAATGGTAGCCGGAGATACTTTTGACATGAGTGGCATAACTTTCACGTACACTGGAACTGGTTATAATTTTGAATACCTCGATGCTTATGGAATAAAGAAGACAAGAACTCTAAGTAATTTACGGTCATCACCTGAGGGAGCCCCAATGCACACGAGAAGAACTTTTCCATTCTTATAATCCTATAGTAAATGAAGAAATATAAACATTCAAACGGACAAACATATACTGAAAGTCAACTTTTAGAATGGGCACAAAGTGAAGGTATGACTTTAGATGAGTATTTCGCTCAATATGGACATCATTTTAAAGACGTTGCTTTAGGAAGTGATGAGCATGCTGATATAGATGGTTTTCTTGATGCTGCCTCTTCTGTATTTAGAGCGGAAGAGAATGTTGTTCCTTATTTAAATGAATATTATAAAGATAAAAAGTTTAATGGAAAATCTGTTAGATTTTCTCAAGCTCAACCTGGAAGAGATACGTTTGAAGTATTTATAGGTGAATGGGTGGTAGGAGAAAATGGTGAAATGGAATGGGTTGGCGAAGAATTTGTTACAGACAAAGGAAGTGGAACCCAATTTAATTTAGATTGGCGAAGACATGATAATAGAGACGTTTTTAATAATATGACGAAATATATAGATGAAGCGACTCAATCAACAAATGAATCTGAAGATTGGCAAGAAATTGAAAGTGAATTAACGAGGATTTTTGAACCAAAATTAGTAACACAAACAGCAGCGTCAAGAGGCGCGTCTGGAGATGATTTTTATTATACACAAGAAGAAACAGCTACACAAGAACTAACTACATTATTAAGTGAAAAAGGTTTTGAAGTTAAAGAATCTGGTAAACTTGGAAACGAAATAATTATAACAACACCAGGTAATGTAGAAGGAAAATTTGATTTAGATAAATTAACAAGACTTCATGATTATTATCTTGATAAAGGTATTAATAAAAATCCTTATCAAAAGATTTTTGATTTTATTAAAAGAAATCCAACTAAAGATCCCGAAATACTTGAACAAGAAAAAGAATTTATAAACTTCTTATCAAATCCAGCTATTATTTCTGAAAGAGGAGGAATTTTACCACCAAGTGAATCAAATCAACCTTGGGGTTCTATTGGAGAACAAGATATATATGGAGGTGGAATTTTTAGTCCAGAAAATATGAAAATTATTACTGGAGATGAGTTTTTAAGAGGAATTGCAACTAGTGATGAGTTTGTAAAAAAACTACGTGATGAATTTGGTTATTCTTTTTGGTGGGATGATTCAGAAAATAATGAAAATAGAATGAGGTTTCCCAAGCTATCTAAAGAACGTATGGAAGAGTTAGTTACAGAAACTTTCAATAATTTAGTTTACATAGAAAGAAGTAAATATTTAAATGGTTTAGCAACAGATCAAATATCAGATATAGAAAACGCTATAGAGTCCGAAGGCTATTATGAGTTTATGGGGGAAAAAGTGACTACATTTGCTGAGTTTTTTGAGGTTTATAGAAATGATTTTATCTCAACATTTGCTGATGAAAACGAAAGATTATTAGCTGAAGCTAATATGAAATTAATGTATGATAGTACTTTAACGGAAGAGGAGAAAGCAGGATATATACTTCAAAGAGACGAAGCTATAGCGGCTATGGATAACTACATACCTCTTATAAATTATGAGACTGGTATGAGAATTAATGTTCCTGAAAATCAATTAGAAATATACGAATCACAAGGATATACTAGTAATAAAACTAATATAGATTTAGCTTTAGCAGAAATAGAATCAAACATCTTAAGTTATAAAGAAAATAATTCTGATAAATCAGAGTTTGAAATAATTGAAGATGCAGTTGAAGAGAATACTTTGCAAATAATTAGAATGCAAGATTATTTAGATACTGAATACACGTTTTGGCAAAGAAAATATATAGGAGGATCACAACCTTCTCTTCAAAGTTATAAAGAAACAGCACAAGTTGAAGAAGGTCCTTATAAAAAATGGGGGACAGAAAAAGTTACTTTAACATTAAGAGAGGCAATACGCTTAAGTAAACACAGTGATCATGAACTTTATCCTGCTGAAGATATACCTTTATTTCAAAAACCTAATGGAGATGTTATTAATATTAATCCAGATTTAGGACATCCTGATTTTGAAGTTGACAATTTAACAGGGAACGATATAACTGGTTCAATGAAAGGTCCTAAATATATTTACAAAGGTAGAGATGAAGGATCTGTTGTAAAAGAATTAAACAAAAAACATTGGACTCAATTTGCAGAAGTTGTACAAACAGATCTTAATTATTTACTTGATAAGCAAGAGGCTTATAAAACATTATTTTATTTAAATGAAGATATAACAAGTATTGGGGATAAACAAGAAGGTTATTTTGGAGGATCTAGTACATTATGGGGTAATTTTGGTGTTCAAACAGTTAGCGGTATTATAGGTGGTGAAAACTATAAAAGGATGTTTGGAATGAGTGAGATGGATAAGATAGATAATGCTGCAAATGAATTAACAAACTTAGGGTTTAAACTAACACCTGATCAAAAAAATTACCAATATAGAGGTTTAGGACAAACAGTTATGGAGGGATTTGGTGGAAGTATTGGTATATTATTAGAATTTGCTCTTGCTAACAAAGCCACTGCAGCATTAAAAGCAACTAAACTTCTTGGAAAAGGAAAAACATTAAAAACTGTTTTAGATACATATAAAGGAAATAGATATAAAAATTCTTATAGAGTTTTAAGTCAACCACAAATAGAAAAATTAGCAGCATTTAAAAATATGACTGTACCTGAATATGCGGCTCAATGGGGCATGAAAAGTATAGGTCCAAACAGGATACAGTATGGCGCAGCTATGTTTACAGAATCTTTAATAGAAGGAACAAAATTTTGGGCAATTGGAGGAGAAGGTGTTTTTGGTGGAGTTGGTGGAAGTAGAGAGTTTTTTACTGGGTTTGGATTTGGATTAGCAGGGCAAATTTTTGCGCCTATTTTTGGAACAATAACGGAAAGTACTTTCACTGCTTCAAAAATTCTTAAAGCTGCTAACGTACCTAAAACAACTAAATGGTTAGCAAATCAATCCTCTAAATTAAATAAAATATATGAATTAGGATTTAAAAATCCTACAAATTTCGTTATTGGATCTGAAATAGGAGAACTTGCTAACGCTATATCTCAAGAAGCATTCCTAAATTTACCAGGTTGGAGTCATTATATGGAAGAACATTGGGGTGAATATAGTGAGCCTTCTAAAAGATTAATGTCTAATTTTATAATTGGTATTGGTTTTGGATTTACTCATAAAGCTACGTATGGAAAAAGAATTGGTGGAAAATTCCAATGGTTCCCTGATTTTAGAACAATAGAAAGCATGAAAAATGCTAAGAAAGAAGCTTGGAATAAAATGTATAATTGGGATACAAGATATGAAGTTAAAGATAAAAAAGGAAATATAGTAAAATTAACTAAAGAGCAAATGAGTAAAAAAGCTCTAGATAGAGGATGGAGAATAGTGAAAGGTCCTGGATGGAAGATAAATAATAAACTATCTAAAGAAGAATTCCAAAAACATGAAGATACGTTTTCTGTATTCGATAGCATGTATAAACGTGCTAAAGGATTGCTAGAGTTAAAAGATCCTATTAGAGGAAGAGAAAAATTAGATAAAGCATACCGAAAACAATTAAAATACTATGAAGAAGCAGGTTGGAAAGTACATATAGAATGGGGGACAAATAAGACAATGAAAAGCAAGGCTTATGAGGAAAGCATAGTAAATAAAGATGGTAAACCCACTAAACATATAAGAATAAAATACAATGTTGATCAAGTTAGTTTAGGATTAGCGCCTCATGAAATGGGACATTCTGGTATGAAAGTACTATTTGGTGAAAACGCTAGACTTAAAGCTGATTTTTTAAATAAATTATGGAGAGTAGCTAAAGAAATAGAAATAGATCAAATACATACTGAAGGACCTAAGAAGGGAGAGTACATGTCTTTAGCTGCGGCTTTAAAGTTAAAAAATGGAAAGTGGGATTTAACTGCTTCGCCGTGGGAAAACGCTAGAATATCTGAATGGGAATTATTCAGTCATATAGCTGAAAGATTAGCAGATCCAGCAAATTTAGTAAAATTAAAAGCATCTAATGCTTTTGGTAAATTTAAAAATTTACTTAATGAAACTATTGGTAATGAACTTGGACAAAAATATGATTTAAAATTAGAATCAGATGTAGTTAGATTTTTTGGTGATTATATAGAATCTATAAATAAAGGGGCTAATTCTTTAAAAGTTTTAAAACATTTAAAAGATGTTATTATAGATCCTAAAGATTTAGGTAAAGAAGAGTTAGCTATGTGGGAAGCTGAAGGTTTTTCATTTACAAGACAGGGCACTGCAAAAGCAACAACATTAGAATCAAGTGAATTAATACAAAAAAATAAAAAACTATTATCTGAACATTATAAAGATGGAAAATGGACAAATAAAAGTAAAAAAGTTGAATTTGAAAAAAATATAGAGAAAATAAAGAAACAAAAAAGTCTTATTGAAAAAGTTGTAAAAAAAGAATCTGGAGAATTAGGTTATAAAGAAGGAAGATCTAATAGTGAAATTAAAAATGAAAATTCTAGAATAGTAGAAACAGTAATTGAATTATTAAGACAATCAAAAGTAAATAGAATAAAAGATCTTCCAAGAGGTGAAATTAAAGATGCTATAATAACTAATTTATTAAATAATAATATAGGTGTTATAAATAAACTAGCTGGTAAAGCTGAACAAACAGCTTTAAAAGATAAAAATGTTCCTAAAGATCAAATTCCATCTAATAAAAGTTTTGTACAAGAATATACTTTAGAAGCTTTAAAATTAATAAATAATTATAATCCAAAACTTAACCCAGAGTTTGGGGCTTATTTACAAAATAAAAAGACAGGTTTACCTGTTAAATATGGTGCTGTTTTAAAATCTTTATTAAAAGGACAAACAAAACATAAGGCTGATGTTGGTAAAGCAGATGTTGAAACTAAGGCTGAATACCAAAAAGATTTTGAAATTGGCAAAGGTGATAGAGTTAAAGCTGAAGATGGTATAGTGTTAATAAATGAGTTTTTTAGATCTAAAGAAATAGAAACTAAATTATTAGAAGAAGGATTAGCAAAAGATCCTAATTTTAAAATAAAAACTGAACAAACCATAGATATTAAAAAACGAGATATGGTTGTTAAAGAGATCGAAAGTGTAATTGAAAAATTATCACCAAAAGAATTAGTTAATATTGATTTTGTGAATATTAGAGAGTTTCATAAAAAATTCGGAGGAGAAAAACCACATGAAATATACACCGCTATAAGTAAAAGAATATCAGATATAATAACTGGTAAAGGATATTCTAATAAAGTTAATTTTCTTGGAGAAAAATGGAGTGGATTTTATAAATCAGAACCACCTAATAATGTGGTGAGAATGTCTGGTGTTAAAACACAAAAAGGAGTAAAAGGTGGAGAAGGTAGATCTATAGAATTAAGAAATCGTATTTTAAATATGGATTACAAAAGAAGTGGGAAAAGAACTACTGATGATGCTACAGGTGCTTCAATTGAAGTATGGAACAAAGTTAAGAACATGACTCAAAAAGAGTGGTTAGCCAAAAGACATATAGAGATGGTAGATGTTCCAGTACCACGTCCAGAAGGTGGTTTTAATATAGAAGTTCAATATAAACTTAAAAAGAATATTTCAGCAAGCAAAAAGTTAGATATTGATGTAACACTTCAAGAAGGATATAGAAGTCTTGTAGACCAAGTGTTAGTTAGGTGGATGGAAAAAAATTATAGTAAAAATCCTAAGTTAATGACTATGATGTCTGAGGGTCAAATAATAGCTAAATATACAGCTGGAAGATCTCCTAGATTAGCATCAGATAGACTTGGTAATCAAACGTTTAAAAATCAAGATTTTTTCTATAAAGAAATAAATAGTGAAAGATTTGGTAGAATACTTCATTATTATAGATCTAAATTTGATAGTGAGAAAGGTGTTATAGAAGCAATAAAAGAACATTTTACATTTCTTTCTGGAAAACACACGATCTCTAAAGATGATTTAGCACAAATTGGTAAAGATTTTGCTAAAGAATTTAAATTTGCACCAAAAATAACACAAGAAATGATTACTCAAAAAGCAATTAAATCTATTGAGTTTACAACAAACCTTGATGTTATAGATGGAAAAGCTAATGTAGAGAAGTATGTGAACGAAAAAGCATGGAAAAGTGTTGACAGGATAATAGATTTACAATTAGCATCTAGAAAAATAACAAAAGAAATAATAAAGAAACATGGTCCTGAGGCTTATGAAGCGATGCTTTCAGCCGGTGAGTCTGGAGGTGGAGGTTTTGGTTACGCTAGAAGTATAGGAGATTTAGTGGTTGGTAAATACCATAAAAATAGATATTCTATATGGGAATCTATAGAGATGACTCGTGATATGGTAAAAGATATTGTTGCCGAATTAAAAGCTGAAGGATTTAAATTAAAAAAATATAAAGGACCTAAAAAACCAGAATCTGATCTACAAGGAATAAAAGGGAGTGAAACTACGAAAGGAGTATTTGTAGAAATAGGTGGTCTTAGTACTAAATGGAATCAAAAAGCGATAAATAAATCTAATAAAATAGCCGAATATAATAAAACTATTCTTAAGGACGCGTCTAAAATAATACGAGAACTTTATAAAAAAGGAGAAATAAATAATATACAAGCTAGAATGTGGGTGGAGATGCATTTTGCTAATATGACAGGTTTAGGTAAAAAATCTGCGTCTTTAGCATTGGTACCAAACATGACTCCAGCTCAAATGAGGGCTACATGGGGAGGTAAAGCTAAAGATTATGTATTAGAACATACTACTCCAGCTCAATACGTTAAAGCTAGAATGTATGATTATATTATAAATGGCGGAAAAAATAAAAAGAATGCATTTGATTTAACGATTAGAGATTATCATACAACTTTTATACCTAAAGGATTGGATATAATGGTAAATAAAGTATTTAAAACTAATTTACCTAGTGCTCATTTACCAGGTATGGATCCTATTTCAGCTCGATATTATGAAGCTTTTTATTCGTCTGATTTTAATTTTGGATTAAAAAACGTTATGTTTGGTAAAAATAATTTACAAAAAACTTATGATCATCATCCAAATTTAAATTTTAAACAAAAACAAGAAAAAATCCAAGAAATTGGTTTACAATATCAACAAATATTTCAAAAACTAGGTTTATCAAAAGGAACTTCTAAAAGATTAAATTCTGAAAATTTAGATAATTTACGTAGTATTCATGATGCTCTAAGTAAAGGAAAGGTATATAAAAAGAAAAGAGGTATGAGTACTTGGGATTTTGATGATACATTAGCTAAAACAAAATCAAAAATTAAATTTACAAGACCTGATGGAACAAAAGGAAAGTTAAATGCAGAGCAATATGCTAAAGATTATGTTAAATTAGCTGAACAAGGATATAAGTTTGATTTCTCAGAGTTTAATTTAGTTGTAGAGCCAACAATAGGTCCTTTCTTTAAAAAGTTTAAGGAAAGAGTTAAGAAATTTGGTCCTGAACATAACTATATATTAACAGCAAGACCACCAGAATCTGCAAAAGCAATTTATGAATTTTTAAAATCTCAAGGTGTAAATATACCTTTAGAAAATATAAAAGGATTAGGAAATAGTACTGGAGAGGCAAAGGCACTGTGGATGCTAAAGAAATTCTCAGAAGGATATAATGATATGTATTTTGCTGATGATGCTTTAGCAAATGTTAAAGCCGTTAGAGACGTTTTAAGTCAATTAGACGTTAAATCAAAAGTACAGCAAGCTAGACGTTTAAATAGCGATAACATGAGTTCGGACTTTAATAAGATATTAGAAGAAACCAAAGGTGTTGGAGCTGAAAAAACTTATAGTGAAATACAAGCTAAAATGAAAGGCAAGAGAACTATAAACTGGAGAACACCTGGGGCTGAAGATTTTTCAGGATTAGTGACATATGCTTTTGCTGGTAAGGGTAAAAAGGGCGAAGCACATAAAAAGTTTTTTGATGAAAATTTACAAAAACCTTTTAATAGAGCTTATGAAGAAATACATGCTATGAAGCAAACTATTTCTGGTGATTATAAAGCCTTGAGAAAAGAGTTTAAAGAGGTTAGAAAAGATTTAAATGTTAAACTTAAAGATTTTGAAGGTAAATGGGGTGAAGGTTCAACTGGTGAGTTTACTGTTGATAATGCTTTAAGAGTTTATCTTTGGAATAAAGCTGGTTATGAAGTACCTGGGATATCTAAGAAAGACGCAAGAACACTTAGTGATTTTGTTACTAAAGATGCTAATTTAGTAGCATTTGCAGAAAATTTACGAGCTATAACAAAGTTAAAAGAAGGTTATATTAAACCATCAAAACATTGGTTAGGTGAAAATATAACTATGGATATGAATAATGTTGTTGAAAAAGTTTATAGAAAAGAATTTTTAACTGAGTTTGTTCAAAATAGAGAAAAGATATTTGGAAAATGGGACAATGGTAGAATAATTGGTTCAAACATGAATAAGATTGAGGCTCTTTATGGTTCTAGACATAGAGAAGCACTTGAAAATATATTATGGAGAATGGAAAAAGGTACAAACAGAACAGTTGGTAAAGACTCTAATGTTAACCGATGGATGAATTGGATGAATAATGCTACTGGTACTATAATGTTTTTCAATCAAAAATCTGCGGCTTTACAAACTATATCTAGTTTGAATTATGTGAACGGAACGTTTAATAATCCACTTAGAGCCGCTCAAGCTTTTGCCAATCAACCTCAATATTGGAAAGATTTTGCTAAAATTTGGAATTCAGATATGATGCTACAACGACGAGCTGGATTAAAAATAAACGTTGAAGCATCTGAAATGATAGAGAGAATTGGGGATGGTAAAAACGCCGCTGAAAGAGCTTTAGCATATCTTTTAGAGAAAGGATTTATACCAACTAAATACGCTGATAGTTTTGCTATTGCTTCTGGTGGTGCTAGTTTTTATAGAAATAGTATAAGAAAATATAAAAAACAAGGTTTAAGCATAAAAGAAGCAGAAGCGAGAGCTTGGGAGGATCTTATGTTTATGACTGAAGCTACACAACAATCATCTAGACCTGATTTAATATCTATGCAGCAAGCCTCTGCTCTTGGTAGACCTATATTAGCTTTTGCTAATACACCAATGCAAATGCTTAGAAGACATAAAAGACGTATTCAAGATATTGCTAATCAAAGAGGTAATACAGCAGAAAATGTATTAAGCGCGTTATATTATGGATTTGCACAAACAATGGTATTTAGCTTTTTACAAAACGCTATGTTCGCTGTTGATGATGAAAGCGAAGATCCAAAAGATATAAAACACGCTGAAAAACAAAAAACTAGATATGTTAATACTATAATGGATTCCTATTTGAGAGGTTGGGGTACTGGTGGAGCAACTATATCTGCTCTAAAAAATGGTGTTGTAAGTTTTGTTAAAGAATCCGAAAAAGATTATAAAGCTGATTATGGTAACACTATTATAGAGTTACTCAATGTTTCTCCTCCTATTGGTTCTAAAGCTAGAAAGCTATATAGTTCTTTTAAAACATATAAATACAATAAAGAAGTTATAGGTGAAATGGGAATGGATATAGATAATCCAGCTGTATTGGCAGTTGCTAATGTTATATCTGCTGTTACAAACGTACCTACTGATCGAGCAGTTATGAAAGTAAATAATATTAGAGATGCTGCATATGGTGATTTTGAAACTTGGCAAAGATTAGCTATGCTTATGGGTTGGAACAAATGGGTTCTAGGAGTAGAAGGAGGACCTGGATTGGAGAAAGTTGAAAAAACTAAAAGTGATATTAAGTTAAAAAAGAAAATGGAGAAATATGGAGTTGAAACAGAGCAAGAGGTATTAAATATTGAAAAAGGAAAAGAAGTTCGTAAATTAAATAAAAAACAACAACAAAGAGTTTTAACAGCTATTGGATTAGAAAGTTGGGAAGTTTTAGAGCTACGTAAAGAGCAAGATAGAATAGATGCAGTAATAAAATATTGGAATAATAATCCTGAAAAAATTGATTCAATATTAACGCTTCCAACAGATTCACTACCAGAATTTATTCAAAGAACATCGATTACTTATTAAAATATTCTCGTAATGAGACAAGTAAACAAATTTAAAAACAAGTGATTATATAACAAACTAGTAATAATGGCAAAAGAATTAAACGAAGAAACAGGATTTAAGGTAAGTATAAAAACTTTAGTAGGTATTGGTTTTGGAATGGCTACAATTATAAGTATGTGGTTTATGCTTCAAGCTGATATTGCTGAGGCTAAAGAGTTGCCAGAGCCAGCTGAACCAGAAGTTT
>TARA_R100000808_G_scaffold892_1_pt1 | contig 11175 bp, 23 predicted proteins | sample TARA_R100000808 | Tara Oceans TARA_R100000808 (sample SAMEA2622852) | marine metagenome | biome: marine biome (ENVO:00000447); feature: marine epipelagic mixed layer (ENVO:xxxxxxxxx); material: "saline water (ENVO:00002010), including plankton (ENVO:xxxxxxxx)" | depth 140 m | reverse complement strand
CCAAAACCTAAAACCGCACTATCACTGTTGAGAGTTAAATCATCTCCGACAAGAACATCACTGCCAAAAGTTACTGTGCTAGCAAAAAGACTTGAGACTGCCGCACCGCTACCCGCACCATCAGCAAATATAATATCGGCACCACCGTTTGGTATTGTTACGTTTGCGCCTGTCCCCTGACTGAACACAGCGGATTGACCACTAGCGTTTGTCACAAAATATAATTTATCCTGGTCATTAGGGCTGATAGTGATGGTATTCGTTCCAGTGGGAGATCCTGCCAAAGACAAGACTTTAAACATACCATCTGTGAGTGAACCGTCAGTTGTTGTTAAAGTATGTGAAGTTCCAGAGAGAGTGATACTTCCCACACCATTTAAGGCACGATCTATAATGTCAAAGTTCGTGTTGGTGGTTTCACCCCACGTCCCCGACTGATCACCTGTTTCAATTTTTTCAATGCCATTGTTAGCTGTATATGTAGAAGTCATGATCTATCTCACTATGCGGCTTTACGTTTTGTTTCTTGCCAATTAGGTGTTTGACTAGGTGTTAAAGAACTCCAACTAGGTGTTTGACTAGGTGTTATAGCTGACCAACTAGGTGTTTGGCTAGGTGTTATACTTGACCAACTAGGTGTTTGACTAGGTGTTAAAGAGACCCAACTAGGTGTTTGACTAGGTGTTATTGCCCCCCACACATTCACATTCGATGTTTCTCCTGTAGCAGAAACACCACTAACTAAAGCATTAGCATCACTTGATACTGTGACATCACCAACAGAGCCAGTGCCTGCCACTCCTGTTGCTTCTGCCACTATACTAAGGGCAATCGTAACAGACCCTAACCCAGAGGTGCCCGATACCCCTGTAACTGCTATATTAGCATCGCTTGATATTGTAACACTACCAACAGAACCAGTGCTATCAACACCAGTAAGTGTAAATGTAACACCCTGTCCCTCAACGACTGTGACACTACCAACAGAACCAGTGCCTGCCACTCCTGTGGCATCAACATTAGCGTCAGCCGATACAGTAACACTACCTAATCCAGAGGTGCCCGATACTCCTGTAGCATCAACATTAGCATCTCCTGTGGCAACAACTGTTCCTAAAGCGGATGTTCCAGCGACTCCTGTAACATCGACATTAGCGTCAGCCGATATTGTAACAGAGCCAACAGAACCAGTGCCTGCCAATCCTGTAACAGCTGCGTTAGCGTCAGCCGATACAGTAACACTACCTAATCCAGATGTAGCACCAGGGACAGCAACATTCTCTCCCCATCCAGCAGACCCCCAAGCCTGCGTTGAGGAGTTCCATCCCTCAAATGCTACGATTATGTTGGCCATTAAGCTATTCTAATTATTGCCGCCGTTGCACTAGCAGTTGGAAACTGAACAGTAAAGTCTCCAGAAGAACTCGTTTTATCGCCTCCAAAATCAAGGACACAAACCGAGGTATCACCAGTGGCATCTTCGTTAAAAATTAAAGCACCTCTCGCGGTTATCGAAGAACTGCTAAAAGTTGTATCGGCAAAATCGGTTAACGCTGTAGTGCCGCTGGTAGATGGGTCAACACGAGTTAATGTATTCCCTTTTGCTGAATAACCAGTTCCAGAAACCTCGTTGCTTGTGGTATAAGCAGTGGTTGTGGCATCAAGTGATGCACTGCTTGTATATAAAGCTAACTTAAAAGTGCTTCCGCCAGAGTTTAAAAAATTATGCTTTGCCTCAAGAAGTTCTTTCTTAAAACTTGTGCACATCGCTTGCGTAATTGACATCTTATAACCTCCTGATAGCCTCTGCCAGATCGGGATATCCAGCGTTCTTGATTGCGTTAAAAATAGTTGTTCTGTCTGATTTTATAGCCTCTCTCATATATAAAGCTATAGTTTTTTCAATATCGCTTTTAAAAGCCTCTGCTTGATCACGTATTACAGGTGGTGCATTTTCTGAAACTTCTACAAGTTTATTTGCACAACGATGAGCTACTTCTTCAGGAGTCCACCCTCGATTTGTTGTAGTTCCAACCTCAACCTTAAAATCGTCAGACATATTTATGCTAACATCAAACATTAGGTTCTAGCCCTTCTAGGTAGACCAATTCTGTATGCATCACTATTCTCACGAGCTTCTCCCAAATCTTTAAGCCTCTGTAAAGACTCACTAAACCTAGAATTATACTGCGTTAGTAATGCATTTTCTCCTTTCATAAAAGTGTATGCCTCAACTAAAGATCCGTAAAGCATTGTGTTAGGAGCGTTTGTACTTAGCCAGGTAGTTCCGCTATCAGATCCAGCAGTTAAACTTGTTGGCTCAAAAAAATAATGAAGCTCGCTACTATAGTTAGCATCAGGTGTTGGTGCTATTATAAAATTATCAACGTCAAAAATAGCGTAGTATATTGGCTCTCCTGTTGTAGCACTATTAGGGTTGTACTCTTGGATAAAGTTTACATCTTTCTGAAGTAAAAATACTTTACTGCTAGATACCTCTATAGAAAGAGAAAAGGAAGCGAGATAATCATCTGGAACAGCCAAGAACCTATCACCACTTGTCATCGTTCCAGACACGTTTTTTCTAAAATACTCTAGATCAACAAGACTAAGTATGCGGCGTTCAGCAGCTCTAATAAACACAGGTAAGTTATTAACAAAAGAAGTCTCTGTATTTTCTGTAAAATCTTGTATTGCTGTTTTAAGCTGTGCAAATGTAAAACTCATGAGATACTTACCTCTACTTGACCAACAGCTGCTATCATAGGACCAACTGAATCAACAGGTGGGAAAACAGTATTTCCCACTGAAACATTCACATCACCAGAAGTAACATTAGGTCTTGGGTTTCTTAAAGCCTGGGGATCAGAAATATTTTTAGGTGACTCTAATTGAGGATGTTTTTTTTCAAACTCATCAGGTCCAACAAGCGAACCATTCCACTCCTTTTTCATTTCACGTAAAAGATATACAAAACCAGAACGATCTGAAACTCCTAACGCTTTTCTTCCTGATGCATATCGAGCCATATCAGTACCTCAAATACTGAATAGAGGGAACAAGAGTAAGACCAGTCCTTTCTTGATCTTCACTAAGGGCTCTTTGAAACTCTTCTTCATATAAAGTCTTTAACACTTGAATCCTGTCTGGAGCTTTCTTCAATGAAATATAATAAGCAAGACCAGCAACCATGCATGGTAGGAATCTAAAAGGCATATCAGAAGTATTCTTTAATGTATCAAAATCCTCCATGCGTTTCATGAAATAATATACAATTTGATCGGAAGAACTATCTGGTGTTGGCCATAAATTAATCTCTGGAACAGTAAGACGGCTATAGTAAAACTGAGATGGTCTGCCTGTCGTGGTCTTGTTTGGAATAGACAGATACTCACCACGGCTAATCAACTGAAGATCAAAATCTGTATTGTCTCTACGAATAACAGCTTCTAGAACGCTAACAACATCAGCAGTCAAAGTTAATGTAGCCGTGCCTGCGGTCAAAGTTGTCGTTTGTTGTCTAACAGTCCAAAGATTAACTCCTCGATTAGCCCATTCAGCCAACATAATGTTCATGGATCGTCTAGCTGTTCTAGCATCGTATCCTGTTCGCATCTCAAGACCGCACCGCTCATAGGCTTCTTCAATAATCTCAGCAGCATCAAGGTCAAAGTCAACGGATCCAGAGGTAGTCATTTACGTTTTTTCCTTCTTGTAGAAGTTTTCCTTTTAACAGGAGTCTTTCTTTTAGTGGAAACCTTTTTACTAGACTTTTTAACAAAAGTCTTGACATTAGTTGGTTTTCCTCCAACTCCCTGCGCTTTAGCTCTTTTCCTAGCAACTGCACTTTTAATTTGACTTTTTGTCATGCGCTTTGCTGTCGCCCTTGGCACACATTTCGGATACTTTCGTTTACTCCCTTTAGCAGACTTACGTCCACAGGCTTGGAACTTACCGTCCTTCTTAGGGGCACCTATGTCCACCCAATCTCCTTTAGGACCTTTTCCAAACCATTCTTTCAGACTCATTTGTAAGTCCCGCCTCGTTTCTTATACGTCCTAACTAACCACGCATTAGCATATGCGGAAGGATACACCTTGAACTTACGTTTAGCTTCTGATTTAACCCTTGAATAAAGTTTAGGGTTAGCAGGAGTGGGAGAACCCTTTTTACGCTTTGGCTTTGGTTTTTTTGCTGGCATTTCGTATAGCCTCCTTACCTCTTTTCGCTATCTTAACAACTTCTTTTTTACCCATTACCTTTGCTCTCTGTTCCATGACAGTAAGGATTTGTATTTTTCTTGCAAGAGGTTTCTTGATTCTTTTAACTTTTGCCACGGTTGCTCGTGCATCTGATGGTGTAGCAAATTTTATGCTAACTGTATCCTTAGGGTTTTCATCTGTGTAAAGCCTTCTACCACTGCCCTTTGGCTTTTTACCTGTACCAACTTTCGGGTCTCTTTTCTTTCTCCTCTTTGATGGAGATTTAGTTATTTGTTGGGGTATGCTTGACCTAGAAATTGTCATTAGTAACCTCGTTAATTACTTTTTCTTTTTACGAGATTTAGATTTATTTTTTACAATACTACTTAAAATTTTAGCTTGTTTTGCATGTAGTTTTGAACCCTTTTTTAAACCACCAATAACTTTTTTTATCTTTTTTTTATTTTTATTTTGCATTATGTTTATCTCCAGAATAATCCCAAGTTATGGCGTTATCATCTAAAACACTCTTTAAAACTAAATTAATATATTCCTGGTTTTTCTTTATCTGTTTATTGCTCTCTTCTACTTTTAAAGAAATTATCGTAGTCTTCTTGTCTAAATCAACGAGCGTTGAACATATCCAAACCACTGCTCCCACCGATAAAGCTATAGATACTCCTGTAAACCATTGACTTTTATCTAGCATCTCCAACGCCTTCTTGCCTGCCGTAAACGGCTATTTGGATTCTTTGCTGCCTTCGGAAACTTTTTCATCTGACCAGCTGATCGAGCACAAAAGGACTTTCTCCTCGCGGCTCTCTTGCCTTTAGGATTCTTTTCTGTAACAGCAGTTTTTAACTTAGAGCCAGGGTTTTCACGTCTATAACGTGCTACCCCAGCCTTAGTCATTCCAGCCCCCGACTTCGTAGAACGAAAATACTTTTTCGTCTTAGGAGGTTGTTTATCTCTCTTACGAGTTGTTTTCTTCTTCGGTGCCATTACGCATGAAAGGCTGTCAATGTACCAAACGTGGCAACAGTATACTGAACATATATTCCATCAGTGAAGAGTAAACCCTCGTCAGGAATTGTAATGTCTCTTGTAGCCGTTGCAGAAGCGACAGTTCCAACTTTAAAAATACTTGAGCCAGTAGCAGAAGTAGTTCTAAAATCCAAAGTTCCAGCCGTTGCAGAACAAACGATATTTAAACCCTGCAAACGAGATCTTCCTGCGAAAACAACATCAGCTGCACCCGCCGCATGACCCAAAGAAACATTAGCCGCCGGTTGTGTGCTAGCACTAGCCGCAGTAACTGTTTTAAAAAACTTTGTCCCAGAGGTGGTGGTTGCTGATCCTGGAAGAGTTATCGTTTCTGTTTGAGCATCACCATTAACATCTGTGCCTGTGATGGTAACGGTTTTTCCGCTATCGCCTGTGCCTGCCGTTGTTGCTGTAACAATCCTTCCTGCGTCAAAAGTTGCGACTCCGCCAGAAGTATCCGTGCCCCCAATTGTAAAATCGGTATTAGGACGCTCATTAGCAGAAATAGAAGCATTATCAGCGGCATTAGTGTCAGCAGTTATAAAGACTGCTACTACATCAGATCCTGACATAATCTACTCCTTTATATCACCCCGCAGAATCAGTGCCTTACGCTTCGCGCTTCCAACAGGAGGTAAGTCCTTTTTAGAAACCTTCTTCGCGGTAGCCTTCTTCGCGGTGGCTTTAGGTTTAGTCTTGGAGGAAGTAGTCATACCTTACTCCTTAACGGTTTTGCGCGGCGAAGAGATAATCAACATTCATTGACTTAGTTCCGGTGGCAGAACCAGACAACTCCATAGCTCCAATCGCTAAGTTCTCATTGTCAGGAAGATTAGTTGTATGCGTAGCAACTAAATTTCTGTTGACAAAAAACTCAACAGAACCTGTGCCTTTAACATGAAAACCTAATGTCACAGCTGTGCCACTGGCAATATCCACGCCACTATCAGTGGTTGTTGCGGTTCCATCTTTTTCTGTAACACAATCAATATTGCTATCACCATCATCTACTTGAAAAACAATACGATCTGCTGCTGTGAGCATTGCTTCAGGGTTAGTAGCAAAGTTAACTGTAAGGCCAACACAGATTTCTATTGCATTACCTTCTGCATCCGTTGGGGTCAACTTTGTTTCAAACCAAACATCACGAGTCGTGGACAATGCAAAAATCTCATTACCCTGAATAGAGGCACCATCGTTATCGGTGGTTGCTTGTGAGCTTAGAGTTATCGCACCATTTACAACATCGGCGGCAATATCAGCGGAAGCACTGCTATCTTTGATAACAGTCCAATCATCTGTGTCATCAAGAGATACACCTGTGAAGTCATCCATGTAGACTAAGTAATCAGGGTTTTTGTCAACGGGTAAATTTTCAAACCATTTGCGCTGGCCGTCCTTGCCAGCAAAAAGTACGGGACCAGTAAAATGAACAGCCATGTTATTCTCCTGTCTTGGCTAATGTCGATCACACAATGCAATCGTCAGGAATGTTTAATACTATAATGAAAAAAAGGGAGCGGTTCAATAGGTTCCGCTCCCTTAGTTTCACACGCGAACCTTCTAAGCTCCAGGAGACCCAAAAACACAACGAGGATCAGAAAAACCGAAGCTGTATCTTTCTCTCGCTTTGTAACGCATGTTACCTGTGTCAAAATCACCTTCCATTTGTGTGGAAAGTGGGGTTCTCTCGAAGTGAATAAAGCCACGAGGCGTATCCGAAAGGACAAAGAATGCATCTGTGTCCGTCAAGAAGTCATTCACAACATATCCCTCAGGAAGCATACCCATAGAACGCATCGCGTTGATGTCGTTATCGGCAGTTCCAGAGCGAAGATTTGAAGCCATAATTCTTTCAGCTACAAACTGTAGTTGTCTAGGAACGATTAATTTTACACCTCTAAGAGCCACCCTAAGACCTCTTTCGTCAACGAATGCAGAGATATTAATTAAAGCATCCTCAAGGGAAGTTTCATTAAGATCCGCTGCTGTGGATGGTTCGTTAGCAAACGTGCTACCGTTAGTTAATGGATGCGCGGTAGAACAAAGTTCAACCCCATCTCCACCTTTTACAGTGCTGTCAAAAGCACTGTTTAACACTGCGGCAGCTTTAACTTGTTTAGTATGAGCCATGGAGCGAGCCAAAGCACGAGTGTACCGTGAACCAAGACGATCATAAAGATTGTCTTCTACTGCTTCTTCTGTAATGGAGAAAGCAAGAGCTATGGTTTCATGGTTGTACCGTGCAGTGTATGCCTCATTAGCATCATCGAATGCTACTGCGGAACCTTCACTCTTAGTTGGCGCGGTTCCAAAACCTGACAACATTACCTCCTCTTCAAATGCTCGATCTGAAGTTTCGGTTGTGAAGATTTCAGCATGCTGGTTTTCGTATCTATCGTACTCTAAACCAAAAAGAGCATTAAGACCTGGCTCAAGCTCTTTTGCGAGTTGTGCGCGAGAAATAGCCATTATCTATACCCTCCTTACACGCCGGTCGTAGAAACAGTTCCACCAGCAATAGCACCGTTTGGACTATTGAAGTGGTTGTTTAAACGAACAATTACAGGAATACCAGCAGCAGCAAAATCCTGATTCTCAGCATCTTCCTGCCAACCCATGATACGTAGGTTGAGTGTATTGGTGGTGTTGATTGTGCTTACAGCTAAAGCACCAGAGGATTTACCTGTTGTAGTAGACCCACTTGCGCCACTTGAGAAGTTAGCGTTAGCAAACACATGACCACGCAAAGTTGCTTCACTGGTAACAGACGCATCCGTTGCAATTGAATATAATTGCATTGGATCATCATAAACGAACGCCTTAACCGGATGGTTAGAGTCTGCACCAGACCCAGGCCAATAGTTGGAAAAGACTTTTTCACCGGTAGTTGAGGATACGTATTCGCAACCGTTGAATGCACCCAAAAGACCAACAGTTCCACCAGCTGCCGCACCTACTATGTCTATGAAACCAGTAGAAAGCGGTATGACCGGTGAACCCTGAAAGATTGAATTTGAGTTATCACTTGCAATCTCGTATTGCGTATACCCTGAAAAACCAGTGGAGTTGGTGTTCTGACCTACCTTACCGATAGCTCGAAGACCGAAAGCACCATTAGCATTTGCCATTGGATTTCTCTCCTAGTTTAAATTAACTCTGATCGCTTGCGCGACCTCCAAATGATACACGACTTTGCCGTTCATTTTTGATCGGCATTGAGGGATGTTGTTCCCTCATCAGGTCCTGGTCAACAGCTACCATCTGATCACGGGTCCGATCCCGATAGTATTCGGTGCGTTGGTCAACTGTCTCTTCAGGTATACGGGCTAAAACTAACCCGCCTACGCCAATGACTCCAGCATGCTTGCCTTCATCTATGGTTGGTGCGTCAAAATCAGGATGCTCTTCTGCTCGAACTAATTCCCATCCCTCACGTAAACGTGCATGCATGTTCATTTTATCGTCCTCGCCACGAATAGCAGTCCTAATCCAACGATGTACATACCCTGGAGGTGGCTCTGGAGCATCTAGCTTCTGAGGTGGTGTCCAAGGTTTAGGTCGTGCAGTTCCTGCACGAGTTCTTGCCGCTCTAGGTGTTCTTTCCGTCATGATTCTCCTCACTTTACATGTTTTGCATAGTCTTCAAGAGAAACACCAAGTTTTTTTGCTATCGCAACTTGTGACGGTGTTAACTTGACGGCTCTGCGCCCCTTCTTAGTGCTGCGGGAAGCGGAACTATCAGCAGAAGCGACTCTGGCAGTTCCCCCGTTGGTTGTATTATTCTCAAATTTTTGAGGAAATTCAACCCTTAATCTTTTATCTAGCTCAGAATAGTAATCATCTGATGTTAAGTCAAACCCCTCGTTAGCCAAATCTTCGTGTATTGCATAAGCTCCAACTGTCATAACACGATCATTTCCAAACCAATCATTACGATCAGCCCATGCTTTGGCCTTTGGATCAGGATTTGCTGCTGGTTGTTGTTGCTCTTGCGGTCTTTGTTGAACAGCCGCTTCGTTTCTTTCTTCACGAGCTTTGATCACTCGTAACCTTTCCTCGTCAAGTGTGATACGAGCAATAGCTTGATTTGCCGCAACGATAGCATCAGAGTCTCCGCTATCATAAGCATCTTTAAATGCTTTTTTAGCTTGTTCTAGTTGAGACCCAACTCTTCCCTCGTATTGAGCATTATACCCTTTACTAAGAGTTGTATTTCTTTCTTTTAACTCTTCGTTTTCTTTGCGAAGAGCTTCAGCGTATCGAACAGCCTCTTCTTTATCTCTTTCCTCTTGCCTTCGTGCTGTGACCAGTTTTTTAATTCTGTTTTGAACAGATTTACTGTACTGATCTATCTCCTCTTCAGAGTTTTCTTGAGTTTCAACTTCATTAGTTGAAACTTTTTTTTCACTTTCTTGCAAAGTATCTTGATCTTTGCTTTCAATATCAACAGTCTCTGACGTAGAGCTGTTGTCGTCCAAAATAATCTCAACATCCTCGTCAACCTCTTGCTTGATTGCTTCTTCAGCCATAATAACCTCCTTAGATATGCTTTATGTCATCTGGATCTAAAATAGTAGCGATAACCTCATCATCATTAATAATGCGAACCTCTCCGCCATCAATAGTAAAACGAGCCCCCGCGTATCTACCTATACAAACCCAGTCACCTTTTTTACACCACGGTTTTGCTTTAGATCCAAATTTGGATTCATCAACATACGCTAGCGGTCCAACCGCTAGTACGTAACACACAACCGTAGCAACAGCCTCCCTTTCAACAATCTGATCGGGAAGATAAATACCTCCGTCTGTTTTAGCTTTTCCTTTGTAGGGCATAACTAAAACCCGCCAACCTGTTGGTTGTGGAAGTCTTTGTACAAGTGATTTATCTAGGAGTGACGGATCTAAAACTCGATCCTTTTCTTCAATATATGCAACTTTTGCTGTGGGTTTATTCTTTTCTGCGACCTCATTAGGTACGTAAAGTGTCTTCGACATCTTCTTCTGTTTTCTCCAGCAGGGACTTAATTTCATCTCTAGCAAAGCGAAGGCCCTGTACTTCACCTACTAGCTGGCGGTATTGCGACATGTCTTGCACCATACCGTTTGTCAGAAGAGAGGAGATATCCTCCTCTCTTCCTTGATACACCTTATACAGGTGTCTACACAAATCAACAACATCCACGTTTTTAACGCTTCTTTACCATTCCACCACCTCGCATGCCCATTTTCTTGGGAACCATTCCACCACCTCGCATACCTGTTTTCTTTTTAGCTGTTTTCTTTCCAGTCATTTTCTTGGCTTTTTTAGCCATACCTTTTCCTCTTACACCTGGCATTTTAACATTCTCCTATAAGCACGTTTTCTTTCACGAAAATAAGGATTACTAATATACTCTTTTAAGTTTTCATAGTATCCTCGCATCGACAACTTGTCGGACGCTTCTTGCAGTTTTGATAACCTTTGAACAAAAATCATAGTATATGATCTATCAACAATAGGTTCAAAACCTACATCTTCACTATCAACTTCATCATAAGGATGATACCCCATCAACCAAATATCTTTCCTCCAAAGATTTTTATTGTATTCCTCAATACATCCATGGAATATTTTTGTATCCTCACTAAAACAAAGATCTACAATAATTTCAACATCGTAAGAGTCATCAAAGTCATCAATAGTTTTATTTAAGAGAGCCAACCTGTTTTGCTCTATGTTTTGCACATGAATTTTTACCCTTCCACTGTCCCAAGCATTTTTTGCAAAAGGACACACAGGTAAGTTATCAAGAGTTTCATCTGGCGTTTCTAAAGATACTTTAGACCAAAGACGAATCTCTTCCTTAACAGCATCGGATAAAAAAATGCTATCCATGTTTTAATACGTACCAGAAAACTTAGTGCCTTTGATAGCAGCACCTGT
>TARA_R100000808_G_C2154821_1_pt1 | contig 11177 bp, 8 predicted proteins | sample TARA_R100000808 | Tara Oceans TARA_R100000808 (sample SAMEA2622852) | marine metagenome | biome: marine biome (ENVO:00000447); feature: marine epipelagic mixed layer (ENVO:xxxxxxxxx); material: "saline water (ENVO:00002010), including plankton (ENVO:xxxxxxxx)" | depth 140 m | reverse complement strand
TCTGCGCCCGCATCTTCGCGACCGTTTCGGCGTCAGCCTGGCCTTTGGTCACTTTTTGATGTAACGCTCGTAGGGCGTTAACGGTCGGACTAACGATCCCAAAGGGGGAACGCTCATAAACGCGAATCGCGATGTTAGTCGGCGTTTTGTAAAACGGTATCCAAATTTTCGAGATCGGGTGGTTTACGATCGGTGTGATTTTTTTAAAAAGATCCGGTAAGTCATTTTGGAAGGTTCCCATACGCGCAAATTCATTGGCTTGGGTAAAACTTTCCTCGGAGTAAATCGTCGATAACCAGCTTTCGTTTGCCATGGTTGCAGCATCATCTTTGCTTGCTCCGTTTTTCATGGCCAAGCGATAGGTATCGTACTGAGAGCGTGTCGCTAGACTTTCTAACTCCATGCCTCTCAATAGCGCTTTAAAAAATTCATCAGTGGCCACCATAGGCCGGAACCCCTGCATCCGCATAAAAATTCCAAAGCCGTTTAAAAATTTCGCCGCCGCACTTTCAGAATCCATTTCCCAGGCATCAGCGCTTATTGCGCGAACATTGTTTGAATCAAATTTAGTGGTAGCATCGGAGGCTTGCTCGGTCTTCAAAGCACTCCAACCAGCTCGCAAAGCTTGCGGCATATACCTGGCAACCGCGGATACCATTGACAATGCCTCCCGAGGGCGGCCTTCAAAAAATCTTTCAATGGGCAGGATCGTCGTCATAATCGAATTTCCAACCAAGTTGTACATAAAGGTTATCGGATTTGAAATTAAAGAGCTTTGATAAATCTCGACCAGGCTATCGCCGGTTTTTCTTGCGAGGCTACGCTTGGCAAACGTTCCGCGTTTATCGGTCGGTAACTGTCGGTAGAGCTCGAGAAATAATTTAAGTTTGTCGCGACCGCCATAATTTTGTAAAAATTGTTCTGCGTTTGCTTTTGTTATAACCGCACCGCCTTGATCTGTTCCAGTCACTTGAAACGCGGCGCCATCACGACCGGCCATAAGCTGACTCATTTTATCCATTCGAGCTTTGCTCGGTCCCGCCATAATTTTGTTCATAACCAAACCACGGCCAAGATCTTCCTGCACGCCCACCAATTGTGTCAGCGCATATCCCGTGAGACTAATACTTTGTGCCGCGTTTAGTTCATCAACCACATCACCCGAATCACTAGCTTTGTTTAGAAGATCCAGTGTGACTTGCTCCATCGAGGCTACCATGTTTCGAGCTCCAAGCAGTTCGGCGTCGGTGAACGGTCTGTCGCCGGGAGCCCTATTAAGGAGCATTAACATAAGCGTGTGACTGTCCAACCGATTTGCATCTTCAATAACTTGTTGGAAACCTCGCTGACCTTTGCGTAAGATTTTTTTACCCCCTGGACCAGCGTCGTTTTTAAACTTATCAAACATCAGAGCGATAAGTTTTTTTAAATCATCTTCTGAATTAATTTTGTTCAAATTTGGTCGAACTCCGGTAGTGTCTAAATCTGTAGCTTTCAACCCTGCTTTTATGTCAGCAACCTCTTCCGGGCTCACCTCTCGAGTTTCGATCGTGCCGTCGTCAGCAACTTTGCTAACAGGCTCAATAATTGGCTGTTGTTTTTTTGCAACAGAAGTATCAGGATTCTGTGGATTTTTTACAACAGTGGTTTCCATTTGCGTCTGTCCCGGCGGCTGTTCAAACGGCTCACTCGGGCCTACCGGAACTAACTTTTCGTCCGGGATCTCTTGATCTACAAGTTTGTCGAGCTCCTCACGCGTTCGAATCCGCTCTTTGGAATTTCCCGAGAGCACATCGACCGCACCAGATATTTGGCGCGACAATTTTGTTGCCATTTTACGCGAAACAGTAGTCACCATTATTTGGGCCTCCGGGGATAACTAACGGGTTTTTTGGGAGTTTGACGCGCTTTGCTTTTTTCTTGAACGAGCGCGTAGCGAGCTTTTTGCTCATCAGTCCAATTGGTTTGATCAGGTGTGCTCATGGGTCCTCCATCGCCGGTGGTTGTGGAGGACGTTCGCCTAACACTGAAGGATCAGTGTCAGGGGAGGGTGCTATTTGCTCGGCTGCTTCTTCTTGCTGGCCTCGGTACTTGCTGTTGTAGTCGAGCTTTGTCCACCCGTAATCTCTGACGATTTCGTCTTCGACTGCATCGACCCTGTCTGCAAGTTTGGTGACGATACTATCCACCCTTGCTTGAAGATCCGGTCGTCCGGGGAAAGCTCCTTCCAAATAATTTCTGCCATTAGGTTCCTCTTTCCAACTACTTATTACGTCGCCTTTTTCATTATATACTTCATTAGTGACATACACCTTTTGAGAAGCTGCTGTACCAGCTTCTAACTTGCCACTAGGTGTAATTATATCAGACATCTCCATCTTTTTTAAAACTTTTCTAACTTTGTCTTGGAAATCTGTAAAATCCATCTTGCCACGTTCACCCATCCAATGAACAATATTCACACCTAATTCTGTAGACGCTGGTGAGAAATCATTTGATTTAAACTCTTCGGTTAATAACAGATCTAATTTCACCATTTCTTCATCAGTAAAGCGTCTTCCAATATCAACAGCGACAGCATCCCTATCTTTTGCATAACCTTTTTTTACAAAAACTCTATGCGCTCCTACGCTATCTTGTTTTAACAATATTCCTTTTGCTACAGCATATATCTTCACAAGATCTATCGCACCCTGTTCCACTTCACCAGGCTCGCCTTTATATTGCGGCGGCATTAATGCATATGTTTGGGTTCCGGGGCTTAAAACTCCTTTGTATATTCCTGGAGCATCAAAACTACCGGGTGAAAGCAAACCGACTTCTTTAGCTATTAAATCCTTACCGTCGTCGTTTGTTAACGCTTTTGACATTCTCAAATGAAAATCAGCTTGCTCTTGCATCGGCGCGTCAAATAATTCTGGGAAATGGCCGCTACTTTTTGATGGCTTTGTTTCTGAGGAAATTTGACCTAGATTCTTTTTCAAAGCATCAGAATAATCAAATTTCATTTCGGATACAGGCTTGCCAGCTCGATCTGCTTTTTGCTTTACCCACATCGCAGCTTGCACTTGGTAAGGCGTCCAGCCTAGTTTGTCACCAATGCGGGTAACTTCTTTTTCAATAAAATCATATTGTTTTGGGCTAGGCGCGTCATTCTCAAAACCAAAAACTCTCATCATATGCATATCCACAGTCACGCCTTGTGCTCTGCTCGGATCTACTACTGCCATTATATTGTTATAGAAAGTATTTGTTTTTCTCCCTGGCCAGTCCTCGCCGTCAAACAATTTTTTTAAACGATCGCTTTGGGCTGTAGGAAACTTTCCTGTGCGAATTTCTTTGCCAGCTCTGTGTTGGTAATATGCTTGAATAGCAAACTGAAAGTTTGTTAGCACAGGAGTTGATCCAGAACTTGTTATGGCAATAGCTTGTGCAAGCTTATCAGTTTCTTTTACATCGCCATCTAACAAATCTAATAATGCACGGCCCGAGCGCTCATACCAAAACCGTCCCTCTTCACCAGCTTTAGCAATCTTCATCATATTGTTTCTAAGCGCTGCTAGTTTTTGTGGGCTGTCTAATCCTGGCGGTGCGCCAACATATTGGCCAGTTGTGCCTACGCGTTTTGGTGGCACGACATTGAGGTTGGTTAAGTTTTCGACGCCTTCATAAACTTGTCCAGCTTTTTCAGTAACTGCTTCAGCCACACCTGTTCCTGCTCGTCGAGCACCCTCTACAATTGCTGGAGAACCAGCAGCAAGACGATCACCCACCACGGCTCCGACGCCACCGGCAATGGCTGTTTGTGTTGGGTCAAATTCTTCACGAACGCCAGCGCCGATTTCAATGTTTTGTTGCGCGGCGTCATACGCTGCCGTGACAGCAGCCGCGTCAACTCCTGTCAAAATGGTCGCGAGGTTTGGTTTACTCAAAATACTTTCTTTCAGCAGCGTTTTAAACCCAGCTTTTGACAACTTCTTTGCGCCACCCTTAGCCACAAACCCAACACCCAGTGTTCCTAGACCAAACAAATTTGATGGATCGGCCAGGCTCCAGGCTACTTGACGAAGAGTTGAACGCAAATCTAAACCTTTGCGATCATACGTTTCCATCAAATAATACATGGCGCTTTGCACCGGCGTTGGAGCTTGCAAAACCGTATTTGTGTTCACTAGCATGGCCGGCAGATTTGCTTCAAACCGATCCATAAAATCAAGACCCCATTGTGCGACGTCTTTATCTTCTCCTTCAAATGCTTTGTCCTGTGTTGTTCTGTACAGAATTTTGGAGCTCGCAATCCAGGCGGGATCTGTCAACTGCGACCCTTCGTCCTGGGACCGAATATCCTCAAAATCCTCGGGCGAATATTTCAACACGTTAACGCCTCGAATTTTGAAACGCTCAAGATCATACTGAGCCATGGCTTCTTCATTTTCCAGGTCCATATCCGCCGGGTATTCGCCGTGAGGCAGGGGCACTTCGCCGTAGCCTATTTTCTTTTCTCCCGTCGCTGGGTCAGTGTAGGCAAATCGTTGTGATCCGCGTTTTAACTCGTGATCGATAAATTCGTTTTCAAACTCATCACTCATCTTTTGTCTCTTTTTTTCTGTCGGCAAACTCTTTTAACTGTTCGTTAATTTGTGCTAACTCTTCTCTGTCAGGCTCAGTTAACTGGTCTTTTTTAAGTAGAAAGTTTTTTCTTTGTTGCAACTGATCAACTGACTTTGGTTCTTCTTTTGGCTGAACTGTGGTAGCAGAAAACTCGCTGCGTATGCGCTCAAAGTTATCTTGAAACCACAGAAAACCGTTAAACGATTCTTGATTTACTTTTGCCTCAAACAAGGCTTCTTGAGCTTGCTTCAAAACCTCGCCACGAATATTGTAGTTTTGCGCTCGCGTGCCATCAGGCACTAAACTGAGAAAAGTTGGTGGGGCCATTCTTAAAGTAGCACGAACAAGAGAATCAACCTGGGAGATTTGTTTGTTTTGAAAGGCCGTATAAAGTTTAAGATAATCGTTAAAGGTTTTTTCAGTTAAATCGTTTTGATACGTAATTAATTCCTTCATGCTAATAAGCGGCATCTCGTTAAATCTGAGAGCGGCGTTTAGAGTGTTGACCACCTCGGAGTTGTCAACGGCGGCATAAGCCCCTTGCTCGGTCGTAATCAGTTTATTAAGTTCGGCGGGAATCGGCTCACCTGGCGCTTTGTTTCGAAACACCGCGATTGATGACTCAATCATTCGCGATCGCGCATCCGGGTCTGGATTGCCCATCGCAATTTGAATATCATTTGTTAAATCACTTTTAGCATCATCAACGTCAAACTTTTCTTTTTTTCGGCGATCCTCATCAAACTTATCAAGCGCGTCGAGTCTTTTAATAAAATTTTCAGCAATGATCTCTTCAACATCGGTGTAACCGTAAGACCGAGCTGTTTCCACTAACTCCATATCATACGGCGCTAAACCTTCAAAGGATCCTGTTAAAATGTTTTCAGCAACAACCCGCATTTCCTCTTCGGAGTACACAATGTCGGTAAAGTATTCGGCTATATTGGTTTTAATATTGTCGTTGAGATCTTTGGCGATCGATTTTAACTTTGATTCATCGCGATAAATGCCAGAAGCTTTTGCCAAAATGTTATCGCGCTCGGCGATCAAAAAATCAATAGCATTTAAATTTGAAACTTCCAGTTTGTTTTCCTGTATAAATGCTTGACGATCGGTTCCAGAAAGATCTTCTGGAATGTTGACGATGCGGCCATTGCTCCGAAAAACCGGTTCATTAATGTCTTTATTCGCCAACAAATTTTTTGTCTGGCTTTTGAATGCCTGAATTGATCGCTGAAAATCAACTTCTCTTTTTTGACGACCAACCGTAATGTAGTTTTGTGCGTATGCTGAATAAGTCGTGTTTGCGGCAAGAGACACACTGGCGCGCCACTTTCGCAGCGCCGCAGGATCTCCTAACCCTTCAAAGGCTTCACTTAATCCCACAATGGTTGCTTGTAGTTGATCTTTCACTTCTTGCGGCGAGCTCTCCAAACTTAAAGCTTGAAGTTGGATAGCATCAAACTTTTCAGCGGCGATAACTTTAAGCGAATCGGCCAGAGCTTCACCGGCAGCAGATCGCGCCGCAACATCGTAGACATTCATTCCCTGCGGAAGATTCTCTAAAATATTTTTTGGTTCAATTCGCTGACGATTAGCTTGAATAACATCGTCATTGGTTGCTTTGCCATCAATATTGTCAAGAACAACTTGGTTTTCGACGCGCTCTTGGTCGCTAAAAATATCACGCAATTGAGCCAATGTAGGCACGTTTTCGACCCCGTATTCGATACCTTCTTTCTCCGCATAAACCGCCAGGCGCTTGTTAGCAAACTGGCGCATCGACTCGGCGGCCGAATACAGTGCGCCATACGCATCCGATTCAGCCGTCAGGTCCACATTTGTGCCTGACCGGAGGTTGATTGATTGCGGCGTTGATCGGTACTGAATAAGCTCTGCCATTAGAAGATCTTCTCCGATTTAGTGTCGCTTGCAAATGGGTCGTACCCGGAAGCCGCAATGTCTGAGCCACCTTGCAAGAGAGTTTGAGCTGCCATGAGATTGCCCGCGCGTTTCTTCATTTTGCCGGCGTATCGCAACCTTTCAGCTTTAGATTTACCAAGCGAATGCGCAATGATGGCGTTATCTAGACTTGAGTAGTAACTAGAGACCGCGCTGTCTAAACTTAAATTGTTAATCATCGCAATTGAGCTTGTAGGACTAAAAGGATTGAGGTTCCCAGCCGCGCCACGAGCAACATTCGCTGCCAGCACCGCGTTAATTTTGCGCAGCTCTTCAACGCCTTTTTCTCGAGCTTCCAAGGCTTCGATGCGAGCCCGAGCTTCTTCTTCCGCAGCTTGCCGGGATGCTGCGCGTTCAGCCGCTTTACCGGATAGATGTGCGCCGTACGCACCAACGACACTGCTGGCAACACTGAGTGCAAACATTGCTGCTTGTTTCATTGGCCTAAACTCACTTTATATTCGAGCGCTAGTAGAGTAAAAAACAAAGGGGCGCTTTGTCCGATCGTTAAGGCAGGAGCCCGCGAAAAACCGAGAATTGGTCCTACCTTTTTTGTCCCAGTAAAATTGGTGACGCCCGCCCCAAGGGTCAAGGGAAAGGATCGGAACGGGACGTCTTTGGAGTTGATCGTTAAATTCTGAGTGTTATACATGATCGGAGTCGCTTCAACAATGCGACGACGCTGCGCTTGAACGTTACCGCTTGAGAGCCGTGGTTCGAACGGCATCGTCTTCATTGTAACGGTGTAGGGCAATCCGACTTCCGTATAGGTTGTTGGGCCAACATCGGTTGTGATGGCGCTGCTGCTCACTGTTTTTTGCGCTAAAACATTGTCATCGCGAATCACGTCAACTGTTGCGCCTTCAAGATGCGACAAACCGCTGTGCGTGGTTCCATCGCCATCGGTTGGGATGGCTTGATCCGGTGCAACAGCCCCCGAAAAATATTGTATTGCTGCGTCTGTTGTTCGATTTTCATCAAAAACTTCCAGGTAATAAACAGTTGCAGAGTTAATGGTTCTTTTTGTAATCACATAAACATCGTCGTTATCCACGGCAATGTCGACAAATTCGCCACTCGTAGTAAATTTACTTGCAGCAACCACATTTTGACTTCTTAGCAGTGTAAAGTTTGCCATGCTTCCATCAGAGTTGATGAGAAAGAGTCGATCGCCCTCGGTGCTTGAGCGCGAAACTTTATAGGCCATTCGGGTTGGAGTGCTCACTAAGTGACTGCACAAAAGACTAATGTTAGCTACGGCGTAAGTCGTTTCTTGATCTGAATACGTAAGCTCTCGGATGCCTTTACCACCGCGCGCCACAAAATACGTTCCTGTTTCAGATCCCACCGGATTTATATCTGTTTTGGATCCCTGCCTGGTCGCTTGTTTAACAACAAAATTTGATGGCGTAAGCGGCGATGTGTCAGGCTGCGGCACATAATATTCTGCGCCGGTTGTAAAAATTTGAAGATCTCGACCCGATCGAATTGACGTAATTTCATTCACTTGGTCGGTTGATATTTCGGCTTGAATGGCATCGTCATCCAGACCATCGGTTTGCCTAAAATTAAAAAAATCACCTACTTTCGAGCCAAAAATCATGTTGGGATTTGTGCTATTGCCACCGACAAACAGACGCCCTTCGTGAAAAGTTCCACACGAACACCCACCACTAGCGTTTTCAAGTCTTTCATCGAAACCCGTGTTAACCCGCCAAGTCCCAGAGGCCATGGCGCTGGTGTCAAAGAAACTGGTTTGCGTGACCGCTTCAACTACCGTGGCAGAAACGTATTTTGTAATCCGCGCTGTTCCAAAACCATCGGTGCTTTCAAATTGCTGGTTTTCATGGTCGGCTGAAAAAAAGGATGCGCCGGCCGTAATCGTGATATTGCCGCTGGTCGCACTCGGAGTCGCAGTCGTGTTGCCATCAGTGGCTGCTGTGCCACTGCGGACATACGGTCGATTCGCAGCCGCAACCGGAGAGCTGTCAACGGTCCAGGTCGAGTTGGTAGCGCCGCGCACGAAGGTCTGCATACCGGCAACCGTAAAAACCACCAAGGTATCGTGGCTCTGTGTAAAGCCAAACTTGTCAGCCAATGTTGCTGACGTCAATCCTGTTGCCAAATAGGCGTTGCCCGATCCATTAATGTTTGTGATCTGTTGTTGGTTTTGGAAGACGTACATACGTTGATGCACAAAAATTAAAATGTAGGTTTGTGTTTCAGAAAACTCAAAGGGCACAATTCGTAGCCCATCTTGCGGATTTTGTGAGCTTGGAATGGTGAAGACGTACTTGAGACCTTCGCGCCGACTCACGCCGCCTTGCGGTTGAACCACCACGTTGGTCAGTGTTTCCATCCCGTTGTAATATTGTTGCAAATCGACTCGGCCCCTAACCAGCGGATCAAGCTCGCCGCTCGTAAAATTGGTTTGAATCTGAGCCAGGCGCGTCATCGCACCGCCGTTAATGGGTAGTCGTTAATAAAGTTCGGGGTTTGCCCGGAACCATCGATGTTCGCTGCTTGCCTAAAATAACCGCCGCGTCCATTCTCGGAAGGATTGCCAAGCGCAATGGCGCGCCAATAATCACCCTTAGTAGTTTGATCGGTCACCGGCTCGGCTAAATGCCAGGTCATTTGATAAATAAGAAGTTGCACAAAGTAGGGCGGCAAAGAAGCTTCAGCAACGTCTTTCTGGTAATCAATAAAAATCGTTGTGGCATCGGTCATCAAGTATTGACCACTAATGTCCCAGTCTTTGAACTGGGCTGCGCCGGCAGCGCTGCTGGTAAAAACGGCGCGCGGAACGTGCGTTATTAAATCGCCCGGCAAAAGATACTGATAAGTCCATTCGGTTGTGGGCGAACCACTGTCTTGGGTTAATTCTTGTTTGGCTAAGCTAAAACTCCAGGGGTACATCGAGAGTGTTAAATTTTTAACACGGGAATAAAAACTGTTACACAAAGATCCCGCCGTTGTGCCGTCTGTAAAAGACGTAATGCCCTCGGCTCCGAGAAGGAGGAGGGCATCATTGCAAATGCTTACGTCTGAATCGCCAATGGCCATTCCAAAAATCCTTTTAAAAAGAGGAGGGGAGCACAAGGCTCCCCCACCACTTAGTCTGAGTCAGTCGCTGTTACGGTCAACCCGTCGGTGACGTCAATGGACGTGCCGCTGACGCTGGCGACAAAGCAAATTGAAACAACTTGCGTCCCGCCGGTTGAGGTTCGAGCAAAGATAATGTCTCCCACTTCGAACAGATCGGCCACTGTCGTGAAGTAGTTTGCCGTATTCACAGTGGCAATCGTATCCGTCGTCGCGTAGCTGAACAAGGCGGGAGCGTTTCCGCTCTTGCTTGCGGAGATTGTGTTGAGTCCTGCTGCATCAAAAGCCATATGAAAATCTCCTTTAAATTATAAGCGACAAGTAATGGTTGCAATGGCTTCATCATCCACGGCAACAGCACCAGCGCTAAACATTGAAGTGACTAAGAAAGATGTCTTCTCAGCAACGTAATTGATTTCAATTTTTGGCCCGAGGCCAACGGCGCACCCGATCGAGTTTTTATGCCAGGCATAAATGGTTCGATCTGTACCGTCGTCGGGTAAACCGCCCTCATCGCGATCGCCCATGACTACAATATTGAATCCTAAAAATTGATTGATTTGACCATCAACCAAAGGTTTGACTTGGTTGTAATCAATTGAAGTCGCTGTTGAATCGGTCAGCAGACTTGCTAGGGAATCAGCGTGGATCGCCATATAACGATCCGATTGAGGAACGTTGTTTTTATCAAAAAGTTTTTTAGTCTCCCTGATTTTTCCGACGTTCAAATTGCTGGCTGTTGCCGATCCGCTGGTGACAACGGTGTTTGCAACCGTTTCGGGGCTTGAAGCTGCACCGAGAGCATCAAGGATAACTTGATCTTGACGTCGCGCCATAGCCTGGCCAACAACTTGAGCCAGTTCATTGCGCTCGTTAAAGTTGACTTTTGCTTGATGGAACACGTCGGTGTATTCGCTTGCCGCATAATCACTGAGCGTCGCGGTTACTTGGGAATACGTCACATTAAGTGGGACCACATCACTTTGTGGAACTCTAATCGAAGCTACACCTTTTCCGATCTTCGGGAATTTATAGGTACTACCTTCAACGCCGGTACGCATTCTGACGGTTCCGTCGAGAACGCTGGCGCCTTGCATAGCTTGATGCACTTCGGCATCGAAGAGCTGGACAAATGCGTTTGAAATTGACACTGCCATTTTTAGTCTCCTAAAAAAATTAAAAAAAAGTTTTTTTCAGGTTATCGGCAATGCCGGCCTATTGGTTTAACCGGCCCAAAAGGTTATCGATTATGGCAAAGTTATCAAAAAAAAAGGCTGTTGTAAAGCTAGATGTAGTATTTAGCGTTTAGACAACCACAATATGATGACTTAATCCTTTACTTTTTCTTTTTCGCATAACCTTTTAGCTGAAAAAAAAGGTAGACATTTGTATGCCTTCGTGCTACGCTAAATTTACTCAATCGAAACGTACTAAAATTTGTTTCAACAAAAAGCTCAGTTAACTCCAATTAGCTGGGCTTTTTTCTTTGTATCTTCCTT
>TARA_R100000808_G_scaffold1802_3_pt1 | contig 11193 bp, 15 predicted proteins | sample TARA_R100000808 | Tara Oceans TARA_R100000808 (sample SAMEA2622852) | marine metagenome | biome: marine biome (ENVO:00000447); feature: marine epipelagic mixed layer (ENVO:xxxxxxxxx); material: "saline water (ENVO:00002010), including plankton (ENVO:xxxxxxxx)" | depth 140 m | reverse complement strand
CCCTAAGGGGGTGTGTGATGAGAAAGGATATAGCACCGTGACTGACATTGATCTTGGACCCGACGGCGAGGTCTTACGCGAGGCCGTGGACCTGCTGCGCCGACTGGCGGCAGTGGATACGACCCCGCCGTGGGATATCACCCTAGAGACGTACCAAGCGCACGCGCGGGAGGCTCGTGAGATCCTGCGCCGTATGGGGGTGACCCCATGAGCCTCAAGCACTGGGCCAAGCGCGTCGTCCTGTCGCTGGCACTGGTCGTCACGGCCTTTGCCACGTCGGGGCACGCCCCCGATGCAGGGTGGGTCCATTCGTATGCTTCGGTATACGGGGATCCGAGTCGCTGGGATTGTGGGGTCTACGTAGAGGACCAGTGCCGTGGGTACTGGTTCCCCTACACCCAGACCTCGCACTACTGGCACTGTGACTGGTCGGATCGCCGCTCCCTGTGGAGTGGCCTCCACCGTGGTCGCACCTTCGGGGTGGCCCATCGAACGGCCCCACTGGGGTCATGGATGGAGATTCAAGTGCCGACTCCTGATCAGCGCGGCGTGACGGTCGTGCTGGCGAGGGTCATTGACCGTGGGCCGTATGCCCCGTGGGACATCGACATGACCCAACCACTGGTCAATTATTTGGGGTTCACAGCGCGGGACTGGGGCGTTCAGCCCATCATTTACAGGCTCCGCGAGGATTTACCACGGTTCTGTCCCCAGCATGGGTACGGGACCACTACTGAGCGACCCCCGTTACGGGCGCTCACACCGGAGGGATAACATGGCGACCGATACCTTTATAACCAAGAACGACGTGCCGGAGGCCACGGCTCCCCTGAGCTTTATGCAGGTCGCGGCACTCGTTGAATCTGAGCAAGAGTTCCTGCTCCCGTGGCGGGGCAGCGGGAACCTCTGGCTCAAGGTGGTCATTACCGATGCGTCGATGTCGCATGGGCGATGGGATGTGGTGGTGACACCGGCCAACGACTCCAACTCGGCGAACCCGAGTTGTGGGGGGACGGCGCGGGTGTACCTGACGAGTCTTCGCACCTGCGAGGGCGACGAGGCGATGCCTTGGGAATAAACAAAGGGCGGCACCGGATCTCCGGTGCTGCCCTTTTTTTTGCCCTTAGCGCCGGAGGGCTTCTAGGGTCGTTTCCACGAGGTCCGTTCGATCCCGAAGCGCGGCGTAAATGTACTGGTCCACGCTGTTCTGGATTGTCAGGTGGACGAAGGTCACGGGGTGACGCTGGCCCGGACGACGGATCCTCGCTCGCGACTGGTCGTAAGAGGTCAGGCTAAAGTCGGGACTGTACCAGAGCATCGTGTCGGACTCCACCAAGGAGATCCCAATGCCCCCGCTCTGGATCTGCATGGCGAGCACGGGGCCGTGCCCTGCGGTACTCATGCTTTTCCACTGCCGGAGTTCGTTCTTACGTCCTGATAGCTCATAGCACCGACGACCCGCCTTGATCGCCACGCGCTCCACCACATCCATGTCGTGGTGGAACCGGCAGACAACGACGAGGCTCTTCTTTAGCGGAAAATCCTCGATGACATCGGCCAGCAATGCGGCCTTAGCGGTTGAGACTTCTACGTAGTCGTCTTTACCATCAGGACGCAACGACCCCCCCGTGAGTTGCTGGAGCCTGAGCAGCCTGACGAGGGCGTTACTCAACGTCACGCTCCCCTCGTCAAGATCGGTGATTAAATCGTTCTCCAATTCTTGGTAGAGCCGTCGAGCCGCAGGTTCGAGCTTGGCACTCCGAACCACGTCCGTCTCTTCAGGAAGATCCAGTACGTCGTCGGTTTCCACGCGCCAGCTAAAGGAGGCCATGCGGTCCTGTAAATCCTGAAGGTTATGGAATTTCCACGGGGTGACCGCGCCACCCTTTCCGGCGCTCGCGCCGTCATGGTCACCCCACCTCGTCGGGGTGGTATAAGCGGCACGGAACGCTGAAAACGACGTTTGAAAAACACGGGGATCAATCGCCGCTGCAATGGCCCAGATGCCAAGCGGTCCCTGACTCCCTGAGATGGGGGTTCCACTTAGGGCGAGTCTAAACGGGATCCATTCGGCCAACCGGCGAACCGTACGACTCGTTTTTCCTCCGGGCCTGCTGATGCGGTGTGCCTCGTCCAATACCAGCCCATCCCACTTCAGACTCCCCAGCACCTTGATCGCTTGCTTGCGATAGACGGCCTCATAGTTCAGAACCACGATCAGCCGCTCGGTGTCGGCGTGCTTCTGGATCTTCTTGCATCGAGCATCCACGGACCCCGACCCCAAGCTCAGGCAGGTGTACTCGGGTGCCCATGCCTCCACTTGGTCAGCCCAGACATGCTCGGTCACACTTTTGGGGGCAAGGATAAGGACACGCTTGAGGGCATACTTGCGGATCGCTTCCAAGCAGATCCGACTTTTTCCTGCGCCCATACCTGCCCACACCCCGACCCCTGATCCGGGGACCGAGGTTAGCCGCTGGTCGATAAACGACAATGCCTCCCGCTGGTGTTTCCACATTCGGGGGGTCATTCGTCAACCCCGTATGTAATGTGCAGGGCCACGACAGACGCCGACCACAGGAACAAAGCCACAAGACCCACCACCACGAGTACCTTCATCACGCTGGTCCCCTCCAAGCACGAGTGGTGCTATCCCCAGCCTTGAGGATCACTGGCTCCCACCCACTTTGCCGCAGCAGCTTTCGCACCTGCTGCGTGTTGACGCGCTCTCCGAGCGCACTGTTGACATACTCGGCCAGCTTGTTCGGTCGCAGGTGCAACCGGCCTCCCACAAGAATTGGCCCTGATCGCAAATAATCTTTCCGGCTCTCGCTCGGCACCTCTTCTGCCGGATGGCGACCCTCAAGATAGGCTTCCATCCACTCGGTGATTCGATCAGAGATCCGTGTCGTGCTGTCGATGATCACTTCGCGGGCCAGTCTCCTCAACAGGAGCGCCTTGCTCGGCCACTCCTTCGCGGCCACCGGGGTCATCCAAATGCGCCCGTAGTCCAGCAGCCGCGCCTGTATGGGCCGCTGAGAGATCAGGCTTGCCCCAAGGTGGATCTCGTCGCTCGGGGTCTCAAGCACGTATTCGATTTCATCGGTGGCATGTAGGACCACCCAGTCGGAGATGGATTCCACGCCGAGGCTGGCCCATAGCTCACGGGCAAGCAACAGCCGGTCATCCTCAGCGACTTCCGCGTCTTCTGACAACGACTCCGCTTGCTGGGCCAGCGCTTCTTGGGCCTGCGCCTTCCGCTGCTCACGTCGGCAGATCGACCGGGCAATGTCCCTAACCTCCGCATCAGGCAACGGAGGTTGGCAGAGCCGCAGGTTGATGGAGGTGAGCATGGCGGTGCACACACTCTCACTGTCCCCTCGCCCAGCGAAGTACCCAGCGATCTGGGCCAGCGTGCCATTACGCTCACCCTCGGGGATGGGTCGGTCCAGCGCCGACTCAATCTCAAAAGACGCACTCTTCGTATTTACGTCTTCGCCCAGTACGTGGGGTCGCTGTTCGACCAACCATGAGACGAGCGGCGGCACGGGAGCCAGCGGGACATCGGTGATGTCGCTCGACGCTTCCCATTCATAGGACCGGCCACTGGCATGGACACTGGGCGGGGCGATCACGATACCGCCGTCAGCCCGAAGGTCCACTCCGGCAGCGAAGCCGGACCCGCCTTTGATCGCCCGGTCCATCGGGTGGGCGAAGTAATAGTGGCGGCCTCCCCCGCCGGTCAGCACCATCGGGGTCTCGGGTAGCTTGCCGTGGGCCATTTCCAGCACGTGCAGACTCTCATCACCACCGTGGGCCACGTCGATATCCAAGACGGCCAGTCCAGAGATTGCGCCGGTCACAATCGCGACGTTGGCCTCCGACCACCGCGACCACCACGTCTGGATGGTGGCCTCGTCTGCCGCCTGCGTCTGATGCGCGGTCCACGAGATGCGGGGATGCTTGCCGGGGTTGCCGCAGGCCGGTCGTCCGCAGGAGCAGTCGCCGTCCCGCCGCAGATGATGGGCCGGGACCACGCTCCATCCCCGTCGAGCGTAGCTGAGGGCTTGCTCGAGTCGTTCGTTTGGTAAGGGCTTCATAAATGTATACGGTTACGGTTGTGGTGTATCCCGAAGATACTCTGTTGTTTGGCTAAAGTTTACGGGTTTACGGTTTACATCGACAAAAATAGGGTGTGTGCGCTGGGGGGCTATATAAGGCTTTTTCAGCGCACACACCCTCATGGACCTCTAGATCGCTTCGTCAGCGTCGAGGGTCATCCCTGACAGGACCGGCAGAATACCTTCACGGTACTCCGTGATCGCCGGAACTTCCTTCTCAGGAATCAGGCCAACCGCCTCCAGTACCGGGCGGCTATACGCGACCCCAGCCTGATTGGTGGTGGCATCCAGCGAGACCCGCGTGATTACCCGGTGGTACGGCACTCCCTGCGCGGCCAGTCGGACCACGTAGGACTTCGCCAACTGGAACGCTGACGGCGGGGCCGGGTACAGCACGGGCAACAGGCTGTCAGAGAGCAGGAAGAATAGCCGAGTGATCTGGCGGCAGGCTTTCCCGCGCCGACCGTCCCCAGCCGATCCCCACTCATTCATGGGGCACTCCGCGCACGCCCCACCGGGGTTCCCAACCCCGGTCACGCTGTCCAGTGACGAGCAGTCGGGCGGCTCGCCGCCACCAGTGTCGTCGATACTCGTCGGCCAGTACGCTCGCACCGGGTGACGCAGGAGGAGGACTCCCTCCCACGCTTTGCTTACATCTCCGCTCGGTAACTCCCACGCCTTGCCGCCACCGGCTGGCGTTTTGATCCGGGCCAAGTCACCGAACCCAAGGCTCTCGCCCTCGCTCAGAGACTCGGACAGGACTTGGGCGGCATCACTCTTGATCACCGCATATTCCTTAATGGTCGCTAATTCTTTCGCCATGATCCGTGCTCCTTGTGGTCTATGAAGACCGAACTCTCAATGTTATGCGCTCGTTCACATCCAGCACATCCTCCAATGCGCGTGGAATGCTTGACCCCTCTGCTGTTGCCTCGCGATACCACGCACTCACGGTGTTGGTATTGAAGCGTCGTAGGACAAACTCTCCCAGCCCTGCATCGGCAAACGCCGTGCACGCCCGGTCGTAGTCGGTGTCTTTCGCGCCGACGTACACGGCCCGGTGGATGTACACCGAAGACCCGTCGTCGAGCTTTATCGACCGGACACCCTGCTCGGCCAAGTGGTCAAGCAGTGGCTCCTGTGTCGTATTCATCTGGGCGCGGACTTCCCGAAGCTCATGCTCCAGCACACGTTTGCGTTGGGCTAGCTCGGCGTAATCCGTCCACGCTTTTTGGTCAATAGGCATTGTTACTCCATGCGCTGCCAAATTCTGCGTGAGGCAAGGGTAGCACATCCTGTATACTCCGTGTATTCCCCGTGTCTACACGATTAGAGAGGACGACTGCCTTGAGACCCCCTACTGTAGTAAAGACCGCTAATTCAGCCGCTGTGTGGCGGAGGACATCCGACCTCAAGCAGGCCGAGGCTGCGGAACAACTGGACCTCCCCCGCTACCTGCTCTCCAACATCGAGACCGGCACGGTGACCCCCGCATGGGAGATCGCCGTCAAGATGTCACGCCTCTATAACTGTGGTGTGAACGACCTGTTCCCGGGTGTCGTGTGGCAGGGCGTGGGCACAGCCGAAGAAGACGATGCCTACCGTGGTTATGACTAGCCATGAACGAGTACCGTGTGGTGGGACCGCCCGGGGCGGGCAAGACGACGTTTATCAAGCGGCAGGTCGAGAAGTGGTGCGACGAAGCCTACGATCCCGCTGACTTCCTGCTGACCTCGTTCACACGAGCGGCGGCGGTGGAGTTGGCCGGACGACTGGACATGCCTCGCGGGTCAGTGGGCACGCTACACAGCGTGTGCTTCCATGCGTTTGACCAGCCTGCGATAGCCGAGACTGGTCCGCTTGCCAAGGACTGGAACGAGAGCGGCGTGCCCCCGGCATGGCGCATCGGCAAGCCGATGGCCTCGCTGGAGGATGGCCTTTCGGACACCGAGGTTGGCTCCATGCTGGCGATGTACGGCACCGCCCGATCTGCCTTGCTCCCCCCGGAGCATCCGGCGTGGTCGATGACCAAGGCATTTGCCGAACGCTGGGAGGACTATAAGGACCAGACCAATAGCGTGGACTTTACCGACCTCTTGGTGCAGGGATATGACGAACTCCTCACGCCACCAACGGACCCCCGCATCCTCATGGTTGACGAGGCCCAAGACCTGACCCCGCTCCAGTGGAAGCTCGTGCGGCTCTGGGCCGAGTCCGTGGAGCGACTGGTGGTGGTCGGGGATCCCGCCCAGTGTCTCTACGGGTTCCTCGGCGCAAGCCCCAAGGAATTGTTGGATCCACTGGCCCCTGAGCGTCAGCGGCTCCTCGGCACCGGGGGCACCTACCGAATGCCCCGCATGGTGCATCAGTATGCCGAGCGCTGGCTGCGGACACACTCCGCGCCGATGTGCGATGACCGGGAGTACCAGCCACGTGATGCGGATGGGCAGGTGCGGCACCTCGGCGCGACATGGAAGTCCGGGGTCGGGTTGCCGGGGCCGTGGGAAGTGCTCGATGAGATCATCGCCAACGCCGCCGCCGGACGCACCAGTATGGTGCTGGCCTCCTGCTCCTACATGCTCAACCCGCTGGTGGGGGAACTCCGCAACCGGGGCATCCCGTTCCACAACCCCTACCGCCGGTCGAACGGCGCATGGAATCCGCTCGGGCAGGCCCAGCGTGGGGAGACCAGCATCCTCGACCGGGTAAATGCGTTCACCCGGCCTAGCCCGGACTACTGGGGCGACGAGGCTCGGCTCTGGACGTGGGGCGATGTCGCTCGATGGGCGGGGATCCTACAAGCTCGTGGCGAAGACAGTGTGTTCAGTGGGCGTGGCGTTCGGACCACGCTCACGGCAAACGCTGGAGACCCTAGTAGGGCTCGGCAGACAGTTCGGATGCGTGAAGAACTGGAACCTCTGTTCAAGCCGGAGGCCATGCGAGCGATCTACGACATCGACCTTGACTGGTACAGGCTCAACGTACTGTCCAAGTACAGCCGGGGCATCGGATACATCACCTATGTCCTGCAACGCAGTGGCCCTGCGGCCCTTCGGGAGACCCCGAAGATCATCGTGGGCACCGGGCACAGTGTGAAGGGTGGGCAGGCTGATGTCGTCTACACCTTCCCCGACCTCTCTTCCGCTGCATGGCGCGACCACATGGAACAGGGAGTTGCCGGACTTGATGCCGTCGTGCGGCTTGGATATGTGATGATGACTCGCGCCCGTGAAGAACTGGTAGTCCTATCACCAACCGTCCCCCGGCTCAGTATGGGTCTCTAGTTGTGTATACTCTGCGTGGAGCCATCACACACTCCATACTTTCAAACGGCAGCACGGCCTCCGTCCTACGACGGGGGTCGTTCTGTTTGTAATGGGCAGTCACACCAATCTCAAGCGTCGTGTTATGGTGGCTCTCCGCAAGGCCGGATGCCTCGTTACGTCCTACAACGGCAGCATCGCAGGTGTGCTGGACCTCTTTATCTGCACCCCATCAGGAAGGTACGCCGAATTGGACATCAAGGTCGGACGGGACAAACTCTCCAAGCTCCAGCAGCACCGCATCAAGACCGTAGAAGCATCCGGTGGTCTCGCCGCCGAGGTTCGCTCGGTCAGGGACGCAATGACCGCCCTCCACCTCACCTGCCCCAACTGCGGCGGCGCTACACGAGCGGCCTCCGGGTGCATGGAATGTCCGGCCTGTGGCTGGAGTGCCTGCGAGGTCTAGCCACTGGCGACCAGCAACCAGAGGAACGCGACGGCGAGGAACAGGAGTTGGTCTCTTGTGGTAATAGTGAGTTCTCCGTAGAAAAACTGTAGCCCCCGCCGGTAAGGGCGAGGGCTACAGCCACAACATGGGTAAAGGTCAGACGATCAATCTACGTCGTTAGTATCCGAATCCAACGAAACACCAATGACTGACTAGGTTTGATGTACGTACTGGAAAATCCAGCACGGTCTGATGCAGAAGCGTACCATGTACAGATGCGTGAGGTTGCAGGGTTTTTGCTCATCCTTATTCTCGCTCCTCCACTCATGGTGGCAGGACTGGCCTTCGATGCGTGGGTCAAGCTCAAGGAGCGATGGCGGATATGAAGCGAAGCGGGAAGGGGATCCTTGCCGCGCTGGAGGAGATGGGCCTCCGCGCCCTGAAGATGGATGGGTTCGATTCGGCTATTACGGGCTACGTGTTTTACAAGGAGGACGATCAGGTCCAACTGGTCTACCGCTACGACTCCTGCATCGCCGCCCTGATGTCCGATGGCATGGTCGAAGACGAGGCGGTGGAACACTTCGAGTTCAACTGCCTCGGGAGCCTGATGGGGTGGTCAGACGACCTCCACGGCAGTCCGCCTCCGCTGATCATGTACGACTGACCGCCTACCTCCGCTCCTCGTCCATCCTGAGCGGTCGTTTATGTTAAGCCGAGTCGATTTCCACGTATTTCCGGTCAGTTTCCTCCACACTGAGGTCCAAGGCCCACATGCTGGTGACGCCTCGTTCCGGGTGCAGGGCCAGCAGCCATTGGCTCGGAGCGTTCGAGGCTTGCAGGGCTTTCGCCGCAAACGCGGAGCCTCCCGGCCATGAGCCATTGAGCAGGATCTTCCCACCCTGCGTCGTGCTGAGGCAGGCCGGGGTATGGTGATGTCCGGCGACCAGCCAGTGGAACGCCGCGCCCACCACGTCCTCGGGGAGATGCAGTTGGATCAATCCGAACCAGCGGCGCTCTGCCCGCTCGAACCCGTAGTACGGAATGGACATCCATGAGCGCACGTCCTCGCCATGCACGAGCAGGAACCGTGTGTTCATCCGCTGCACCAGCATCCACCACGACGGGCTGATATCCACCCGGATCTTGTCATGCTGCTGGAGTTGCAGGTCGAGGAACCGGGCGAACAGCAGGTCGGCGTTCCGGCCTATCGGCGCGGCTTCCCGCTTCTTCCCCAGCCGTCCGTGGTTACCGGGGATGGCCTTGACCACCACCTCATCGAACATGCCCGAGAGTCGAGCCAGACACTTCGCCAGTACCTGTGAACCTTCCGTGATCTGATCCACAAGGTGCCGGTCTACTTCCCACGGGTGTCCCTCGAAGATCGCGTCCCCGTCAATGAAGTCCCCCAGCCCGAAGACATTGAGCCGCTTGATCGGGACATGGGAAAGCTGCCGGAGTTTAATCGACGCAACCGCCTCTTCCAAGAGCTTGACTTGCTGCTCGTAGACCTCGAACGAAAAGCTCGCCAGCCCCCCGGTCTCCTCTGAGGAGACGTGGCTCCCGATCTGAAGGTCCGACAGGACCAAGATCAGTTCCTGTTCGCTGTTCGACGTGTCCGGGGTAGGCAGCGCAAGGTCCGATGAGCGGATGCGCGGGAGCCGGGGGATCGAGTCATGCACGGCGGCAGTGACGATATCGGCCCATGCTTCCGACTCTCGGGCACGGCGGCGATCCGCCTTGACATCGGAAAGCTGGGCACGCAGGCGCTCGATCTCCTCGTTCGCCAGTGCGAGTTGCTGGTCCGCGTTCTCTTCGTTCTCCTCTGAGCGACGCGACCTCAGGGAATAGCTCTGCTTGCGGCCCCGCTCATTGTGCTTCCGCATGAGCGCTCTGAACCCCATCGCATACCGGCGCTGCTTCCACGCCTCGAACGACCGTTTGTTCGGGTTGCCAGTGAGCGCCTTCCAGACATCAAACGAGTCTGTGTCTGGGTTGCTGAGGACTTCGACTTCTTCAGGGGTCCAGCGTGGTGGTCCAGCCATAGATAACCTCCGTTATCGACCTCCCCTGACGATATCGGTTACTTACGGGCGTCTACAGCGCTTTGCCCAATCAAGTAGGCGCTAGCGATCCCGGCGATTGCCAAGCTAAGTTCGCTGGCTAGCTCTGGGGATCCGCCCAGTCCGACCACGACCTCCGCAATGACAGCGGTCACCGCAACAACTAGTTTTCGTGAGACCCATTTGCTCGCCATAGTTTCCCAGTCCTTTTAAGTTTGAACCGTTTCCCAGTGTAACGTCTTGCGGCGTCATTTGGACCACCTATCACCCCGAGATCCACCATCACGCGCAATACGGCGAGACGGCGTAGCTGACGCTGTGTCAAGGAGGCACTCATTTCGGGTCGTGATAGTACTTCTGCGCGTCATCGTGTGCGGCCCGGTCTTCGTCGCTCGCAAACGCCGAGGGGTCGATCCGGTTCAGCAACTCAATGGTAACCCCCAAGTGATGGAGCGCTCCCAGTTTCTGGGCGTGGTTGCGGTCCCGATCTGCACGGAGTAGCTCTAGCTCGCTGGTTGTTGCCATAACATCTTTTCCTCTCAGGATGATCTCGGCGTAGTGGTAGCCCTCGTTGCGAAAGTCCCCGGAGCTATTCCGCCCGGTATTGTAATCGGCCAACGCCTCCCGATAGTCACCATCGCGGAAGGCAATGTGCGCGGCCATCAGGTTGGCGGCATAGTCAAGGCTGGCAAACGGATCAAAGGTCTTGCCGCGCATGGCGGGATGCCACCGCGGGATGATCTGGGCCACGCCCTCAGCATCCGCAAAGCTGGAGATGTTGGGGTCCCAGCCAGACTCCATCGTAATCTGCGAACGGAAGACTTCGCTGTCATAGCCCACGGCTGTGGCATACGCATCGGCGTATAGCTTGAGCGGATCCACACGTTCCCCGGAGATCTTGAAGTCGTAGATCTCGCCCTCAGGAGCTACGTCCATATGGAGATGTGGACCCGTAGAGTTCCCGGTGCTTCCTACCAGACCTAGCACGCCACCCGCTGGCACGGTCTGCCCGACCGCTACCGGTGGTGGCTCGTCCATGTGCATAAACCGCCAGACCCCTGACGCGCCCTTGATCGCCACCGCGTTCCCATAGGGGTAGCCCCCATCAAAGATCGCTACCACTTCAGCAGCCTCGGGAGATCGGATGGGCTTACGATGCACATAGTCGTTGGTCAGCCCGAGGTCAATGCCCCCGTGACTGTAGGTGCCACGTGCGGTGCCGAAGACATCCGTAACCCTGATAATGCCGTCAAGCGGTGGAATCATTGTGAGTCCCTTTCTGGGTGCTTGAGGAAGAA
>TARA_R100000808_G_scaffold871_6_pt1 | contig 11225 bp, 5 predicted proteins | sample TARA_R100000808 | Tara Oceans TARA_R100000808 (sample SAMEA2622852) | marine metagenome | biome: marine biome (ENVO:00000447); feature: marine epipelagic mixed layer (ENVO:xxxxxxxxx); material: "saline water (ENVO:00002010), including plankton (ENVO:xxxxxxxx)" | depth 140 m | reverse complement strand
GTGGCAAGCAGTGCGGTAAACACCTGTGCCGCCGTTTTCATATCGTAGTTGGTGGCACCTGTATTAACTTGAATAAAGTTGCTTGCCGTAAGTGACGCTGGCAAAGCAACCTCTGACCCGTTGGCAAGCGCGTCGGCATCTGAGTTCCATTGCAGAACCCTATTTGCTGTAGGTTCTGGCACTGTGGTTGATGCCCCGCCTGTATAACTTGGGGGGAAAGTAAAAGCGTCTGTTAAATCAGCTTCGTGCTCTTGCGCGATCATAGTTAAACGGTCAAGGGCGTTTTCATGGCTGTCTGCAGGGAACTCGTCATTTTCTACATAGTCTGTGCCTTGAGTCTGGGTAGTTTTTCTACGAATATGCCATTGTACTGTGTCAGCTGGTGCGGATGCCGCAGTTACAGTACCAGTAGACCCAGACCCCCCTGTTACAGTATAGTGCGATCCGTTACTTTTTGTAGTCTCTGCGCCTGTAGCTATTGTACGTTCAATTACTTCTAGCTCTGCGTTTGTGCCCGTACCAAAAAAGGCAAACGTAACAGTGAAAGCAGTTGTACTTCCATTGCCCGTGTATGAAACTTCAGTTGTTGTTGCCGCTAGTGTCATTTGCTCTGCTCCATTGACATTCTAACACATAAAAGCTTAAAAATCAATCTACTTCAGTTTTAATAGTTTTTACTAATTCTAACCCCAATTTAGCTATTGAATTAATTTGAACATATAAAACGTCAATTTGCTCTCGTTTCCAATCCGCTAATTGCTGCTTAGTCATATTTTCCATTGACTTTATTCTATGAATATTACGTATCATTTTGGATTGGTTACTTATAGCTGTTTTAACACCCATTAAACGTACAATGTTTCCTCTTTGCGCGGCATCAACAAACACATTGCGGCCTTCTTCTATGCGGCCTTCTTGGAATAATTTTTTATATGTATTTACTACCCGTTCTCTTTTATTATACTCTTTATAAAACCTTTCAATAGGTTTAGTATTCATTGACGGGTATCTAGTAACAAACGCCTTAATAAGAGGAATATTAGTCAAATATGCAGGGGTAGGTTCTACAAAATCGGGGGATAATCCTGACTTTACCAATGCCTTATCCATTAAATCCATGGCGTATTTACCTAAACCCCCTGTCCAGCCCCTAATTACGTGTTCTACAACTGCGGGGGATGCCGCCTTTGTTTCACCAACAACAGGTAACGTACCTACCAATGCTCCTATTACCCTTGCTGTTTCAGAAGTATATAAAGAATACTGGTAGGGAGGAAGCATTTTTTCTCTATCTCTTGGTATTATGGGCCTATTTAAGAAGATACTTTTATTTGCCCATACCTCAAGGGGTACGCCTAAAGCCTGTGGCATCAAATTAGGAACAACCGCTTTACCAAGGGACCATAAAAATTCATCAGTAGCTCTTGGATCGTCTTCCAGCATGTGCTCTAAAAACCGTTCCGTACCCGTACCAAATATTAGCCCCAACTCAAAAGGTTTGGGTATTCGCCATATAACTCCCTCTGATTCAATATGCCAGTATATGTCTTTTTCCCACTGCGCCAAATCCTTATACCATTGTTCTTTCCGATTAATAATGTATAATGTAGCAGAAGGTATTACTAGACCTGCGAAGACTTTAGCCGTCATTGCCACTGGACGGTTTTTAAAGTTGGATACTATTTTTTGCTGCCCCTGCATCCAAGCATTAAAAAAAGCAGACATAGCATTAAGAGATCGGGTCTTGGCTCCAAATTTTTGAAAATCTAAAGTAACATCACGAGATTCAAATGCCGCTTCAGTTAAGGCCTCTATACGGGGTTTATCCTCCCCCTTTCGTAGTCCAAGCCACTTTCTTTTTTTCTGAGCTGCTTTAGCTCTCTGCCTAAATACTTCAACACGAGTGCTTTGTTCTACCAGCCCCGACATTGCTCGTAACATTTCTATAGGATTTTTTACAACGTTACGCACTGGAACGCTTTGTAATAATTCTTTCATGCCTTTTTGATGATACGATCTATCTATAGACTGAAGGTGCGCAAATTGCCCACCATTTGCTACCCACTCTCTGTACGCTTTAGTTCTGCCCAACACGTGGCCTAGACCATTAAGGGTACTAATTACGGGGATAAAACCGTCTTTTGAGTATATACTAGCCTGGATAGTATCCCTAACAGCATTACGGCCCATAAAATCCGGAGACAATACGGCTCCAGTACGTAACATAGTTGCTGGAAGAGCCAATATCTTAACGGTAGCATCTAAAGTAGCCCTATCCATAGCCCCCAATGCTTCAATCAACATGGGGTCTACTTCATACACTTCTGGCTTACCGTCTTTAAACCTAACTAGATTAGTGTCATTAATAAATACTTTTTTACGAAAGACGGTTATATCTTCTTCCGACATACGTATAGATTCATCTTTTAGATATGGTTCTAAAAGTTTTTGTAACTCTTTACTTTTTATTGTAGTAGCTGTTGTAGCCGCCTTCTTTTTAGCTACATACGCTAAATCCGGCCTAGTTTCGGCCAGCTCTACAACTGCGTTCATCACCCTGTTTCTTTCAGCCAGAGTGGTAAGAACGTATGTATTTCTCATTATCGATTCAATCGGATCAATAACCCGTCTTACAGACCCCGTTTGTTTTCTTAAACTGGTAGGTTTACTTCCCCGCATACCGGAGCCGCCTGATTTTCCAGGGTCCATTACTCTATGAAATGGCACATAGTCTACATTAGCTTCCTGCATAGCTATAAATTGCTCTTGGCTTAAGAGGCCCGAATCTCGTACATATTCTAATAGTCTTGTCTGGTACTCTCTTAATCTTGCAAACGGGGCATCAAACTTAGCGTTCCCCTTTTTAACTATCTCCGCCGACATTACAGGATCAAAACCCGACTCCACCGGAGGGGACTTTCTTTCCATTTCAAGTGCTCTTCTAGCTATGGCGTACTCCCTAAACGCTTGTAGCTCCCCCCTCCGATCTATAGGCCGAATAATATCTCTTAAAGGTTCCCCGATTGGGGATTTAGTAGCAAAATCTAAAGCACCGAATTCTAAAAAGTGATCTCCAACACCAGACACGCCCTTAAGATTTCTAGCCAAAATATATGGGTCCGTGTTTGCAGGAATCTTTTCTCCGTTAGTAATAGCCTTTACCACCTGATTTAAGGGGTGTAAGTCATCCCACAGATCGCGGTATATTTCGTTCCAACCATACTTGCGTTTTGGCCCAGAAGGTTCTCCTACCGATATTCGTTCACTAACTTCCGTAGTAGCATCCCTTCTAACTACTCTAGCGTCCCCAATGCGCTGTACGTTTAATTTAGGGGCCTCTAACGCAGGAGTTTCTGCAGGGGCCTCTAATTGTACATCCTCAGGACCTGCACCAGCTAAACGCCCCTCCCCAGATTTTAATATTGCCTTTGCTTCCGCCTCAGCGTAAATAGACTCAGCTATTGTTTTGGCAGTATTAGGGTGGCTTTCCGCTAATCCAAACGGCAACTCCTCCTCAATTATCTCCTTAATTATCTCTTGTTTATTTCCTCCACGTTCAGCAGATATGCGCTCTGCAAGAGCTTCAATACTAGCGGAATCAAATTCTAAGGCCTTTTTTAAACTTGTTCCGTGAAAAACGTCTGATTGTTCTAATACATGCCAACCTTTTTCTACATATTTTGGATATATATAAGCTCCCCACTCATCTCCCTCCTCTATAGCCCTTTCATACTCTTTATTAACTTTGTTATCAGTAATAACCCTGTCTACTAAAATTTCGTTTTTATCAGTAATAACTATAATATCTCTACCAATCTCTCTCATTTCAGTCTGGTCTAACGATTTACTAAGTTCTTCCCACGTTTTAACGGCACTGTCTTTATGAAACGTAAGCACCTCAAAATCTTTTTCATTTATTCCTAATTGCTTCATTTCTTTTATCGCAGAAGAACGAGGAAGAAAAAACGATGATAACTCCCTACTAGCGTCAAATGCTTCTCTGGGTATTAAACTAATTACAGAGTTATCTTTGGCTACAGTTTTTGCTGGGGGTGGAACTAATTCACTAATAGGTACGATCTTTTTCACAGCTGCTGTAGCTAAAGCCGCACCAGTTTGCTTCATAAATTCACGTCTTGAAGGATCAGCTACGGTTTCTACTACTGGCTCAGAAAGGTCCAGATCGCGTACAACCTCTATTCTGTTTTCTGGATGTATAACTACTTCTAATTCACTTTGTAGAGCTTTAGTAGGGGTTGATTTAGAGGGGAGCGCAACCCTAGTCCCAGCTGGTAACACTATACGATACATTTCCCCATAATTTTTGTCTGCACGTGTAAAAGCAACGTCTGGGGCCAAACTACCGGACACCTGCTTGTTAAGGCCCCTAGTAGACGATCCATGGTACACAACCAGTGGCTCGTTAAGAGGGACAAAAAGGTGGTCTAATCGGGTGATATCCCCCGTAGCTGACTCAACCCACTGTCTAAGTATCGTTCGTTCAGACGTATGTAAAGTATCCAGCCCGTGCTCTGCAAGAAGTCTATTATAAGTTCCTTCTAAAAACTCTGGAGTATGCTGGGTTCTGACCATACTTTCTATAGATAGCTCACCAAAAGCTTCTCCCGGTTCTGACATTACCCATTCTTCATTAAGCTTTTTAAACTCTAATGTCTCTCTAGACAAAGAATCTGCCGTCGTATCCGCCGCTTTTTGCGCCTGCTCCCTAGTCTGATACTCTCTAGGAGTTTCAATATTAATAGAATTTAGGTCCTCTCTAATAGTATGCGCTTGTGCGGAATCTTCCATAACTTCAAGGGGTCGCCTACCGTTAGACGCATATATATCTTGTAACTTATCCCTTACAGACCTGTAACTTTGTTGGGTGGTCTTAGCTATCTTAGCCCCCGCCTTAAGACCGCCTACAGCGATTGCGCCTACCACAAACTCCTTTGGCTCTGGAACCCTACCCTCTAGTGCAGCCCCCACCGTTGTAAATGTGGCAATTTCCGTAGCTGTTGTTAGTGTGTTACCTAGGAAGACCCCTGGAAGTTTATTGGCTATTGGAGCTACTGCTAGACGTGCACCCCCCGTAGCCGCCCCCGTTAACCATCCTTTAGCCCCCTCATATGTGGTTTCTGTAAATAGGTCCCAAAATCTGGAGAAACTATCTATATCCCCATTTTCATACGCATCCATCATCACTGTTCTAAGAACGGCAGGTAAAGCAAAAGACCCCGCAAATCCCGTCACAACTGCTCCTGGGCCAGTTTTTATACCCGCCGCAGTACCACCTAAAAACCCCGCAATGAAAGCTGGCAAATCACCCGTAACTGTGCCTAAAGCTTGTGCCCCCTCTTGTACTATGGATTTTTCTAAATTTGCGGCTCTTTTTGCTTCCTTTGACTGTGGCTGGACAGCTAGAGACACAACCGACTGTTCAAAACCCGCTTGTAAAAAATCATCTAATGTAAAAACTTCTCTAGTAAACTTTCCCCCATCCTCCCCATAGACTTCACGGGCTTTATCCACCATCCACTCTTGAAAGGGAGAAGTATCAAAGGGTACAAGTCCAATTGCTTTATCAAAGTCGTGATTAGATACTCCTTCTTTCTGTGCTTCTTTTCTCATAAGAGAAATAGCCCCCACCGACATATCTGGGTCTACGCCTCTATTATACATTTCTTTAAGAATAGTCACTTAAAATGGACTCCAGCCGAATTTTTCCTTAAATAACGCTCTAACCCTCTTAATAGTATCATCCTCTGTTTCACTCTCCATGGGCTTTGCTTTGTTTCCTATGCCTAGCTCCTCTTGGAAATCTTTGATTATTTCAATTGGAGTTCGTTTGTACTTAGTTATTACTTTATCATTTAAATAATGTTTAGACTTTGGATCATAAAATTCATCTAAAGGAGTTTTATTTCCTTCACCTTCAGCAAGTAATTCATCTATCATTATTTCCGCTTGAGCAAATAATGAACTTCCTTTATGGTCTGTAATACCATACATGGGATTAGCTTTTACAAGAGCTTGCTTAACTGTTGCTAGTAATGTTTTCTTTCTAGCATCAAAAGGTGCACGAAGACGCTTTTTTAACTGTTGCCCCTGCGCTATCGTAATGTGTCTACTCTTCATACTAGCATCTATAGCATCTTCTTCAGAATATATTTCAGATGCATGCTTATCAGGATTAACCGATAATTCATCAACCCTTTCAGAATGAGATACATATCTTGATGCACGGTCCGACGCTGGAGGAGCAGGGTCCCCCGACGCGGCAACTCTAAGCAAATCATGAAAAAAAGAGATAGTGCTCCCGTCCGGTGTGGCTCCATTATCCAATTGATACTTTCTAACCGTTTCCATAGTAACCGTTTGTTTAGGATCGGCAAATTTTACCATCAAATCTTCTTTTATATCTCTCTGATTGTCTGTGTGCTCCAATCTTCTTTGAGTAGCTAATCGCGTTCTTTCTGCCTGATGAGTTCTAATAGTCTGGTCTGCATACCGAATTAGCTTATCTTTGTCAGACTGTTTTAAAACTTTAGCTATATCATCACTTTTACTAGGGTCCTGTAATTCTTTTAGTACATTTTGAGCCGATTTTTCGCTAGACTCTATACTACCTCTATAAGCCGCCTCACCTAACGCAAACACCGCCTCTGCAATCTTCTCTCTTTTTGTATTTGGATCAATGGCTAAACTATCAATTCGTTTTTTGGTAGCCTCAACTGTTGAAAATAATAATGAGGGGCTATTATATACTGCTGATTTATCAGATTCATGAGCAGTATCATTTGACTGTAGTAGCCTAGCGTCTTGGTACTGTGAATCAGCTCCAATTTCTCTGGCCCTCATAGTACCAAACATGGTTCGTAGGCCCATAGTAACTTTTTCTAAGGCGGCTTTATTCGGAGCATTTGCTTGCGCTGTTGCTACTGCATCTTTCATCTCAACATCTAGAACAGGGGCAATATCTCCGTCCGTTGTCCGTCTAAGTATTACTGACCTTTCAGCAAAGTGCGCTCTTTGCTCAGACACTATTTTATTGGCGTATATCTGGGCCTCTTTAGTCGATTTTTCCTTACCTATTTGCAAAAATACATTGCTAGCTTCTTTCCCCCCAACTTCCATGGCTCTACCTTCAAGACCCCCAAAAGCAGCGGCAGTAGCGCGGGGCATAGCCATGCCCTCTGGCCCTGGAATCGTTGCAACTCGTCTATATGTTGGTATACGTGGCATACTTAAAGTCCTACTTTGTTAATTCATAAAGCGAACCTGCTTTACCTACACCCGTTAATAAAGTCGTTCCTGCACCAATATATCCAGCTTTTTTAGCTGACCGACCCTCCATTTCAGATAAATTCGCTTGGGCCTCATACCCTGTAGCCTGTACATCGCCCCCATACAATATGGCTTGAGCGTCTAACTCTGCTTGCTCCGCAGAACTTTCAAGCACTAATAGAGGTGTTCCTTCCATTACAACACCACCCTTAGCAAAACCCGCACGTGCTTGTGCTCTTTGGGCGGCGGCTACTTGTCGTTGTCTGTCCGCATCAAACTCAGCTTTTTGCTTAGCAGCTATAGCCTGATTGCGTTGAATTGCCGCATTATAATCTGCCGCTCTTTTAGCCGCCTTGCCTTGTTGGATTGACCCAAACGCTCCGAAAACTGACCCTGCGGCGGATAAAGCCAATGCTGCTTCTGCTCCTATACACATGATATCACCTAATTATTCGTATTAAGTTTAGTTATTAATGCCAAAACAGTCTGGGGTAGTGGGTCCGTCTGCTGTATCTCGATATTTGCACTGGTTTCATACCCCTTTGGGTATGGTAAACTTTTATCCCCTGTAAATAAAGCGGTAGCAACATCCATAGCGTCAGAACTATCTCTAAAGGGAACAACATCTAAAGTACCTCCTTCTGGGCCAGCAGACATACCTAATGATCTGTAAAGTCTTACTGTAAGTTCATTAATACGTTTAGTTTTAGATTGCGCTGTACCGTCTTGGCTACCTGCTTCAATGTTTAAAGTAACCAATTTTGATGTATACGGAAGGCCCACATGAACAATACTAGCTGATGTAGACAAAGTAATTGCACCACTAGATACTGTTTTAGATGGTTGCACAGCCCCGTCACCTAGAATACTTACTGACTGTCCCTCTAAATGATCCAGCCCCGTAATTGATGTGGTCTGTACTCTAACTGTACCCCCAGATACATACGTTGTAAACGCCGTACCGTTTTCCGCATGACGTATGTATCCGCCAGATGCGTATGTGCCATACCCTGAACTATTAATACCCGACAACTGAAATGTATTATCAGTTTTGTTTGCTACTGTAAACACCAACCCATTAACCTGAGTCATTCCTGCAACATCAGAAATATATATCTTATCGGAATTCGACAACCCATGGGAAGTTGCAGTTACCACCGCAGGATTCGCCTTAGTAATCGCCGTAATACTAGCGGATAGGGGGCTAGAATTTGGTACTAAAGAAAAAGTATTTGTAGCTTTACTTGCAACTATAAAGCTACGGTTGTTAACTTCTGTCATGCCCTTAACATCACGTATCTTTACTACGTCCCCGTCACTAAAACCATGAGAAGCAGCTGTAACTACAACAGGGTCCGCAGAAGTAGCCGCTGTAATTGTAACAGGGGTATTTAAGGATAATCCACTATCTACAAAAAAGGACTCCTCTTGTGAATTTGTAAGTTCTAATCCCGGAGTGATTCGTTCAATATGCCTACGCTCTGCCGAATTTATGTACCTCTTAACCGCAACATATATTTCATCAATACCCGCGCCATCATCAGCTGTTCCTGGAATAACTGCAACAGATTCAACTTGAGCTTGTGTCCCCGCTGTATCTGATACCCCCCCAACTATGTGTCTATGCCACGCAATTACTTCTTGGTCCCTTTGATAAGTCATTCCTAACAATGTGCCATCAGTTAGGACACACCATAAGATAGAGTCCGGTTCCTGTTGATAATCTATCTGAATTATACCTGTTTTTGTTATATGTTCAGACAATAAAGTTAAATCAGGGGCCACATATGTATCAGATTCAAATTTATACACAAATTCTCTAATTTTTCGCTTTGCCCTTTGTATAAACAATACCACATTTGATACACGAAGAGCACTAATGTCCCCACTACCAAAGGTGGTATGTCGAACAACACGAACGTTTGTAGGGGTAAGAGCCTCGTCCTCAGAAGAAGCCGACACAATAAATTCTCCGCCTGCTGTTCCAACGGACAGGACAGGCCCAGGATTCATCCATTGAATAGCATTAACTTGGTCCGTTGCAATTGTGTACACCATAGCGTCATCAGCAGAAGACCCCGCTAAATGATTAGTATAATCCCCAGACACACTAAAAGCCATCAATTGCGGGTACTGTGGAGCACCCGCCCACACTAGCCTTTGCTCATAAAACGCTACACAAGAGGGCCAATTATCCGTATAAAAATACCCTAAAGACCAATCCGATGATGCTGTAGTAGCCCCAAAATCCGTAGTTGAAGTAGCAGTAACATGGGTGGTATCAGTAAACCCCGTAACTTTAGCGAACCCCACATCAGAAGAATGCTTTATACGGATAATTCTACCCACATCAGAGGCCGCAAACCCTGCACCTCCATTAATACCCGCAATTGCAGAAGCTGTAATGGTAATACCTGAACCAGACGTTGCACTTGGGGTTAAAGTAGTTGTTGTGGTATTGGCCGACAACATAGGCCCAGACAACAACTCATAAGTAGCCAACGTCCAGCTAGTATGCCCTGTACGAGATAAAGTTCTTGGCTCGTGATTTTTATGGGATATATACAATATGTCTGCAGATTGAGTAAACTGTAGTTCATATAATTCAGCTTCTAAATAAGGAGAAGTAATAGTATACACCCTAGCCGCTGTCCCCCCAGAAGAATATGCGGTAAACCCTGAACTGTTTATATCAGAGGATAACATATTTTGTAATTCAAAAGTATTAGTAGTTTTATCAGCTACTTTATAGTGCTTACCATTTAATTCAGTCATCCCAACAACACCGGATATGTATACTTCTTCACCATTGTTATATCCGTGGGAATTAGCCGTTACCACGCAGGGGTTGGCCTGAGTAACGGCACTGATGGCTTTTGTAGATTCTTGTATTTGCCCCTGATCTTTATAAAACCTAATGTACTGATCGCCAAACTCTAACACATATGCTTGGGTTACTGAAAACTCAAAAGGATAGAGCCTGACTTTTTTATTATTTGTTTTACCCTCTGCAATAAATTTTGTTCCCCCTCGTCTAGAAGCTCCCCCTTGGGGAATAACTATCATATTCTCAAGGGTTTTACATGCATTTGCGTACTTAGTAACATCAACTCTAGAATGTAAACGGGGGGAAACTTCCCCCGCAGTAAAATTAGTTTGAATATAAGTAGCTCTAGTCATGACGTAGATGTAGACGTTGCCGTTACAAGACCAACTCTAGCGTTTAACCAAGAATCTGCCTCTATATTATCTGGAGTGCCCTCTACAGCGTCCATAGTCCTAGCCTCTGCAATTTTACTAGAATATAAATCAAACATCATTTTTGACATATTCAAACTATCTGCAAGAGGTATGGCTAACTCTGCGGCAAGTCTGGAGGAAAAAGCCTCTATAAATAATGCATCAAATTCATTTGGGTTTGTAATTTGAGCAAGATACCGCACTTTAACCGAATCGCTATCTGCAAGCAAGAATCCGTTTTCAATTTTCCACTCAGCTGTATTGGTGAGATTAGTTTCTAAAATTCGTATGTAGTCAGCAGGTAAAGCAAATTGGTAGGCATAATCATATGCGGGGGTTGTGGTGCTAAGAGCTAATTCTACTCTTTTTATCGCAAAGTTCCATATATGACTTCTTAGTACAGCGTCTCTAGTAGTAGAATAATGTAGATTACAAAGACGACCCGCTTTACTATTCTCTGATAAGGATATTATCTGATCTTCACCAATTTTTGTAAGAGCAAGATTACAAATAGAAACTTCTGAAGCCATAATTTTACCCCAAAAGAAAAGGGGGGCCGAAGCCCCCCAATCCGTTAATCAACGACGTAATGAATGATGAAACTCATATCACCACCGGTTCCACCAGCCGCCGCCATCGTGGCCGCAATGTAGTAGAATCCGCCTGGATCAGTAGAGTCACCAGCAAGTTCGTACATC
>TARA_R100000808_G_C2154833_1_pt1 | contig 11323 bp, 10 predicted proteins | sample TARA_R100000808 | Tara Oceans TARA_R100000808 (sample SAMEA2622852) | marine metagenome | biome: marine biome (ENVO:00000447); feature: marine epipelagic mixed layer (ENVO:xxxxxxxxx); material: "saline water (ENVO:00002010), including plankton (ENVO:xxxxxxxx)" | depth 140 m | reverse complement strand
AGGTCCGAGAACATTAGTGAGAATCTTGAGTTTCTTGGTTTTCACAGATAAGCCCAGCCTTTGCTACAACGTAACTGTCGGCTCGGTCAGCATAACCGGGGCGAGGATTACCTTGTCTAGTGTATTCTACATCAAAGTCGGGCACGTTGTCAATGATAAAATCCATGACAACCTTCTTTGCCTTCTGGCCGCGGGGGACCTTAATAGAGCAAAGCTTTCGCGCTTCCTGGGCCTTCAAGTACTTGGGCTCAAGGTCAAATAAATTATAGCATATCCACGACACAACGCCATTAAATTTTTGCAGCGCGGCCATCGTCGCGGCGGAAGAGCCGCCGGACTTGAAAAATAAAAACGGCTGCTCGATGTATACCGCGTGAATGGTGGCGTAGCTCGTGATGCGTGCGAGGGCATCCTCCACAAGTGCCACCTTCTTAAAGAAGTTCTTCTCTTTGCGCATATCCACATGGCCGCACTCTACAATTTTGCCTGTTTCATCTAGCAGAGTATAGCCTGTAATACTAGTGGAGACATCTATTCCTAAAATCATTTATTCCTCTTTACTCCAAAGTCTATCTTATACCACACCCGCTCGTGAGCATAGTACAATATCATCTTTGTGACGACCTCTAGAGAGCCAATGGTGAGCCCCACCGTCGGATCTCCGGATACAAGCCACCCAAGTGCAATCGTATCTAGGGTTCCTACGGTGCGCCACGTAAAGGTTTTCAACAGATGGCGCGAACGATTAATCGACGGTTTTGAGGTCATCTAAATCTCCTAGTCCTTCCAGGGCATAAATCGGCTTAATATCGGATTCTTCTATTTTTATGCGAAACGAAACAGTCACTTTTTTCATCTCCCACTCTCCCGGGGCAATCGGTATTCGTTTATAAAAAACCACAGTATTCCCGGAGCGCTCGATCCACAAAAAACTATTAATAGCGTCACGGATAGAGCGATATAACTCTCCAAGAATTTCATCCCGGAACGACATTTAGATCTTTTCGTTCATCGCCCACTTGGCAGAGTGTGCAAAAACATAATCATAATGTTCAGTGTCCTCTAAAACATTGTGAGCCCTCTGAAGAGCAATTTGCAACGTGTCCACCAAGGCTCGGAGGTCGGAGGCTTTTTTCTCCAGATCTCTAATCCGTCGTCGTGTTTCTTTATCCAATTGGGGCCTCTCTTCTCTAAGTTAGATATCGGTCTTAATTTTGACTGTAAAGCCTCTTTCGACCGTCTTTTTGACTGGCATTGCCAACTTAGCAATTCCAATAAGATTCTTTTCATCATCGTATATTCCCACCCGCGAAACATAGGTAGTTTTTTGAAATGAACCTGTGGGGTCATTATACGATGAGGATACAATATTTTTAATATGAATATTGGAATTTTCAAGGTAGGTCTTACTAGTGGCTGAAGCAAAGCTCCCCGTAGAGTACTCGCGGTAGGTGGGGTTGTTGGACTGATTAAGATCCCCCTTTGGTGCCTTTGCAAACATAGTAAGAGTTTGAGTTTCTTGAGTCCCGCTCATTTCCATGATAAAAGCAGACTGGGGTGCCCAGACCGACCCCGAGATGGACTGAGCATAGTAGATCCACTTAGGGTTGTCGGCTACCAGAAGATCACTAGTATTGCGATAGTACTTGTCTGTCTGCGCGACCGGACCTAGGCGATAGGAGGCTGTAAGAATTAGAATCCCTTCCCCATAGAGGGCAAAACCCACCGCACTACCACTGCGGACCCCCGTAGTAGTATAAAGCACCCCATTACGCTTGGTGTCTTGGGCGCGTGCGAGGAGGGAACCTGTATAGTAGAATTTAAGATCAATAGTGCCAGGCTTGATGTTCGATCCATAGAAAATAGTAGGAACACTCACCAAACCCACCTCCACATCATCAAGGTCGCGACCACTAGTGGAAGAGGAGTAAACTATAAGAGGGTTGACATAAGTGTAGCTATTGATAGTATTCTTGAGCGCGCGCAAATGGGATACAAACCCGTTAGTGAGGGTAGGGTTAGCATTAAAGCGCGGCGTAGTACTTAAATACAGCTCCTTACTGATAGAAGAAGTGAGGGGGTAAGTGCCCTGGATGACATCTCCATAGTTGAGAGCATTGAACGAGCCCTGGGTCGTTGAACGGAACCCAATGCTGGTACCGTTCTTTACCACCCAGGGATATATCAGTCCGTTGTCGATAGTAGTGGTGCCTGCAGGGCCGGCGGGGCCAATAAGCCTAGTGGACGACCCAAAATACTGCCTATCAACATTTAGTTCATAGAGAGAGATGTTTCCGGCATTGGTGCGCAAGATAGGGTCGCTATGGGCCCCAGAAAGATTTGGCCTGTTATTATAATAGGCTGAGCCACTATAAATTAAAAATTTAACACTCGGATACGTCTTTAACGTATTGTGGTAAACGTCATTGGTGCTAAACTTGTAATAAGGCATGACATGACCGTTGAACCATTAGTAATCGAGCCGGACTCGTAACGTAAACTCCGTAGTAGGATCTTTCTTGAGAGGCTCCGAAAGCTTCGCCACTGCTAACAACTCGTTATCCCCCGAATACAAGCCGACTGTTGTAACATAGGTCACAGGAAGATCATTAGCATTGTTCTTCACCACAAGTTTGCTACTACTCAGATAGGTCGGATTACCGGAGTAATTAAAGTCCGTATTATTTACTCGACAGAAGTACACCGAGGAGTTAAGCTCGGTCGTGTTGTTGAAAGAAATATTATTAATGCGATGACGTAGAGCGGTGCAGTTGGCATTAATGGTAGATCCGGTTAGGACGGCTTCCACACCATAGTTAGCAGCGCTGGAGCCATCCTTCAGCTGAACTGTGCCTCCTACGAGAGGGCCGAAGACTGAAGAGGTAATCACCGCAATACCCGCCTGATAATAAATCAGGCCGACCTTTGGGTGACTTCCAGACAGGGGATCAGGGTTAAGCAGAGCGGAGTTGCCGCTGCCCGATGCACGCAGAATACCGTATTCCCCAGCAGGAGAGTTAACTTTGTAGCTTGTCGAGCCACTGCCGTCAGTGATAAGAAGGCGCTGGCGGAAACCGCCGTTGGGGTAGGCTTGGCCGACGCCCAGCGTCAGTGAGAAGCTCCCCTTCTTAATCTCGTCTTTAGACAGGAGGCGAGTAAAGTTAAAGAAATAAGCTTCATCGATCTTAGTTCCCCCCGTAAAATCGCCATCGCTATCAAAACGACGAATGGTATTTGTCTCATCATAGCCAACTAAAACCTGAGCCATCTCGTTATAGATATTGATCTTCTTGGGCTGCATATTGTAGTTTGCAGCGCTCGACTGGGAGAGCCCGGACTGTGCAGCATATCCCACAGTAAGATCAAAAATATGGTTAGCCGAAGAACTCAGATAAGGATAATCATACACCGACTGAAACATTCCGTGGCTATAAGTTTTAATGTTGTATTCGGTCCCTCTCTTGTTGGTATATGTACCGGAGACAATGGTACCCGTAATGGGAATAGCCTCATGTAGGAGATTCCGCGTAACAACTGAATCTTGGTCATTGAAAGTTTTATACGAAGTAGCCATTTTCTAATCCTTATCCTAATTCTTTTTCACTAAACGAATGGGTACGTCGAGTGTATATCCCGTCGAAACTCCGGAGATTCTCACCGTCGAATCAATAAATTTGTAAGTGCCAGCAGCAAGAGTAAGTGACCCCTCGCCAGTGATGGCAGTTGTACCCACGGTTCCCAGTTGCGTAAACAAGAAGCCCGAGGTCTTAGCATCCAAGCTGCTCCCAATTTTGAAAGATACCTTAGTTCCCCGGGGACCACGAATGGATGAAGCATCTCCTTCGGGGATACGCGTCACTACATCAGACTCATCATTAAGAGTAAAGATATAGGTAGCAATGTTATCATCATCAATTGTGGTGGGGGTAAAGCTCAAAGAAGCATTAGTGTTGGCATCCGTCGTAGGAGAAGCAATAAAGCCCAAACGATTGTCCATCTGAATAAAATATTGGGTTTCAAGCAGGTCTTGATTAATAACACTGTTGGCCGAGAGTTCTAGGGTATCTAAACCCTGATCAACTCGAACCATCTTACTTCCCTGCTGGGGGATGTTGCCGTTGAGTTGGCCGGCAACAAGGGTATTGCCACCAGTTGACTTTAGAGCGTTAACCGTAGTCTCATCAACAAGAACCACATAATTCGTAAACTGAGAATTGAGGGCCGAGGCATCCTGATTGAATATCTTTACCACGGGCAAGTAAAGTAAGTCTTTTCGCGCCACTGAAAGTAATCGCGATTTCATGCTCGACATATTGTTTGTAAAGGCTTCTAGGACGGGGGTCTGAAGAATATTAATATCATAGTACGCCGATCCGCTCGTGTTATTCTTGTCATAAAGAGCGTAGTCAATCTCGTCGTCAGCTAATGCAAACTTGGAAACCTTAAAGCTTCCATTTCCTTCTGCGAGCCTTTTGCGCCCCAAATCAGTCAAAACGGCGTCCAAAATAATGTCGCCCGAATTATCTAGAAATCCCATAATAGTGTCCTCTTCATATAAATAGTCTTAAATATCATTATTCGCTTCCTTTTACAATACCGGAATTCTTAAAGTTTAGATTCAAATCTATTTTCCTTCCTGTTTTTTTGCTTACTAAGCGAACCTTGAAATCCTTATTCCAAATACTGTCTGCAATATTGGCCTCCCCTAAATGCACTGTAGGGGTGTCGTTCGTTGTGACAGGAAGCGGCTGCGCATCACTCTGATATTCAACTTGCCGCGCTGCCGGCTCTATCAGTATATACTTCCTTCCCGAAATTGTTAACGGTTGTTTTACAGTTTCAAAAACATAGGGCTTCTGTCGCAAGTAAATTTGGCCGGCGTTATCTACCATCTCCACCTCAATAATGGGGCTAGGATTGGAAATGTTGTCATGCACATCCACGGAGCGCACACAATAATAATACGTCACATTTGGTTCTATAGTGTCCATAAAATCTGCGGGCGTTCCGTACGTTGGATCTAAATCCGGGGAAATTCGCTCCGCATCAACAAAACTCTCATAACCGGTTGGCGGTGTTGATGTGCGGAACACCTGATATCTATCCACTGGGTCATCACTCCTAAAGTGAATGGTTTTCTTCTGCTCTCGAATCTGTTCATATGTGAGTGTGGCCCCCTGCTGAGAGGCATACTCCATCTCAAAGAAGGCTGGATCCGTATCCTGAATTGCGATAGGAGGCATATGATAGTCCCCGGTGCTGGAATTCAAGAGGAGGCGCACTCGATTGGCTACGCCTTGATGAGCATAAAACGAAACCTCGGGGGGTACGGGAGGAGAATCTACAATTAGGCTTTCGAGACCTTGATCTTCGGGGTCTGGGCCCGCTGTATAAGGCAATAATATCACCTTTAGGTTACCCATATTTTGGACCTCTACGGGAACAGCGGCGGGTTCGCTGAGGTCCAAAACGACACTTGTGTCGTAGCTGTAAGCATTTCCAAAAATGGCAACCATCTTTTGGATCTTATAGCGATACTTCTTTTCATATTTTACCTGAGAATCGTAAAACGTAATAGCACGACCTAAGGTATCAGTTCGGAAGCGATTAGTGAGATAGAACTTCTGTACTAAGGCGCCATCTGATCCATTCTCATTGACTTCGTGCTTGCTCACTACATACATCAGGGTCTCCGTGTGGCACCACTGTCCTTGAAGAATTTCTATATAGGTTCTCATGAAAGCGGGGTAGTCATTTAAAATTTGAGCGTAGGCTGCTTGAGCGGTTCCAGGAGGGATCTCAAGGCGCGCGGAGGGGTCTGAGGAAAAACCGTTTCCAGCAGAGTCAAGGCAGCGCGCATAATCTCGGATGAACCGATAGGGAGGGCCTCCCGCGGGGAGGACCGTCGGGTCGACGTACTCATTAATAATATCTTGGGCTTTAGCGATTGCAGTCTGAGCTTGCAGGTTCGGATGTATCGCATTAACATAGTTATTAAGTTCCAACATCATATTTACCAAATAAGAATAAGAATTTTGGGCAGTTTCGTACTGAATATCCGAGGCGTCGGTGGCACTTAAAACATTTTTGGTAGTTACCCTATACTCTCCCGAAGAGTCACCCGGAGCGCGATATCCCTCTAGGGTATTAATGCACATTACCTGAAGAATATCTATAAATGCCGCGGTGTCGGGCTTATCAGCCATCCAAGTGAACAAAGATTGTCCACTATTGAGCCCCGTCCGCGCTTGCGGATCCTGAGGGATTTGGATTTCATTTACGAACGGAACCAGGGTGTCGGAAATATATTCTCCCAATAGGGCCTTCTCATCGCTACTAAGCACCACAAATGTTGAATTATTTTGGGCAGCAGTCGCCAGTTGGCCCGCAGGGATAGAGGAGATACCCGTGAAGGTCTGGGCATATACCTCATAAGCAGTCTTAGTGGTTTCTTCGGTAACGGCTGTGCCGTCCTGTAACATATAGGCTGCGGCTCCGCCCACATTCAGAGTGTCGACATGCCACATCGTGAGTGGAGTTGCGCTTTCATTATGCATCTCCGATTGCATAATATAAATATTAGGAAGATAGGTTTCGGACACCTCTGACGGGGCAATTGCACTCTCATAGGGTCCTACATAATAATTGTATTTAGGGAGCACCCCAAGAGACGTTCCAATGGCTTCTCTCTTGTCTTTTTTGCCTGAGATGGAGTAAACACAGCATGCATAATCCTCATGGGGAGAAACCAGAGAGTCATCATTGAGGAGGCTCTTATAGTCTTGCGTCACAACAGTGAAAGAATCAGGGTTTGCTATATAGTTATAAAAGTTCTGCCGGCTGGACTGTAGGGTCGCCAGGGGCGGTCGCAACGTGTTCCCCTCCCAGGATCCGATCCAATTCATGGCTCCCGGAACCATGTTGTTATAGTAATTCCAGGCGCTACTCTTAGGAACAACCTGTAGGGTGGGGTTTATCTGTGCGGACCGAGAGCTATTTTCTATCTGTTCCATATTGGAGATTTGAATAACGAGGTTTTCAGTCTGGAATTCCAGCCGGCCTAGAGATGGAGACTCGTGGTCCGTCGCGTTCCCCGGATTAGGATAGGGCCACAGTGTGTATCCTCTAGAAGATTTATAGACGGTTTGATATCTCCCTAAGACTGCGCGCAGGCGATCGCTCATATTCCAGTTTTGGCGCAGCATGGGATGGAAGCCATTAGGATTATTGAGCCTCTCAGTGGGACCTACGAGTGCCTCGTTAACAATCTTATATAAGGTTTTGAAACTACTATCTGTCATTGTCTAGTATCCCGTTAGGATGGAATCCTCCAGCGACATCCTTCCCCCTGCAGAAGTACGACTTAGCGAGGGGGGCGAAGGACTATGGGGCACCAAGGGGATGTTACTGGCGTAATAAATCTCAACGTGACCTCTCATTTCTTTATTAGCGCTCGCATCTACGTTCCTAACATAATCATAAATGTTCTTTAGAACGCTAGTGTAAGTAGACCGACCAGTAGCATTTTGGGCCGGGCCGAGACTAAACAGAGTCCCGAGAGACTCCAGATCCAAAATATTATTAGCTGTGATGGTTTGTTCGATCCGATTTAAGCGACACAGTAATGGTCGACCGGCGTCAAGAGCGGTTTTGAAAATTTCTTCATTCAACGCTGCCCACTCTGGTGCTAAGACGCCTAAGCGCTGATCATAAGATTTCAAATACTCCACCCGAACCAGAGAATCAAAGTTAATAACCTTGGAAACATCATCTATCTTGGCCTCTATAGTGGGAGCAGCGTTATCGGCTGCCACCGCTAAGGCCCCCGGCAGAATGGTGCGATTAGTCATCTTAACAACCGGCTGAAATTGAACCATCTGCTTATTGAAAACCGCACGAGCTAGGGGTGCAGCGAAAATCCTTCGAGAACGTGCCGTACTTTTACGCAAAATGCTATCGAAAGACCCCGAAACCCTGGCCCGTACATAAGTATCGTCATCTACAAACCTAGAGGTACGTGAGAGATAGTTAGCTGATGACACGCCCTCTGACAACTTCTGAGCATCCGGGAATAGCAGTTCCCGTAAACTCTCCTGTAGAGGCTCCACTGCGATTCCGGCCATGGCTAGGGACTCTTGAATATCGGTCGTGGCCGACTTCTGCTCTTCCATGGCTAACTCAATAGTAGGGGACACACGGTCTCGGAGCAATCCTGTGAGTGCTTCAGTGTCCACTTGAACACTCATGGTAGAAATAGGGTGGTCTTTGCGACCTGTTCTGATCTGGATGGGGGACATATACCCGTAGGTATTAATCGAAGCAGCGTTAGGATTAGGAACGGCATACTTGGTAACTTCCTGGCTTACCCTCTCCGACATTGCCTCATAAGAAACAGTCGGTAGAAGACCAGAGGACGGAGAGAAGTAATCTCCCACATAATCAAAACCAACCTGTTTGCGATTTTTTAAAGTATAGCGTTGTCTAAAGGTATGAACCCCAGAGAGTACGCCGGGTTGGACCGGATGATAAATAGTAGAATAATTTTTACTCGACAGAGAAGTGGTCGCTTGTCCCACCTTTAGAACATTGGATATCTGAGCGGCGAAGGTTTCTACTATGTTGCTCACCAACAAATGGTCCGCCTGATTAGTATTGGCGGCAGCACCCAAGGCAACTAAATTTTTCTTCCACGAAAGCATTGAGAATTCCGCAAAAGGGAGCGAGCCGAAAATAAAATTAACGGTGGCCAGGTAGGCATCGATAAGCTGCTCTAAAATTTTATCCCCGTTGCCGCGGCCAGTGAGATGAGCTGTGTAATCCCTCAGTCCCGCCTGAAGCATGTCGCGAAGATTTCCTAAAACCTCTGCTGTGTTATCGGCTATCAAAACTTCTGCACGATATTCTGCTACGCCCATATCCAACTGGGCGGCTGCTTTATCCGAAAAAACAATATTCAATATATCCTCGTTCTCTAGATTAGGAACTTGAATCAATTGGACGTCTCCCTTTTTGAAGGAGGCGAAATATTCAAAAGGTGCCGGTGTCACCTCGCTCAAGTTCATGTCCGTCCCTGGGGTGAGGGCATTACTGTTAGCTCCCCCCGAAGCCACGCGGCGGTACAGTTTAATATCATCGAGTTGAACGCTGCTTAAGAGAGCCTGAGGGTTCTTCATCAGTCCGCCGAAGCGCGCGTTTTGAACTACATAAGAGCGCAGATCGAAAGCAAACATTCCTAAGATTTCTCCCGACGGATTCCGCGAAAGAGTCACGGGAGAAAAATAAGGCTTGTCTTCATAAGGGGCCGGGACATTTTCAAAACTTAACTGACGAGCAGATGACAAAAAGCGCAAATCCTGAATCTTAAGGTTTTCCACCACCGACGGGGTAAGGGCGGGGTGCTCCTCGTCGGTATGATAATCGCCTGCCATGATAAGATTGTGGTGAGTATGAATAGGGCCAGGCCAGACATCTCCCTGCTGACCATAGCCTTCCATGGTAGTAGTAAGACGATAAAGGTGGGACGTGGCCGCACTGACGTTATTCTCTAAGAGAGTTTCCCGAGAAACATTTCCTATAAAGCACATCTCCCCCACTATACGATAGGAGGCGACCAGAACATAGAGAGAGGAGACCTCCCTAGAGTCAAGACCCAATATCTCATCATCCTGCGTATGGGCAGCGACGAGGAGGCCGGTAGTAGCGGACCCACCCTTCGTGTCACGCAGTACACTTTCTTCGCTATAGACATACTGGTGGATCTTCCTCTCAGTATCGTGAGAGGACATGAGAGTTTTGAAGTGAAAGTCTTGTGCGGTCAGCAAAAACTCTTTATTGCGCACTTGAGAGGTGCTAAGTTTGGTTCCCTTGATGAGTGTTTTAAGGCGCGACATGTCCGGGTGTCCGGTGTCATCATAAAGCATTGCATCCAGGGTGCCCTTTTCAGTACTCAAAAACACAAAATTACCAAACCCAATATTCTGCTCGGGTGAAGGAAGCTTTGCTAACTCGTTAGATATCTGTAGCTTGACTACCGCCTCGTTCTCGGCGTTGTAAGATAGCGTAGCCTGTTGAAGATTAGCAAAAGGAATCTGTTGAGAAGATTCGAACATCAAAGGGGAGATAGCCATCAGCAGGGCTCCTCGTTATCGGATTCATAGATATCTCGGACAAGGCCGGGGCGGTCGGCGGTGTCGACCGGCACATTCCATTCAGCATAAGTAGACTGAGCGATGTCGTCATCCATAAGAATGTTTATATAATATTCTACATTCCCCGGCAGATTTAAATCATTTTCGATTGGTCTTTCTGGAGCAAACATAGAACTTCCTGTAGGAGTGAATGCAAGTTGAGTATAATTGCCGTCTGAACCAGACGCGTAGACTTCGATATCGAAATTGTCTTTATCAAAGGGGGTGTTCTGTTCAGTTATCTCCAACAATAAATAGTTGTTTTCTACAGTTAGATAAAGGTCCCCTCCGGGAATAGTAAAAATGGTCTCACGAGGATTCTCAAAGTTAACACTATCCACATCACTATAGAACATTTGATAATCTATGTTGATGTTGAGTTGGGGAATATTTTCTACACCCCCCTCGGAGCCCGTAGCATAAAAACGGACAGGACCATCTGCGCCCGGAGCGACCGTATAGCCCGTATTAAGATAAGTAGTACTTGAAGCTATCTCAGGGGTGGAATGCAGTTGAACATCCCACGCGGCGTCGTGTCGGGAATCTAAGGAGGAGCGCCCAATAGCATGAGCATTTAAGCGGCCCTTTTCAGCAAAAGGCTCCACCTGACTAAAAACCTGCAAGTCATCCGCCACATCAGTGTTGGGTCCTACCAGATCGGTAATCTCCTGAACAAATGAAGCGACGCGTTGTTCGGCGCCCGTGCGAGTAGGAATCACTTTAAGATTGGGGGTGTTAGACTGTATGCGGGGCTCGGCCTCGTTCTGATTCTCGGTAAAGCCCGCACAGTTGGTATCATAGACTACATCGTCATCAAAAAACGCATAGTAGACAGGCTTAAGGCGCCCGAGGGACAGAAGATATTTGCCGTACTCTGTAAGTTGAAAGTCTAAAACTTCTTCTTTCTTATTAAAGAATTCCATTAGGATTCATCTCCTCTCGTTCTCCTCGGATCGCGGCGGAGACGACGGAGGAAGTCTTCGGGCCGCGGGAGGTCGGGGCCGCGTCTCCTTGGCACCTCCTCCACTCTCGGAGTTTGCGCGCGCATTTGGCGATTAGGTTCCGGTGGCGCTTGGCGGTTACTAGCGTTCGGAATTGAGGCAATCTCCATTCTTCCGGCCGTAGGCGGCCGGCCG
>TARA_R100000808_G_scaffold1666_1_pt1 | contig 11431 bp, 12 predicted proteins | sample TARA_R100000808 | Tara Oceans TARA_R100000808 (sample SAMEA2622852) | marine metagenome | biome: marine biome (ENVO:00000447); feature: marine epipelagic mixed layer (ENVO:xxxxxxxxx); material: "saline water (ENVO:00002010), including plankton (ENVO:xxxxxxxx)" | depth 140 m | reverse complement strand
TCACCGTCAGCCATAACTCCTGCTGACAAATCATTCAAATTTAACGCAACTGTCGCTGCTGCTGTTTCGCTTCCACTGTTAGCAATCGTGGTTCCACCGTTAGTCGCATTTGCTAATGTCGCAAGGTAGTTCCCTGTCGTATGCGTTCCCAACGTGATGAGATTGGTTAGTGCCGTTGCGCCTGTCCCACCATTCGCCACAGGGAGCGTTCCAGTTACGTCGGTGGTTAGATTAGCCTGTGCCCATGCGGAAGTGCCTGTACCCGTGCCTCTGAGGACTCTATTAGCAACTGGAGTGCTTGCTCCTGTGCCAATCTTCCCTTCAATGGCGACAATCGCCTCGGAGACAACGCCATGTAGGTTGGAGTGTACTTTGTTAGCGTCGCCATCACCGTCAAGCTCTACGCCTGACAGAGCCGAGGCTACCGGAAGATTCGTAGTTGTATCTAAGCTAGATGGATAGCTTGTATTTCCCGGCATTTATTAACTCCAAATATCCGTACCGCCTCGTTGCTTGGATTCTTCAATCCCTTTCGCAACCGTAGCGGATAAATCTTCAGCAATAACATTTCCATTAACAATAACTACAAACTCGCCGTTCTTAAAAGTTTCCCTATTTCTTGTTTCTTCGTTCCATCTTGTAGGGTCTTTCAATCCGGGAAGCATCGGTAGTCCACGTCCTCTAGCCTTTAGCACTCCCGCTCCTACTGCATCACCTTTAAAAGCTGAAGTTTGCATTAGTGCTTTAAGTCTAGATATTTCGCTAGTATTTCCTGATGCGATTGCAGCATCAAGTTCTGCTTCAACCGATTTTTGGCTAGCTTTGAACGCTAACATTGCAGCAGCGATTGTATCTCCACCGCCAGCAGTTCCGACTCCATGAGCAGGTATAACAGATGGCAGATTTATAACTGTTGCTTTTATTTTTTCAAAAGCTGCTCTATTACTTTCTTCAAGTGCTTTGACCGCATCGGCTCTTTTAGTTGCTATTTCTAAATCGTGCCTCAGCGTTTCTTCGTGAGATTTACGTCGTTCTTCTTCTATTTGTAAATCATGCTCAAGGTCTTTTTCACGCTGTTCCCGCAACAAGAGCCTCTGCTCCTTCCACTGAGCAACAATACCCTCTGCTTCTTCCATTCCGCGCGCTAATGATTCTTCTACTTGTTGTTCGTCCCACGCAGCGATTCTTGCATCACGTTCACGTTTTCGTTGGAATAACTCACTCAACCCTTTAGATGCTTCGATTGCTGCTTCTACTTGTTTGTTGTGACCATCTTGAGCAGCAGCAGCGACTTTTGCATACGATTCCTCAGCCGTATCAGCAAGGTCGGAATAATCGTTACGCAAGTCACCCAAAGATTCACTTACAACTGCTGCTTCTTCTTCTACTACCTCAGCAACTTCTTTCATAGCAGTATTCAATCGTGGAACTTCTACATCAGCTATATGGTCAATTTCTTTTCCAAAAACGCTCCCTAACATATTTACGCCATCAATAATTTTATTGATTACTTTGACATATAAATTGACCCAACTTTCAAACAACCCAATCATAATGTTCACGCCTTCTTTAACAGCGCGAACAATGTTGTCCCAATTCTTTATTAATATCGGTAATAACGTGACAGCAAGAAGACTAATCGCTGTTGCTATAAGACCAAACGGATTTGCAGCCATCGCAGTCGTCAATCCGACAGTCGCTATTTTCATAGCAATAAAAGCTGTTTTTAGTAAGCCAACACCAGTTACCAATGGTGGTATAGCAAGACCTATTGCTCCAATAGCTACTAATGCCGTTCCAAGAACTCCGATTAAAATTCCAAGAGCAGTTGCTAATCCTCTGTTGTTTTCAACAAATTCACTTATACCTGCTGTTACTCTGCCCATTACTTCAAGCATCGTAGATAAAGCTGGCGCAAGGTTTTCTGCAAACGCTATCTGTAACCCGATAGTTGCTTGCCTCATTTCGTTTTGAGCATCTATAAGTCTGGCTGCTTTATTCGCAGCTTCTTGATCGAAAACAATTCCTAACTCATGCGCTTGTTCTTTAAGTCTTTCAATGCCATCTGCGCCTTGTGCAAGCAGTGGCAATAAAGCAGTTCCCGACCGCCCAAATATATCTTGTGCTAGAGCAGCTTGAGTTATTTCATCTTCAACATTAGCCAACGCCATAGCCAAAAGTTCAAACGCTTGCTCAGAATTCAATTTTTCAAAATCAGATACTGACACACCGAGCGAATCTAAGGCTCTTGTTGTTTCAGTCAAACCATCTCGCCCGTCTTGAATAAACGACTGCATACGCCTGACGCCTTTTTCTAGACCTTCAATGCTGGAGCCAGATTGTTCTAATGCAAATTTTAGTTCGGATAATGCTTCAGTAGAAAATGATGTTCTTAATGCCATTTTCTGGATTTGGTCACCCGTTTGAGCAAATGTTTTACTAGCTACTGCTAGGCTTCCAAGTAAACTTGCTCCCGCTGCGCCCATAAGCAAAAACTGCCCACGCATTGAACGTAATTTATTTGCCGTACCTTGCGCGCTAATCCCAACGCCTTTTATTTGCTTACTGGCAAGGTCTTTAGCGGTTAGAGTTATGTTGACTTCGTTTGCCATTTATTCTTTCGGTTCTGCTGCCTGAACCAATCTTATTATCCGCAACAGCGATACATCTTCTTCAAGCAGTTGTGATGGCAAACAACTATACCGTTGGCACAAATTGTCAATCAAAAGTGCTTGAGTTAATTCGACTGGCTCGTGTTCGCCAATTCCTCCAACATGCCCGTATCGTTGTGCGGCTTCGATAAATTTGCTGGCGGTTCCAAAACAAGGTCAGCCCACTTGCTGATAACAGCAGCGATCATTCTTGCAGGTGCGACCGCCAACGCATTTTCGCTATTTGCCGGAATTTCGTTTCCTTCATCATCTGTAAGGTTCCACGATTCAAGAACCTTGTCGCACCAAATCGTGTTTGCCTTAATTGAATCTTCAGTTTTTTCAGAAGCGACTAGCCGTTGAATTTCTAATACGATCTTCATCGGTAAATCTAATCGCGCCTTTATTTCCAAACCATCAAAGTCGGTTCCTTCAAACGAAATGTTTGCAACTCTAGCAGCTTGACTTAATTTGAATTTAGACATATTCCTCTCGTCCTAATTTATGCCCATGTTGGTACAGTACCGCCAGTTAGCACACCGGGAGCAGAGTAAGTTAATTCACCTGTTGCCGATCTACTCAAACTGTAATCAGTAAAGAAAGTCTCATTGGGTAGAGACTGCCCACTTACAGTGATGGTTACAGTTCGTGCGACTGATGTGCTGCTTACAGTTTTGAATACGTCATGGGACGCATTAGAACCATCGTTGAACACACCGTTGACACTTATCGAAAAATCGGCGAGAAGCAATAACCGCTCATTCGCAGACTTATCAATGCCAGTTACGTCCTGAGTGCCTCTTGGAATAGCAAAATCGAAGTTTGTTACATCATTCGATATTGTCCTTGCAGAGCCACCCGAATCGTCAATGGCTAATGCCATACCTAATCCAGATTCTTTTGCCATTAGTTAGCCTTTCAACCTATGTAGTTGTTCGCCCATTTCATCGACCCATTGTGCATCTTCTCGCCTTGAGAATCCGCGTCCGTTATTAACGGTAAATATGTGGGGTCTGTCTAGGCTTTTCCTATGTAGTTCTCGTCTAAAACATTGCTGTCCTGCGTAGAAAAGAAATTCAACAGTGTTATCTTCTTTACGAGTCTCTTTATAACGCAATCCAGATTCATATTGAATCCATTGAATATATGGGTGACCAACAGGCAGAATTGTTTTCCACCCTTTCATGTAATGGTCACATTCTACCTCAGCGCATGTTGCTTCTCTAAAGTGAGTAGCAACAGGAGCAGATGATCTATATGTCGTTTGCAGTCCCGCGCCTGATAATGACGCTAAAGACGAGATTCGAGAATGAACCACTTGAAGCTACCCTTAGATACCTATTAACTGTTCCGCTTGATGTTGCTCGTTCCGCAGTTCTGCCAGTTACATTTGTGAATGTAATCAAATCTGACCACGAACTGTCGTTTGTAGAGTGCTGCACTTTGACCGTCGCTGTCCCAGAAGATAGCGAGAACGCTTGTATATACGCCTGAGAGCCATTTGAAGTCGATGCGCTGTTATCTACGCTCGCAGCGTTTGTTGCGCTGCTGTGCGTTGGCTTCCCTGCAAGTAAACTGATACCCCATTCCAATGGAGTTGCGTTACCTTCTAGCGATACAGAAAAGTTCAATCCACCATCAGCAGTTCTGCTTCCGTCGTAGTTGATTTGTTTTGCTACAAGACCGCAACCTGAATCACCCGCTGTACTTCCCATTAGGAATGTAGCAATCCTGTCTGTTGACGGGAGACTTGATAACGCTGCGTGCTGTTGCGATGCAGCATCGTTGAAGAAAGATGAAAAAGAGATAAGTCCATCAGAGTGCGTTAGCAGTCGATCATTCGCCGATACATTAATACCAGTTACATCTACGACTCCACGAGGCGAAGATATACTATCTATCGCACCAACGTCACCGGATAAATCGAATCCTGCTACGTAAAGTTGATTTCCAAGTCCAGTTGTTTTTGCCATTTTATTTAGGGAGCGATGCTCTCAGCCTCCAAATCTATTATTTCTAAATTGAATGAGCAGATTCGGAACGTATTACCGCCAATGTCTGACCACCCGACAGACGCCAAAGAAATATCTAAATCAGTTATATTATCCGTTAAAGTGCTGTCCGCTGTGAACCCTGCCTGTACTGCACGAACAGCGTCCCATATTTCTAGTTCTAGTTTTTCCCTTTGTTTCGCTCCTGATGGAACACGCCAGTAACACCGAACTGTCCATAGTTGCGTAACCATTACATTGCCAAGTGTTTTTGTTTTTTCGCTTTCACCTGAGAACCAAGCTGCTGCTACTCTATCGCCTGACGGAATAGATAACGGTTCGCCGATTAGCACGACTTGAAAATTTGGCGACGAGTTTGCTTCCAGTATCGCCTTGATTCTTGTTACTGCTCCTGACCTGCTCAATCTATTGCCTCAGATATTGGTTTGGCAAAATACTTATCTTTATCTTCACCTTCTAAACGCTTGTAAGCATTTCGGAACATACTGTAACCACGGAAGCTAGTTCGTGCATTTCGCGAACTTACTCCTTCAACCCAACTCGCATAAACAACATTGGCTCCCTGTCTTGCTGCTCCTGCATCAATCTGTGCTTTTAGATCACTTACTAATTCGCCAGATACGGTTCGTCGTAAATTACCTGTTACGACTCCATGACCTTTATATAGTTGATTTTTTACTCGTTCCTCAGTAACCAATGCCATTCGTTCAATGCCTTGATTGATTGCATCTTTTAAACGTTTATTTGCGTTAATATCGAATAATTTTCCCTTTACTTCGATTGTCGCTGATACATCAGACATATACAGGCAATTCCCGTCTATTTCTGTAATGATCTAATCGTTTCAAAATAGCATTTTCTTCTCTTGAAGGATTGGTCATTGCCATTTCACCGCTACCAATCATCGTGGTCAATCCAGCATCACGACTGCGCCAATACGTCCTCGCTATATCCAAAGCAGCTTGGCTCACATCTTCTGGATAAATCCATCGGTAGTATGTCGCGCCACCACTGTGAGTGGCAGCCGTTGTCCCGTTCACTCCACGAATTACAGTTAGGTTATTTCCTGAAACTGCACTTACATACATCTGCTCCGTATCAACGACAATCGTATCGCCAACGTATGTTGTTGACCCTGACGAAACGGAAACGCTTGTTGAGCTTGTACTACCTATTGCGTCAACTGTTGATATTGAAGATTTATCGTTCTGCCAACCCCACTCGCCAAGAATCGTCAAAGTCTGTTGTCCTGCGTCAAAACTTTTAGTTGTTTCTTCTTGCAGTTTTATAAGCGTCTTAGGTGAAGTGTTGTAAGGCTCTAATAAGAAATCGTTGCTAATGCCCTCTGAGAGCGTCGCAGAGGCTCCACGAGCGGTTCCGGTATAGGCAGTTACCGTTGTCGCTGATACAAGCCAGTCTGCGAGCCGTATGATACCCGCACCTGACAGCTTGCTTGACCAATAATCAGGGAAGTCAATTATTTCATTTCCACTTGGCGTAAGCGCATCTGTTCTAAGCGCACCTCTACCAATGTCATACGTGTGAGTTTCAGTTCTTACTCCGAAACTTCTGCCCATGTAGTTATCAATCCGTTGTGACGCAGCATTTATTACGCGAGTGATCGGAGCCACATCTGTGTCCCAATCCGTAACGTGATCGGTTCCTGCTAGATAGGCTTTGAAATCATTTACGTTTGCGTAAAGATGATACGTCTGAACCACTTTTTATTTGTCCTCTGTCGCCCCTGCGTTCTTCGTCGTAACGGACTTCTTTCGCTTTGTAGCGACTTTGCTTGTAACGCGAAAGTAATCGGAATACTTTTCTGCGCGAGCAGCGTCCATCTTATATTTTTCTCCAGTCGCATATTCATCGTCGCCTACTCTGCGACCCTCTATGCAAACCACATTTACTTTTGCCATGTTTACCTCTCAAAGTGGGTGACTCGCCCCGAAAGACGAGCCACCCAACCCTATTAGCTGCGAATGTCTTGGTCGCCTATTACTAGGACACCTTGAACCGCTGCTGCCGTTGCATTAGTTAGAACAGTTTTCACGAATGGCTTGCCATTAGGAATCTCAAAGTCAACTATTACAGTTGAGCCTGAGTCTCCACCTGCTTCCGTCATTTGAGTAATCGCTGCTCCTGTAATGTCTGCGTAAGAACCACCTGATGTAGCCGAAGCCTGTACTTTACAGTCAACAGTTCCAGAGGAAGAAATTACGCCTACTGTCACAATCAATGCTGCTTTTGAGTAACCAGTCAGGTCAATCGCAGCAGACGTAGTAGCCCCTGCGGATTTACTAACCGGAGCCAATGCAACATTGATTCCTATTCGATTTGAGAGTTGATTAAAGCGAGGCATCAGAATCTCCTACTGAATCTTGAAGATTCGGAAAGCGTCCGCAAGTCCAACTCGACCGTCGTACCTTGATCGTGCAAAGAATCCAACTTGGTCATTTGCAACATAGATCGAGTCATCACGTCGCATTGACATGCCGATTCGGTCAATCAAGTAGTAATTAGAGAAGTCACCGATTGCGCCGACTTCTTCGTTCGTTGCGATAGCTGCTGCGTTATCCCAACCTGTGCCGTCAAACAAGAGTGTCGGACGTCCAAGTAGTGTGTCAGCAGGAGCAGCAGTAAGTGAACCTTTTGACGATGTAACATCAAGAGTGTTTACCTGCTGCATGAAGCTGCTGGTTGTGGATATCGAAGCATTTGCTCGGAACTGAGCAGGTAGGTCGTAGTACCAAGTGTATATGTCGGCAATAGAAACCGCAGATGTTGAGTCTGTGTCCGTACCGTCAGTTGCGCTTGTCCTAAGTCCTTCTGCCTCTCCAGAACCGTCACCCTCGATCAATTGCTGATCTTCGTAACGACCCTGAGCCTCGCCAAAGATTTGAGCGAGAAGTGCAGGAAGGTTTACCGCTGAATCTTCAAGAAGTTCGTTGGATACCTTCACTGTTCCACCAGCCTTGCGAATGGTAAAAGTTACCTGTCCGACGGTTGGTGTGTTGTCACCGTAAGCAGCTTCCTCAGCAATAGCAGCCCAAGAGACTGAACCCATTGTTGGAAGGTAACCATCTTTCAATGACGTAGTAATTACAGTACAAGCAGGTCGGTGTACTCCACCCGGAACTCCGGTGTTGTGGATTACCTGAGTGCGGAAATCTTCTGGAACGAAGTAACCACCCTCGTTGTCTGTACCTTCTTGCATTGCTTTCAACTCATTAGAGTCGGCAGTCTGCCAAAACTTCTGAGCGTTTGGAGAGCGATCTCGGAACCACTTTACCCAAGTGTCCTTGTAGAAGGTTTCTTCTTCCTTCAAGTTCGCGCCCATCTGTTCCCGAACCCACGTTGGTTGAACAGCAGCAGGTAGACCCTTAACCCAGCTTGCTGGCTTATAGTCGTTGCGGTAGTCCTTACCCTCGTCGGCAGGGTTGTATATTTTTGCTTCCTCGTAACTCAACGGAACCGTATTAGTCGGTGTGTTGAAGTCACCTGAAAGCACTTCTAGCTTGCCTTTTTCAGCCTCAAGAGCATTAGCAGTCTCAACTTTAGAAACAGCGTCCTCTCTAGCTTTCTTGGCAGCTTCTACTTCGCCTTTTTCCAAAGCCTCGGTTGCAGTAGTTAGTGCAACACGCGCTTCTTCGCGAAGTTCATTCACCTTATCCATTGGTAAATGTCTCCAAGTCTAATTGTGCCTTTGTCAGTTCGATACTCTCACGCACCTTCTCTAATTCCGTGTCAGAGGCAACATCGGATTCTTCCGGTGTCGTGTCTGAGGCAGACTTTGAAGTGATAGTTTGAGTGTTTGGACTCGCGCCACGAAGTACAGGCGATACCTCAACCCAATCTAGGTTTTCAATAACGCGTGCTTTCGTGCCGTCAGCCATTAGTTCAACTTCGTCAGCAAGTGACCGGAATCCCACCGACCATTCTTTGACGCTGCCAAACTGCACATCGGCGAAGGCTTCTCGCCCTCGCTGAGTGTTCATATTGAATTGCATGATGGCTTTGAGTCTCCCCGTAGCCATGCCTGTCGCTTCGTCAATTCCTAGCGTCACCGGAGCAGCATCTACTACCTTGCCCACTGGTGTGCTTTGATCGTGGAACCAAGCAACTGTTTGACCGCCTTTCATAATTGATTTACCGAAAGCGTCAATGTCGATTACTTCACCGTCGTGGTCAATGACTCCCATCGTATTAACAAATGCCTCAACGATGCCTTCAGATTCATCAATCATTGTCGGTTCAGACTGATCTATTTTTCGGATAATAGTATCCGGTGCTGTTGCAACCATTACTCTGTCACTCCTTCAATGACTGGTGAATAGGCTCTTGTGCAATTTGGGTGGGCAATCGGATTATCTAACGCCCAATCAATTGTTTGTCGTGTGCCATTATACGGAGCGCAAAGTTCGTCATCATCTCCGTCTTGAATTTCCACATACTGCACTCCCGCTGATTTATACCGAGCAGCAGTTGCGGTATTTTGTGCAGTTGCTACCTCTGTTCGTGCGATAGTCTTGGCGCGATTTTTATACGTTTCCCGCACCACGCTTCTCAATCCTCTATATTTATCATCAGGAACGCCTCTAACTATTTGGTCAAGACTGTAACCTGCTCTAGTCCCTGTTTGAATTTCATTCCTAAGCGCAGAACGTGATACATCATTTATCAATACGCCAGCCTTTCGCAACGTGTTCGATACGATTGGAAGTTCCGGGTCAAACGGCATATCTCTAAACACTCCCGCAGCATTGATTACTCCCCAAGCCTTTTCCATTGTTGACAATAACATTGGCGACATTGCTTGAGCCATTTGAGCATCAGCAGCTAAAGGAAGCAAAGTGAACTCATTGAACGGCATCTGCAACTTTTCGTGATATATTGACCCCATTGACAGATAGCGTCCCATTATTCCGTCGGCTCTGTTTAGTTGCGCTCTGAACTCTTGTTCTAAAACTTTTTCTAATGCTTCAACTTCTTCTTCGTAAGATTCTTGAAGTGGTGCTGCTATTTGGTTGGCTGCTGCTTGAGTTAAAGCCTTCGGTTCTTCTTTTATTTCTACCGCCTGTAAGCCACGGACAGCAAGTGACGTAGGCAATAAGCCAGTATGCTCTAACTCCAACTCTATACCCGCTGCTTGTAACGCTGCGTCAGGAGTAAATCCTGCGTTGATAAATTCTTTTGCAGTCTGCGCTCTAACAAGCTGTCGCTGAACTAATGCATCTTGATCTTCTTGTAACGCTCGAACTTCTGAAAAATCAAACGCTACCGACCCTCGTTCTGCGGGAAATTCCTCAGCCAACATTCCACCCATGAACTGTTCAACCCTACGGTACATCGGTAACAGTGTTTCTTCCCAAAATGATTCGCGCGCTTCCCCATAATTGCTGTAAGTGCTGCGCTGTAATCCAGTATTCGCTCCTACAAGAATTGCAGGAACTCCAAACGCTGAACAAATACGTGTTTCTGATAACGCTCGCAACGCTGGCATTTCCATATCGCCAAGACTGCTACCCATAGTTTCGTAGCTTGCGTCCTCGTCCAGTATTGCTATGCGATGCCAGTTGCGGTTTCCTTGAAACTGATTACGCCATGCTGATCGCAGTCGATTCGCTTCATCTTGTGACGTTAGTTTGCGTTTGACTTTTAGGATTCCAGACGGGACACCTGCGTTATTGAAAAATGCTTTCGTAAATTTAGTTGCGTCTGTATCTAGGTTGACTTGTTTTGCAAGAACTTGAAGTGGTGACAATCCATAATAATCGTTATTCGGATTAGGGAATTTCAAATGGGCAACATCTTCAAACGGCAGAATATAACGCGCGCCATTTATGTCGTATTGATAACCTCGTCCCGGCTTTATTTCGATACGGTCTGGACGCAATAGCATTAGCGAAACAACGCCAATTCCTGCCCGCTCTTTCAAAACGTAAACATTACCTGCTATATGCAGATGAGTAAGTAATTCTTCTAAAAACTCATACTGCGTAGTTCCTACTGCTGGCTTCTGTAACAGTTGAGCAACAGGACTATTCTCTATCGGTTCTTGTACGTCATCATAAAGTCGCAGAAATGCTTCGGAAGCTGATGTTGCTATCTCGCGAATACACGCAAACACCAGTTCGTTTCCTGCGTATCCTTCACGAGCAAAGTTTGAGTAACTCGCATCAGGGAAAGCGTTCCCGATATCAAAGTTACTAACAACCGCAGAAACGACAGCATCGTTTGGTTCCTGTTTTCGATACGGAATGAAACGGTCAAGAAATCCCATTGCTAAAGCCAGACCCCGATTCCCGGTGCGTTATCTTGGTGGTAAACAGCGAGAGAAAGAGCGCAAACTCCATCGTCGTGAAGCCCCGTTGGTGCGGAATATTGCGCTCCTGTTCTTGTATAAACATATTCAAAACTAAGCAACTCATTCAGAAGCTGACCTTCTGGAAAGGTAATCTGCTTCTGTTGAATAGCGACAGCCAGCCTCTCCATAAGCTGCTGCTTGGAACTGCTGGTAAATTTGAATCCCTCAAAATTGCTTCCGGCTTTTGCGAGGAACTCTATTATTGCATCACCTACACCTGTGCTGTCAACTAAAGCTGGAACATTCCCTGTATGCTTGACAATACGTTTGAGCGTTTCTTCCCATGGCGATTGCCATCGCTCTGAGCGACAAACATTTCCGTCCTCATCAAGTCCTACTCCCCATGTCCAATCGACTGACTTTGCTAAGTCCCAACCCCAAACGACTGGCTCTTTTGTAGA